>Ga0187843_10001011_pt1 | contig 18368 bp, 13 predicted proteins | sample SpaLakP09_SKY_43_FD_134516 | JGI IMG/M metagenome (GOLD analysis project Ga0187843, IMG submission 134516) | Oligotrophic lake water microbial communities from Sparkling Lake, Wisconsin, USA - SP09_SKY_43 | ecosystem: Environmental > Aquatic > Freshwater > Lake | place: USA: Sparkling Lake...
GCATGGCGCTTGTCCTATAAAAATTGATTTCAAAAGCAAACTAGTTGAGCCAAAGGCTGATATTCGCGGTGATATCGCCAGGATCCATTTTTACATGGCAGACCGCTATCAAATCCCATTGACGGTTCGTGAGCAACAATTGTTTTTGCAATGGCAACAGCAAGATCCGGTGGACCGCAGAGAAATGGACCTTCACCAACGGATCGTCCAACATATGGGGCATGCAAATCCGTTTGTGACAGGGACCAAAGAGTGGTTTATTGGCTATCAGGTCGTTGTTGCGACGCCCACAAAAACGCCACTACAAGAGTCCGACGAACCCGCGGTTACCGAACTAAATCAGCCGGTGATCGGTAATAAAAATAGTAAAAAGTATCATCTAACCCATTGTCCAGGGTACAAACAGGTGAAGCTTGCTAATCAGCAACACTTTGCAAACGAAGCTGAAGCCACCAAAGCGGGTTATGTCCGAGCAAGGAATTGCCAATAAAAATTAAGATTTACGCCTTGTCGTCGCATGGATGCTGCGCCTTGAACTGGCTCAAACCAAGGCCAATTGACCGCAAAGTGAAATACACATAGGATTTTTTATCCATACTGACTTCGTCGCAACTGGATGGATCTCAACATGTCGAAAAGTTACCTCAAGCTATTTGTGCTTTCGTTTGCCTTGGCTGCGCAGGCACCAGCATTTAGCAAAGCGCCGCCGATTGCCATCATCATTCATGGTGGCGCAGGCACAATTAACCAAGCGCACATGACCCCTAAACAACAAGCGGAATATGAAGCCACTTTAACGATGGCGGTGGAGCGTGGTTATCAAGTACTCGCAAATGGCGGCAGTAGTTTGCTTGCTGTTACTACAGCCATCGAAATTTTGGAAAATTCCCCGCTGTTTAATGCGGGGAAAGGCGCGGTATACACTGACGCCGAGACGCATGAATTGGATGCTTCCATTATGCGTGGTGATACCTTAGCTGCCGGCGCTGTGGCAGGTGTGACCATTGTTAAAAATCCGATCCATTTAGCTGTAGCAGTTATGGAAAAATCTGAGCACGTTTTTCTTGCAGGCAAAGGGGCTGAGCAATTTGCCAAAGAACAACAATTAGCATTAGTCGATAATCATTATTTCGATACTCAGTTTCGATATGAACAGCTTAAAAAAGCCAAGGCATTGCAAAAGGAAAAACCAAAACAAATTGCCGCTCATTCCTTGCTGGGCGAGCATCAGTTTGCGCAGATGCCGCAGAGTCAACGATTGCAGCAAGATTGGCCTGCTGAATTCAATATGGGCACTGTCGGAGCAATTGCTATTGATCGCAGTGGCAACTTGGTGGCAGGAACTTCAACTGGGGGTATGACAGCGAAAAAGTATGGCCGGATTGGCGATTCGCCAGTGATTGGTGCTGGAAACTATGCGAACAATCAAAGCTGCGCGGTGTCAGCAACCGGTCATGGTGAATTCTTTATTCGTTATCAAGTGGCAGCAGATATTTGCGCACGAGTTAAATATCAAAAAATATCGGCTAAAACTGCCGCGGATCAGGTGATTGCTGAATTAAAAACAGTCGGCGGTACAGGCGGAGTTATTGTGTTGGATCCACAGGGCAACGCCAGTTGGAGTTTCAACACCGAAGGCATGTATCGGGCAAAAAAGGTCGAAGGGGAGCCAATAGAAGTCGCCATTTTTGCGGACGATGAAGCAAACTAAAAATCACAAACGTGGTAGACCAACAAAGTGCCAAAGCATAGCCCAGAAATTTTTACCGCGGAGCACTAGGCTATGCAAGCCTGGTGATTGTAAGCAATTCATGCAGAGTTCTGCCGAAAAGTCAGCTAGCGAGCGTCATTCGGTAACTTTTTACTGGGAAAGCGCTAAATTAGTCAGCTTTTGCCGCGCTGTTCTTCATTCATCGCCACAAACTTGGTAGCATACAGCCCTCATTTTCCGAGGGCTTTGTTTTGTCATCATCTGTAGAACCGTTGTTACCTGTCCCTGTATTATTTGATGCTTTGCAATTTTGCATGAGCAAAGATTTGCATGTGCTACGAAATCGCCTGCACAGTTTAAAAAAACAGCCTGACGCCAAACGCGAGGCGATGCAGTTAAAAATTCAACGTGATTTACGCCAATCACAGGAATTGCGTTTACTTCGACAAAACAAAGTACCGAAACTGACTTATCCAGCCGATTTGCCCGTGGTGGCTAAGCGGGAAGATATTAAGGCTGCGATTGCAGCAAATCAGGTCGTGATAATCGCTGGTGAAACCGGCTCGGGGAAAACGACTCAGATCCCAAAAATTTGTTTAGAGCTTGGTCGTGGCGTCAGTGGTTTTATTGGCCATACCCAACCACGCCGCTTGGCCGCTCGCAGTGTTGCTCAGCGTTTAGCGGATGAATTGCAAACTGAACTTGGCCAGCAGGTCGGCTATAAGGTGCGATTTGGCGATCATACGCAGCCGCATACGCATGTTAAACTGATGACCGACGGTATTTTGCTGGCTGAAATACAGCAAGATCGGTTTTTAAACCAATACGATACCTTGATTATCGATGAAGCCCATGAGCGCAGTCTCAATATCGACTTTTTGCTAGGCTATTTAAAACAGTTACTGCCGCGTCGACCTGACTTAAAAATCATCATCACCTCCGCAACTATAGATCCACAGCGTTTTTCCGCGCATTTTAATCAGGCGCCAGTGATTGAAGTGTCAGGTCGCACATATCCGGTGGAAGTCCGTTATCGCTCTGCTGTGGATAATGAGGATAAAGACCGCGACCAGTTACAGGCGATTTTTGATGCGGTCGAAGAACTATATCGTGAGCCGCCAGGTGATATTTTGATATTTTTAAACGGTGAGCGAGAAATTCGCGACACTGCCGACGCCTTAGAAAAGCAAAAATTACCCCATACCGAAGTGTTGCCATTATTTGCGCGTTTAAGTGCGGCTGAGCAAAACCGTATTTTCCAAAGCCATGCCGGTCGACGCATTATATTGTCTACCAACGTGGCTGAAACGTCACTCACAGTGCCCGGCATTCGTTATGTTATAGATCCTGGCACCGCACGTTTATCACGTTATAGTTATCGCTCAAAAGTGCAACAATTACCGATTGAAGCCATTAGTCAGGCAAGTGCAAATCAACGCAAAGGTCGTTGCGGCCGGGTTGCGGCAGGGATTTGTATTCGGTTGTATTCAGAAGAAGATTTTTTAGGTCGGCCTGAATTTACCGATCCAGAAATACTTCGCACCAACTTAGCTTCGGTTATTTTGCAAATGTTAGCGCTTGGACTTGGTGATATTCAGCAATTTCCGTTTTTACAAAAACCAGATCCGCGTTTTATCAATGACGGTATTAAATTATTAGACGAGCTTGGGGCGTTACAAGCTGAGCGTAAGGACGCGTTGCAACTGACGCCGCTTGGCCGACAACTCAGTCGTTTGCCCATCGATCCACGTTTGGCTCGAATGGTGTTGGCTGGGGCAACGCAAAGCTGCGTGTCTGAACTTTTAGTGATCACCGCAGCCTTGTCTATTCAAGATCCGCGGGAGCGACCGCTGGACAAACAGCAAAAAGCTGATGAATTACATGGCCGTTTTGCTGATCCAGATTCAGATTTTGCCAGCTGGCTAAAACTTTGGGACTATTTGCAGGCGCAACAAGAGCAGCTCAGTAACAATCACTTCCGTCGTCTGTGTAAACAAGAAATGCTGAATTACTTGCGCGTGCGAGAATGGCAAGATTTATTTGGCCAACTCTCGCAGGTTGCAGATGAAATGCAATTGCCATTAAACACTCAAGCGGGTGATTATCAGCGGATCCACAGCGCAATTTTAACTGGATTACTTGGCCAAATTGGGACTAAAGATGTCGATGCGGATTATTTAGGCCCACGTCAAAGTCGTTTTTATGTATTCCCTGGTAGTGGTTTATTTAAGAAAAAACCAAAGTGGGTGATGGCTGCTGAGTTGGTGGAAACCTCTCGGTTATATGCGCGTACGCTTGCCAGAATTGAACCTGAATGGGTTGAGCCGTTGGCATTGCATTTGGTTAATCGCAGTTATGCAGAACCACATTGGGAGAAAAAACGTGGGGCAGTGATTGCCTATGAGCAAGTCAGTTTGTATGGTTTGATCTTGGTTGGTAAAAGGCCTGTACTTTATAGCAAAATTGACGAAGCGCTTTGTCACCAGCTGTTCATTCGTGAAGCGCTGGTCAATGGCGAGCTTGGACTTAATGAAGCTTTCTTGCAGCACAACGCTCGGCTCATCGAACAGGTCAGTGAACTCGAAGATAAGTCTCGACGCCGCGATATTTTGGTCGATGAAGATACCCTCGCTAGTTTTTATGCGGGAAAAATCCCGCAACAGGCCAATAATCGCATTGATTTCACCAAGTGGTGGCGTGGCCAGCAAAAACTCGACGCGCAATATCTGAATTTTGATCCAGATAAATTAAAACGTCACGGTGCTGCTCATATCACCGATGACATGTATCCAGAATTTTGGCGCCAAGGCAATTTGACGCTACCGCTTGAATATCACTTTTCGCCGGGAGCTCCTGATGATGGCGTGAGTTTGATTATTCCTGTTGCGCTGTTAAATCAATTGGTTGATGAAGGTTTCGACTGGTTAATACCTGGTCTGCGGCATGAATTGCTCATCGCGTTAATCAAGTCCTTACCCAAAGTCATACGGCGAAATTTTGTCCCTGCGCCAAATTATGCTGATGCACTATTGCAAGCCATCAAGCCAGAAGACGGTGCTTTGTTAGCCACTGTATCGGCACGGCTCAAGCGAATGAGTGGACTGACAATCGCAGAGGAAGCTTGGGACTTGGCTAGCATTGACACACACTTGAAATTTAACTTTAAAGTGGTTGATGACAAGCGAAATGTGTTAAAGCAGGGACGTTCACTCGCACTGCTAAAACAACAAATGCAAGGCAAAGTGCAAGAAACGCTCAGCCAAGTTGCTGAACATGGGATTGAACAAGAACGCCTGACGGATTGGACTTTCGGTGATTTGCCCAAGGCTTACATTAAAATTCAAAGTGGTTACGAAATAAAAGCGTTTCCTGCGCTTATCGACCAAAAAGACAGTGTCGCTATTCGTCTGTTGGATAGTCCGGAGCAAGCACGAGCAACTTCACAAGCTGGCTTAAGGCGGTTGTTGTTGTTAAATCTGCCATCGCCGATTAAATATTTACAGGATTCCTTACCCAACAAAGCCAAGCTTGGTTTGTACTTTAACCCCTTTGGTAAAGTGCTTGAGCTTATTGATGACTGTATTTGTGCGGCAATCGATAATTTAATTGCAAGCCAGCCATGGCCTGAAACTACGGATGATTTCAAAAAGTTAAAGGAACATGTGCGTGCTGAAATGGGCGATACCGTGGTCGGTATTGCGCTAAAAGTGGAGCAAATTTTAACTGTCGGCCATGAGGTTTCGAAAAAATTACGTGGCCGGTTAGATTTTGCCTTGGCTTACGCCAATGCCGATATCAAGTCGCAGTTAGATTCCTTATTGTTTAAAGGTTTTGTCACCGCACATGGAGCTCTGAAACTTGATGATTTAAAACGTTATTTAGTCGCTTTGCAAAAGCGGCTAGAAAAGCTTCCGGCAGATCCGCAGCGTGACCGTTTGCAAATGTTGGAATATCAAAAAGCCTTTGACGCCTATAACCAATTGCTAGGTAAATTCAGCGGCAAGCCGTTACCTGCAGAAGTTCAGGCAATTCGCTGGATGTTGGAGGAGCTAAAAGTGTCTTTGTTCGCGCAGCAATTGGGAACTCCTTATCCAATTTCGAGCAAACGTATTGTGCAAGCGGTACAGGAGCTTAAATAATAACCGCTTGTACATGCGGGGAATTTAGGCTAAAACTGTTAAAGGACGTAACCTTGGAGTCGTAAATGACGCAGTCTGGATGCAAAAGGATCTTGTTAGTTGATGATGAAGCTTTCACGCTTGATCTATTGCGACTTGCGCTACCAACTACGCATTATCAGTTGAGTTACGTCAATAGCGCAACCGCAGCACTGGCCGCGGTATTTGATGCGCAACCGGACTTAGTATTGCTCGATGTCGTGATGCCGGGTATGAGTGGGCTCGATGTTTGTCGGCTGTTGAAACATACGCCAGAAACCTCACACATCCCGATCATTATGTTATCAGGCTTAGATAGCAAATCTGATGTTGCTGAAGCCAGTCGCGCCGGTGCTTGTGGCTACATTTGTAAGCCTATTACTGTTTCAGATTTACAATGGCAAATTGAAAGTCATTTACAATGTGCCTAATAAAGATCGATGTCAGCAAGACGAATGTTCACTTTACAGTGACGTTGGAAAGATTTATAACAAATATATCTTCGAATATGCAGGAAGCCACATGTTAAGCCGCAACGATAAACGACATTTTTTTCGGATGATGGTCAACGCTAATGTGCAGATCTTAATTAACGATCCGGAATCAGGACGTCAAATTACCGGCATTTGCCGCGATTTAAGTGCAACTGGCATGGCTGTAGAAATCGATGAACCACTTGAAATGGGCATTATGCTGCATTTGCGTTTAGAGTCGACAAATAGCAGTATTGATTCGTTAGATGCACACGCGAAAGTCATTCGCTGTGGTCAAGAGGGTGAAGATGTGTATCAAATTGGCGTGTTATTTATTGAATTAAATTAATTCCAGCCAATGCTTCTGTTTGCAATCACTCGCTCTTAGTGTGGCATGAACTAAAGTTGCTCGAATTGTCATCAACTACATCTGTTGTAGATATCTCGCAGTGACTTTACCGCTTTTTTTTATTACCCTAAGTCCCATCTTTCATTGAATGTAAAACCCCATGAGCTCAGCAATCCAGCAAAATTATTTTACTTTTCGAAACTGGTGCATTTTGCTATGCCCATCACTGATTGGGGTCTATCTGTTTATGGTGCCGGTGGCAACTGAAAAGGGCTTAACCATTCCAGTTGCTTTAATGGCAAATCAGTTAAAGGTTGGTCTTGCCGAATGGATGGGCCTGATACTGATGCTGATTATCGGTGTGTCCGCTGCCATGACGGTTTTGGTGAAAACTGTCGCTGCTAAATTTTTTACTGAGGGCAGTTTTTTACAAAAACTGTTTGCCCCCAGCTGGAGTTGGGTTGTTGTGCGCGTGATTGGCGCTGTTTGTGCTGCGATTGTATTTTTTGGCATTGGCATTGAGCAAATAAACAGCGGTGCAACCGGCAAGTTGGTGTATAGCGAGTTATTACCAGTACTGTTATGTGTGTTTGTGTTTGCAGGGATGTTATTACCACTCTTACTGAACTTTGGGTTGTTGGAATTTGTGGGCACGTTAATGACCAAAATCATGCGGCCAATTTTCCGTTTACCAGGACGTTCTGCCGTGGACTGTTTAGCCTCGTGGATAGGCGACGGCAGTGTTGGAATTCTGCTAACTAGCAAACAGTATGAGGGCGGTTTTTATACGGCTCGAGAAGCGGCAGTGATTGGTACTACGTTCTCTGCAGTGTCGATTACTTTCTGTATTGTGGTGCTTGGGCAGGTCAAGCTTGAACATATGTTTGTGCCATTTTATATGACTATCTGTGCAGCAGGTTTAGTTGCAGCCATCGTATTGCCATATTTACCGCCACTGAGAAACAAACCTGATACCTATATCGATGGTTATGATCATATGCGGGCAGAAGGTGGCGACTTTCATAATTTGGGTTTATTTAAACGTGCTATTGCTCATGGCTTACATCGCGCAAGTCTGGCGCCATCAGCGCGGCAAACGCTAAAAGATGGGGTGCATAATACTCTGGATATGCTATTTGGCGTTTTACCTGTGATTATGGCGGTAGGGACATCTGCATTACTCGTCGCAGAATACACGCCGATTTTTACCTGGTTAGGCGCTCCATTTGTACCGCTATTTGAGCTATTACAAATTCCTTATGCAGAGGATGCGGCAAAATCAGTGATGGTCGGGTTTGCCGACATGTTTGTGCCGAGTATTTTAATTGCCACAGTTCCGAATGAAATGACCCGGTTTGTAATCGCGGCTTTGTCAGTAACGCAATTGATTTACATGTCAGAAGTCGGGGCTTTATTACTCGGCAGCAAAATCCCAGTCACTTTGCTGGATTTATTTGTGCTGTTTGTACTGCGCACTTTAATCACGTTGCCGGTCATTGCACTGATGGCGCATTGGCTGTTCTAATATTGTTTGTTCAAGTTAAGCCTACTACAGCTTTGTGCTTGATTGGAGACAGTGCCGGACACATTAAGCTTGCCCGGCACTTATTTAACTTGTTTAGTTCTTATTTAGTGTGACTAAGAACGTCACTGGCACCACTAACTCAATCCTTTGCAGTTTTGCGAGATCTTTTAACTTCGCGACGCCACCTTCTAATTTGAAATTCACGGCATTTACTAAGATTGGCGCAACGGTATTCACCACAATGCGACCGTCGCTTAACTTGCTGATGGCTAATTCGGCGTTAAGGGTTTGGCTTTGATCACGAATGGTCACCTTCAGCTCAGTTTTTAGCTGTTGATTACTGCCAACCGCCATATCTTTGACCAATGCGGGGTTGATTTGTGCTGTCGCAGAAATTTGCGGGAAAGTGCTTTCTTCAAATAGTTGTGTACGCATCCGTTCATTGCGAATAGGCACTAAGGTGTCTAAGCTGGCGACATCAATAGTTATTTGTGCTTGACCATTGTCTTGCCAACTTCCCGAAATCTTTGAGAAATTATGGATCTCAGCAACGGTATCATTCTTTACCGAGGCAAAACGTAACGACGAGGCTGCGCCATCCAAGGTCCAAGCCGCTTGGCTACTAAACGCAACACTAAGTGCTAACATGCTGATGATAGTTCGCATATGAAAATCCCTTATTTGAGAGCAACATTGATTAAAAATGGTTAATTAAGTGACGGAGCAACTTAGAGCATATCGGAGCAAACCCCAAGCGACTAGCATTTTAGGCTGAATACTGCACCTAATGCGCTAGTCGCCGTTATCAGAAAGCTAGCGGATCAGGCAAACTAACCCTTTCAGGTAATGGCCTTCAGGGTAAAAACTAGCGATCGGATGGTCGGTCGCTTGTGATAGTCTTTCGATAAACAAACAATCACGTCCTGCGTCCAAGGCCGCGTCTGCGACAACTTTTTGAAATAAAGACTCTTCCATTAACCCTGAGCAAGAAAAAGTCAGTAACACACCGCCTGGTTTGACAATTTGCATGGCAACACGGTTAATGTCTTTATATCCACGACAAGCTGCCATTAACTGTGCTTTGTTTTCGGCAAATTTCGGGGGATCTAAAATTACCATATCGAATTGCTTGCCTTGGTCTTTGAAGCTGCGAAGTAGTTTAAAGACGTCCGCTTTATTAAAATCAAGTTTGCTTAGGTCTAGCTGGTTCACTTCGGCATTTTTTCGCGCGGTTTCAAGCGCAAGTTCGGACATATCGACGTTGGTGACATGTGTTGCGCCACCGCGAAGCGCTGACACGGCAAAAGTACCGGTATAACTAAAGCAATTGAGCACGGTTTTGCCTTTACCATAACGCGCGGCCGCAGCACGACTGTCACGCTGATCGAGATAAAAACCAGTTTTATGACCATTGATCACATCAACTAAAATCTGCATGCCATTTTCCAGGATCGTCACTTCGCCATGTTCACGTGGCAAGTGCAACCAACCGGTAACCGGTGCTAACCCTTCTTTTTTACGCACATCAACATCGGAGCGTTCATAAATACTGTAACTTGGAAATAATTGAACTAATGCCGCCACAATGTGCTTACGTTGACGCTCAGCGCCGGCACTTAACAACTGGCAAACTAAAACATCATTATATAAATCAATGGTAACGCCGGGTAGACCGTCTGATTCGGCAGCAACGACTCGTAGGCCATTGGTTTGTGTTAAATCAAAAAGTTGCTGACGAAGTTGCCAAGCTTGGCGAATGCGGCGACTGAAAAACTCGCTGTCAATCAACTCAGCTTGGTCAAATGTCCACACCCGCACACGAATTTGCGAATCAGGAGAATAGGCACCACGACCCAACCAACTGCCATCTGCAGCCTGTAAGTCGACAGTATCACCAGAATTAGGTGTGCCTTTGACTTGTTTTACTGCCTTGGAGAAGACCCATGGGTGACGACGTTTTAATGATTTTTCGCGTTCGGCTTGTAAAATAACGGTGGCGGTCATAATGATGTTCTGCAATTTAAGAAAAGTGGCGTATTTTAGTCATAGCGCAGCAAAAGCAAAAGCAAAAGATCATGGCCCATTTTGTTTTCACGATGTGGCATAGCAAACAACGAGGAAATGATGATTATTTCGAAGCATTGGTCACAATCAACAACTATGGCGGTAGTCATGGTGGACGAGCCTGGCGCGCATAGTCAGCTTCGTATTACTGAACAGGCTGTCCCTGTGCCAAATCCGCATCAAGTCTTAGTGCGGGTTCATGCTGCTGGGGTGAACCGTGCGGATTTAGCACAACGTGCAGGCATTTATCCTCCGCCTCCTGGTGAAAGTGAAGTACTTGGGCTTGAAGTCGCCGGGACTGTCGTTGCGGTTGGCGCTGAATGTAATATGGCCTGGCTTGACCAAGCCGTGTTTGGTTTAGTCCCTGGTGGTGGTTATGCCGAATTTGCCTTGATTGAAGCAGACCAATTATTTAGCAAACCGGAAAATTGGAGTTTTGAGCAGGCTGCGGGAGCTGCTGAAGTATTTTTAACTGCCTATCAGGCATTATTTACCATTGGCGGTCTGAAAGCTGGCGGCTCTGCGTTAGTGCATGCTGGGGCAAGCGGTGTTGGGACTGCGGCTATCCAGCTAGCAAAAGTGGTGGGTGCAACAGTTGCAGTCACGGTCGGCTCAGCCGATAAAGCTGAGGCGTGCTTAGCCTTAGGCGCTGCGTTCGCGGTTCAGTACAAGACTGTGGATTTTGCCGATGTGCTTAGCCAAGTATTTTTGCAGGGCTTTAACGTGGTCATTGACCCGGTGGCGGCGGATTATCTGCAAAAAGATCTGCAGGTGTTGGCGCTCGATGGCAAAATTGTGGTGTTGGCCATGATGGGCGGGCGGAAAGTGGCAGCATTAGACATGGCACCAATGTTCAAAAAGCGTGGTCAAATTATCTGCTCAACCCTCAGAAATCGCAGTAATAGTTACAAAGCTGAACTTGTGGCACAGTTAACCAAAGATTTTTACTCGGCATTTACCAACGGTCAGATAAGCCCAGTGCTTGGCCTTGTCGTGCCTTGGCAGCAGGCCGCTGTTGCTCACCAACAGCTTGCAACAAACCAGTTAGTGGGCAAAGCAGTGCTACAAATTATTGCTTCGTAGCGTTTTCGTGATTGTCAGTTGCAGCAATTGGCGCATCATGTTGTGCAGGCAGGCTTTTTATGCTGCCTATTTGACTCACCTCAACACTTGGCTCGATGTCAGCGCTGTTGTTCTGCGGGAGCGGGTTATCACTATTGTTTGCGGTTAGCTCAGTTTCAATTGGCTGGCTTTCTATGGGCAGGCCATCGACAGGCGCTAAATCCGCTGGTGTTCCATGCTGCTCGATAGGGTGATCAATAGCGCGCTCAATAGGGGCTTCAGCATTCACAGCTGCAGTGGCTCCGTTTGATGACAACTGGGCTTGTGCGGTTTGCTGATCGACACGCGGATCTAAGGCTGCAGCTAATGGTGAGGAAACTAAATCGCCACTTGCCATCACATAATCACGAGAAGCCGAACGCTCTTGTAATTTTTGTTGATAATTGACCTGTTGCAACCGGACAAATAATAACGCCGCAACTGCGGCCATAAAGCCGTATAACATCCGACTCCCACCAAATTGCATGCAAAGGGACGCCAACAATGGCCCTGTACTCGCACCAATGCCAAAAGTTAGTAGGATGGTGGCTGATAAAGCCACTCGTTCATGTTGTTCTATATGCTGGTTGGCAAGGGCAGTGCCAAGTGGGTACAAAGTAAACGCAAGTACCCCAAAGCAAAAGGTCGCGGCTAATTGTAGATAACCACTGAGTGGCAGTAGTGCAATGACCAATACCAATATCCCCAAAATGGCGGAATTAGTGCGGATCAACCGACTCCGTCGAACATGATCAGAAAGTTTACCCATTGGCCACTGAGCCAGCAAGCCAGCAAGAACCGTGGTAGCCATGTAGGCTGCAACTTGTTCGGTATTCATGCCTTGGCTTGCGGCAAATGCAGGGGCTAAACCATAAAAAGAACCGACAATCATGCCTGCCATCGCCACGGTCGTTAGCGACTGCGGTACTTTTTGCCAGAATGCTTTAATTTGAAGTGGTGCAGGGCGCAATGGTGTCGGATGGATGCGTCGAGTGAGGGCCAAAGGAACAATACATAAGGCATAACACATGGCAACCAGCAGTAATGGTTTAATCGTTAGTTCGGGATTCAGGCTCATCGCCCCTTGACCAAGCACAAGACCGAGGTAGGACACAATCATATAACTGGCAAACACGGTTCCACGATTTTTCGAATCAGCTTGCTCGTTCAACCAGCTTTCGAGCACCATATACTGGCACATCATGCAGATCCCGACGATTAAGCGAAGTCCGAGCCATACCCAAAGATTATCCACCAACGCATGGCCAAGCACAGACGCGGTTACTACACCTGCGCTCGCAACAAAGGCACGAATATGCCCAACCCGACTGATAAGCCGATGGCCAATTTTCGACCCCAGCACTAAGCCAAGATAATAAGCCGACATCATGCCGCCTATCCAAATTTTAGCGACGTCCAACGCGGTTAAACGCAGCCCGAGATAGGTCGTCAGCAGACCCGCGGCTAACACCATTAACAAGGTAGCGCTATATAACGAAGAAAAAGAGCGAATAGTTGCTGCCATGCACAATTCCTCAGGTCCAATCAATATCGTTGACCGGGTATCAAAACGAAACCGCAGCCGGAGCTGCGGTTTATCGACCTATTTGAGACGCATCCCCGGAGTTGCGCCGTCATCTGGACTTAACAAGAAAATTTCGCTGCCACCAGGACCCGCAGCCATAACCATGCCTTCGGACATGCCGAATTTCATTTTACGCGGCGCTAAATTGGCGACCATGACCGTTAATCGGCCAATCAGTTGCTCTGGTTGATAGGCAGCTTTGATACCTGCGAATACTTGGCGACTTTCATTGCCCAAATCGAGTTGTAAGCGTAATAACTTGTCAGCGCCTTCAACATGTTGAGCATCAGTGATCCGTGCAATACGCAAATCTAATTTGGCAAAATCATCGATATTGATAGTGTCGGCAATTGCTTCAATGTTGCTTGCCAACGCAGGTGTTTGCGCATCAGCTTTAAGAACAACAGTCGGCGTCGGCTGTAAATTCTCAGTGGATGCTGCAACCATTGCGGCAACTTTAACGGGATCAACCCGCTGCATTAATGGCTTAAATGTACTGATCTGATGACTCAACAATGGGGTTTGATAAGTATTCCAACTTAATTCAATCTGTAAGAAAGCTTCAACTTCTGCAGCCATTGCTGGTAGTACTGGTTTTAAATAATGTAACAACACCCGAAATAAGTTGATGCCCATTGAACAGACATCGTGGGTTTCTTGTTGTTTTGATTCATCTTTTGCCAGAACCCATGGTGCTTTTGCATCGATATATTGGTTGGCTTTATCGGCCAACGCCATAATTTCACGAATAGCACGAGCAAATTCACGTTCTTCAAAAGCCGTTGCAATGGTTTCTCCTTGCGCAATAAATTCGGCATAGAGTTCTGGTTCGACTAAATTTGCCGATAATTGACCATCAAATTTTTTGGCAATAAAGCTTGCACAGCGACTAGCAATGTTTACCACTTTTCCGACTAAATCGGCGTTGACCTTTTGTACAAAATCTTCGAGATTTAAATCTAAATCAACAATGCCAGAGGTTAATTTTGAAGCAAAGTAATACCGCAGATACTCAGGATTCAATTGCTCTAAATAAGTACGGGCTTTGATGAAAGTGCCCCGTGATTTAGACATTTTGGCGCCATTGACCGTGACAAAACCATGGGCAAATACGCTGGTCGGCTTGCGATAACCAGAGCCCTCTAACATGGCAGGCCAAAATAGGCTGTGGAAATAAATAATGTCTTTTCCGATGAAATGGTAAACCTCAGCGGTCGAATCTTTCTGCCAAAACGCGGAGAAATCAACGCCAGTTTTGTCACAGTAGTTTTTGAAGCTCGCCAAATAACCGATGGGTGCATCCAGCCAGACGTAGAAATATTTGCCAGGGGCTCCTGGGATTTCAAACCCGAAATAAGGGGCATCGCGGCTTATATCCCACTGCTGAAGACCATCTTTAAACCATTCTTGCAGTTTGTTGGACATCTCGCTTTGTAAAGCGCCGCCACGAGTCCATTGTTGCAACATGGCTTCAAATGCAGGCAAGTCAAAGAAATAATGTTCTGAGTCTTTCAACACAGGCGTCGCGCCAGAAACCACTGAACGCGGATTGTTCAGTTCAGTTGGGCTATAGGTTGCGCCACAGACATCACAGCTGTCGCCATTTTGGTCTAAAGCACCGCATTTCGGGCAGTCACCTTTGACAAAACGGTCAGGGAGAAACATCTGCTTTTCAGGATCAAATAACTGACTGATGCTGCGCCGTTTGATATAACCGCCAGCATCAAGTTTTTGGTAGATTTCACTAGCAAAGGTGCGATTCTCTTCACTGTGCGTACTGTGATAGTTATCAAAACCGATTAAAAAATCTTTAAAGTCAGCTTGATGCTCAATAGCCGTTTGCGCGATCATTTGCTCAGGCGTAATGCCTAATTGTTGAGCTTTTAACATGATGGGCGTGCCATGTGCATCGTCGGCACAAACGTAATAACACTCGTGGCCACGCGCCTTTTGAAAACGAGACCAGATATCAGTTTGAATATATTCAAGTAAATGGCCTAAATGGATCGGGCCATTGGCGTAGGGCAATGCGCTGGTAATGAGAATTTTACGTGTCGTCATGAGCAAGCTCTGGTTGGATAAATCACTGAAATTAATGCTGACATGATACAATAACCCAAGCCTTAGCGCACCGTAGTTGCCGTGTTTTTCCGGAAATTTGCCATAGAATTGCTGGGTAGATGAAGATTTCGGCCATTCACGGATTTGATTTGTGGTTTTTCTTCCGAGAAAGGATGTTTTTATGGGATTTGGTTGGTGGAAATCAACAAAAACAGCTGAGCAATTACCTAGTCATGTCTCTGCTGTATTGCAACATTTTACGCATGACGCTTTGCCGGTGCCATTAGCAGAATTATTGGTGAGCAGTCAGTATTCAGCATCACAGCTTGAATTGACTTTGCCATTTGCGGCCAATGGCATCCATTCAGCCTTGTTGACGGCGCTCACAGAAAGTGGGTTTCATGGCAGTTTAGCCTTAACGATAGCCCCGAATTCGAAGTTTTCATTTAAATCAATCCGGCAAATAGTGCTGGTCGCCTCAGGCAAAGGTGGTGTGGGTAAATCAACAACAGCTGTTAACTTAGCGATTGCCTTGGCCCAACAAGGCGCCAAAGTAGGCTTGCTTGATGCTGATATTTATGGCCCTTCAATTCCGACAATGTTGGGTGCAGTGTTGGAAAAAGCGCAATCGCCAGATAATCAGCATATGCAGCCATTGCATAAATTTGGCATTTATATGCAATCCATTGGTTTTTTAGTGGACCCTGAACTGGCGACTGTGTGGCGAGGTCCAATGGCAAGCCAAGCTCTGTTGCAGTTACTTAATGAAACTTTGTGGCCAGAACTTGATTATCTCATCGTTGATATGCCGCCAGGCACTGGGGATATTCAATTAACCCTTTCGCAAAAACTCCCTGTTGCAGGCGCTGTGGTCGTAACAACGCCACAAGATGTGGCGCTCGCTGATGCGAAAAAAGCCATTGCGATGTTTCGCCAAGTGAACATTCCATTATTGGGTCTCATTGAAAACATGAGCTTTTATCTATGCAAAGCTTGTGGTCATCAGGACGATATCTTTGGTAGTCGCGGTGGTGTCGCGCTTGCTGAGCGTTATCAAGTGAGTGTGCTAGGGCAGTTACCACTAGAAACGCAAATACGAGAATGCGCTGATTCAGGCCAACCAATAGTATTAAATGAAGATAATCAAACAGCTGAAATTTATAGAAAAATAGCAAGACAGTTGATTTTCACTTTATACTGGCAGAACCAACTGGCAGAGCGCCAACAACCTGAAATTTTGCTGACGGACGATTAATTATGAGACTGTGTGACCGCGATATCGAACGTTACCTAGATGAAGGTCGGATCCAAATTGAACCAAAACCCGCCATTGATATGATTAGTGGTGTCAGTGTGGATATTCGACTTGGACATAAATTCCGCAGCTTTACCGCTTACGCTGCCCCATATATTGATTTAAGTGGCCCTCGCGAAGAAGTACAGCAAGCTCTAGATTCAGTGATGAGCGACGAATTAATTCTGGCTGATGATGAAGCATTTTACCTGCATCCAGGCGAACTGGCACTGGCGATCACCTTGGAATCGGTTACCTTACCCGCTGATATTGTCGGCTGGTTGGATGGTCGTTCTAGCTTAGCGCGTCTTGGTCTTATGGTGCATGTTACTGCGCATCGCATCGATCCGGGTTGGTCGGGCAATATCGTCCTGGAATTTTACAATAGTGGTCGATTACCGCTAGCGCTGCGGCCAGGGATGAAAATAGGCGCGTTGAATTTTGAGTTGATGACTGGAGAAGCCGCTCGGCCATACAACAAACGAACCGACGCCAAATATCAACAACAATCAGGCGCGGTAGCAAGTCGTATCAATCAGGACGACAGCAGTAATCGCTAATTAACATTTTTGCCGACGCTATAAATTAAAAAGCCCATACAAACGTATGGGCCGAAGCAATAAAGCAAAAATGAAGCGTGCTAATTATGCAATATTTCTGCGAACTCATGCAAGCTGAGACAAGGAAATTATCATAAAAATAGTCAAAAATGGCGGCTGCTGCTGGCTAGTAATGTCACGATGGAGCTTAGTAATTGAATTTTAAGCATTTTGCGACATTGCTATTATTGGCAGCAATATGGGGTGCCTCGTTCTTATTTATTCGTATTGCAGTACCAACCTTAGGTCCGGCAGTGTTAATGACTGGGCGAGTATTGTGTGCGGCGCTATTCTTGTTTGCGGTAGCCAGAATTGTTCGAAAACCATTGTTACTAAAAGGAAATGCGAAGCATTTTATGGTGCTCGGATTTATTAACTCGGCCTTGCCATTTTTTCTGTTTGCGCTTTCTGCGCATTGGTTGTCAGCTTCTGTGATGTCTGTGCTGAATGCGACAGCGCCTATCTGGGGTAGTTTAATTGGTGCTTTATTTTTCCAACAACGCATTACTTGGACTAGCGGCGTCGGCTTATTTCTGGGCGTGTTTGGAGTTTCGGTACTCGTTGGATTTGATCCGTTACTGGTAAATGCTGGCGCCTTTTGGGCGGTCGCTGCAGCGGCCGCAGCTGCTTGTTGTTATGGTATCGCCACTCATTACACGCGACGGGCAAAAGCGGTAGAACCATTTGCAAACGCACACGGCAGCATGTGGGCTGCTGCACTGTGGTTAGTGCCCTTGACTTGGTTTTTCCCAATGAATGATGCAGTGACGGTACCGGTAGGCTTGGCATTATTCGCTCTTGGTATTCTGTGTACTGGTATCGCCTATTTGTTGTATTTTGGCTTAGTACGCGATATCGGCGCAACGCCAACACTGACGGTAACCTTTATGATCCCTGTATTTGGGGTGCTGTGGGGTCATCTGTTTTTAAATGAACCTATTGGCTGGCAAACCTTTGTTGGCACTATATTGGTACTTTGTGGAACGGCGTTAGTCACAGGATTTAGACCTGATAAAATTTGGCAACAAAGTCGTACAATAAATTAGAAATGGCATAATTCAGAAATGGTTCAGCCAGCGGCCTCTATAACCAAGCTATAGCCCAATCACAGCGTTCGGGCGTACACTAAAAACACGCATGATGCCTTAGAGGGCAAGGAGTTCGAGATGAGAGTCCACACCGCGGTGTTATCGTTGATAAGTTTAGCTATTTCAACGCAGTTCCCCGTGTATGCAGCAGCACAACCTGCCAAACAAACTGTGGCTGCCAGCAGCGTGCAAAAGCAGCAAGTAGTTCTGTATACCCAAGCTCAGCTTGATCAAATGTTGGCGCCAATCGCGCTTTACCCAGACACAGTGTTGTCACATGTCTTAATCGCATCCACTTATCCTTTAGAAATTGTAAAAGCTACTCGTTGGTTGGCACAGCAGCCAGGCATGACTTCAGAAC
>Ga0187843_10001012_pt1 | contig 18355 bp, 16 predicted proteins | sample SpaLakP09_SKY_43_FD_134516 | JGI IMG/M metagenome (GOLD analysis project Ga0187843, IMG submission 134516) | Oligotrophic lake water microbial communities from Sparkling Lake, Wisconsin, USA - SP09_SKY_43 | ecosystem: Environmental > Aquatic > Freshwater > Lake | place: USA: Sparkling Lake...
CGCATTAAAGCCCACGGCCACCAAACCAAGCACGCCCAAAATTCTGCCATGCAACAATAATGGCAACTGTCGCGCGCCAACGGCGACTGCAGCAATCCAACCGGCAAGAATTAACACCCAAAATAACATTGAACCTTCGTGGGAACCCCAAACTGCTGTGAGACGGTAATACCAAGGCAACAGCGAGTTTGAGTTATTGGCCACGTAATAGACCGAAAAGTCATTGGTCCAAAAGGCATAACTCAGTGCATAAAAGGAAAAAGCTGTGGCAATGAACATCAAAAGCGCTATTGGACGCGCCAATAAAATAGGTTGCTCTTGTTCACGCCAAGCGCCAATAAACGGAAATACCGTCAGCAGCACCGACAACGCCAGGGCTAAACATAAGGCGAGATGCCCCGCTTCCACCATCATTGGTATGTCCCCGCTGGTTTTGGCGCATTGGGATCAACATGTTTAATGCCTTTAACCGCTTCTGCAACTTCTGGGGGCATGTAATTCTCATCATGTTTTGCCAGAACTTCAGTGGCATCGATATTCGTGGCGTCTCGTAAGGTGCCTTGTGCCACAATCCCCTGCCCTTCACGGAACAGATCAGGCAAAATGCCATCATAGTGCACAGTCACAATCGGGCCGGTATCGACCAAATCGAAACTCACTTTTAAGCTATCGCCATCTCGACGCACCGAACCTTTGACCACCATGCCACCGATGCGCAGGCGCTGACCTGGCACCGGTTTGACTTTATCTTTGCCAAGACCATCGAGCAGTTGTGATGGTGTGTAAAACAAATCGACGTTTTCATTCAAGGCGTACAACATTGAACCAACGCCACCTCCAATCAATAACAATACCGCACTAACTGCGAGCAAACGCTGACGACGACGCGGATTCATTGGTTATGGCTCCTGAACTTGAGAAGGTTGTTGAGATTGATGCTGGCGCACCCGCGCTTCACGGGCTATGCGAACTCGTAATTGCTGATGAAATTGCTGCTGTTGGCGATTGCTAATAAACCAAAGTCCAAACAGCACGACAAAAGTTAAACCGAACGACAACCAGACATAAAGCGCATAATTGCCCATCGCCAGAAAATCGGCAAAACTGGCAAAATTAAACTTTGGCATCAGTAGGCTCCTCGGCTAAGTCACGAACCCAGCTGCGATGCTGTTCATGTTGCAAAATGGCGGTGCGTAACCGTAAACAGGTTAATGCCGCCAATAATAAAGCAAACGCAAGCATACAAATTAATAATGGCCACAACATACTTGGGTCGATCGACGGCTTGGCAAATTTAGTAATGCTGGCGCCTTGATGTAGCGTATTCCACCACTCCACCGAAAAGTGAATGATTGGCAAATTAACCACGCCGACCATTGCCAATAACGACGCCGCTTTATCGCCGGTTTCGCGATCAGCAAAGGCGTTTTGCAGTGCAATCACCCCCACATATAAAAACAGTAAAATCAGTTCAGATGTTAAGCGCGCGTCCCATTCCCACCAAGTGCCCCACATCGGTTTACCCCAGAATGAGCCGGTAAAAAGTGCAATTAAGGTAAAGCATGCGCCAATCGGTGCTATAGCGCCAATCGCCCATTGCGCAACTTTAATTTGCCAGACTAAGGCAATAAAAGCGGCGATCGCCATGCTGCTGTATGCACCCATCGACCAGATTGCGGCTGGCACATGGATGTGAATAATCCGATAGGAATCGCCTTGTTGATAATCAGCGGGTGTAAACCCCAGCCCCCAAACAACACCAATTAATAAAGTCAACCATGCCATTGGCATCAAGACACGCTGCCAAGCACCACAAACAGCATAAAGCCGTTGCGGTTTTGCATAGGGATCAAGCCACTTAAACATATTACCCCACGTTAAGTTTCAGAGCTTTAAACACGGCAAACGGCACTAAGGCCAACGCCAAACATAACATTGCCGCGATGATTGCTAATTGCGCGCCATAAGGCAAGCCAAATGCGGCCTGTTCCACTGCTGCGCTGGCAAATATCAATAACGGAATATAAAAAGGGAGGATCACTAACGCCAGCAATATTCCGCCTTTATCGGCAGAAAGCGTTAAAGCTGCGCCAAGGGCAGACAATAAGGTCAATAAAGGGGTGCCAAGCAACAGTGTCGCGACCACCGCAACAAAGGCCGACTCACTTAATCCCAGTAACAACGCCAACAAAGGTGACACGATGATTAGCGGCAAACCACTAGCGCACCAACTTGCTGCCATTTTTGCCAACACATACGCAGGCAATGGCAAACGCGCACTGACCAGTTGTTCCAAAACGCCATCGCGATAATCTTGTTTAAATAACCGCTCCGCACCTAGCAAGACACTCAACAAAGCCGCTATCCAAATGATCCCAGGCGCAATTTCCCGCAACAGATTTGGTTTGGCGCCAATACCTAACGGGAATAAACTGAGTACCACAAGGAAAAAAAACAAAGGATTCAACCAATCCGATTTTTGTCTGGCCAATAAGCGTAAATCGCGACGAAAAGTCGCCATAAAGACTGCGGCTATGCTCACCAGCGATACTCCAATTCCAATTGACGCAATTGTGCAGCTAACATCGGTAAGGGTTGATGCGTGGTCAAAATGATGGCGCCGCCGTTCGCGCAATGCTGTTGAAAATGGCTTTGTAACTGGCCGATGGCACTTTGATCAAGTGCAGTAAAGGGTTCGTCCAAAATCCAAATTCGCGCTGGCGTCAACCATAACCGCGCCAGTGAAACTCTGCGTTGCTGACCTGCAGACAAATGTTGGCAGGGAATATCTTCTAAACCCGCCAGTCCCAATGTTGCCAGTAACTGCCAATCATCAGCCGGCTTTAACTGCCAACAAGCACGCCAAAACTGTAGATTTTCCAGCGCAGTAAGTTGGCCTTGCACGCCACTCAAATGGCCAATAAAGCAGAGATTTGCCGCATAGTCATCATGACACTTCGTCAGATCCACGCCTTGGAAGCGCAATGCGCCTTCACTCGGCTCGCTGAGACCCGCCAATATCCGCAATAGACTACTCTTGCCGGCGCCATTGCGACCGGCGATCTGCAAAATATCGCCAGCCGACAATTGAATGTCGACATCAGTAAACAATATTCGGTCCTGACGGACGCAACTAAGCTTGGTGGCGTTAAATAACATGCGACTACGGGTCTGAAAAAAACAGCACGCATCTTAGCATAATGGCGCTAGAATACGAATGTGCATCCCATGCATAAAGCGACTAAGCGCCTGAAATATGAACCAGATCAATATTGATAGCTTGCTAAGCATTGGCAGCAGTACAAAAATTGAGCCACAGCTGAAGTTAGACACAACCCAGCTCTATCAAGCATTGCTGAAAATTGGCAGTGATGGGAGTGGCCAATTGCAAGTCGCAGCCGGCAGTAATTCTGTCAAAATCGCCCTCTCAACCGCAGAATTGCAACAACTGGTTCGCTCAACAACCTCGACAAGTAGTCAGGTGACGTTATCCAATATGCGAATCGAAACGCCTAAGCAACTGCCTCTGGATGGTTCTGTCTGGCAAGTAAAACTGCAACCCATCAATGAAAACTTCATAACACTTGCGATACAAAAGCCGGCTCAGCAATTGCCAGTTAGCGAAGCTGCCGTGTTTAAATGGTTACAACAAGTGGGACAACAGCTTCAACAAATTGATAAAACGCCAGCAGCGCTGAACCCACAAGCGCTTCAACTGCAGGTACTTGTCACTCGCAACCACGATAAATTGCTGGTGAGTGTCGACCCAAGTCGTCCACAAATTGCCTTACCAATCCCCCAATTTAGTGATAAGCAGCAACAAACGTTAGTGAGCCAAATTCCACAACTGCATCAAAGAACACCGGCACAACATGGCTTACTGCACCTGTCATTGCACAATGGTCAAATTCAATTAAAGCTCGAACTATCCTTACCAAACCCCAATAGTACCGACAAGCAAAGCACGTCACAGACGATAAGCGCAGGGGGGAATGCCGTCCCAGCTGCAACCGATTTACCAGCAAACCCAGCGAGAAATGTAGCCGGCGCAGCCATTGGACATAGCCGTGTGACCCCAGAGAGCCGTGAACGATTGCAAAGCACTGAACGATTACTCAGCACTGAGCAAAGCCCTGAGCGATTACAAAGTCGAGAGCACAGCCCTGAGCGATTGCAAAGCCGAGAGCTCAGCCCTGAGCGATCTCAAAATAGCAGCGGCGTCAAAATCAGCGTTCAACCCCAGGCGTCAGCACAATCGCATGATGTGCGACCATCAGCACCTGAGGCAAAACTGACCATGCAATTTAGTCGGGAACAGGTCAAAGCTTTATTGCCTGCGCTAACTAAACAGCTGGTGAATCAAGATCTGACGTTGCACCACCAGCAGTTGGCAATTGCTGAAAAAACCACGAGAACAGCCGAACTTGCGCCACGCACCTTGAGTGCTGAGCAATGGCAACTTAAAACCACGGCGCAGCAATGGCAAGTTGAAGTCCAAACAGCGCAACCGCTCAAAGAAATCAAAGTTGCACTAAAAGAAATCGACAAACCGCTGCACTTTTTGCAAAACAATTCGCCAATAATCAATAAATTAGCCACAAGCGCAACGCAGTTTGATATGCCGCAATTATGGCGGCAATTACTGCCACTGACTTCCGCAGTTGACCCACTGCGACTGTCGCCAGAATTACCCGCTGGCGTGCAAGCATTGTTGCAGGAACTCAAAGCCAACACTTTAGATCATCAAAAAGTGCCGGCGCCTGCTGAACTACAAGCGCAATTAACCGCGGCTTTGCAATTTAGCCCACAACAAACGCAGCCAAATGCGATGACCGCAGCAGGATCGCTGGCAATAGCCCTGCAGCTACTGATCGGCCGACTGGCAAGTAGTGCGGGCGATACAAATAGACCGATGGCTGGGAAAGAAAAAATGCAACAGCTAGTTGGTCAGCTCAATGAAACGCAAAGTGGCCAGCTGCTGAAACAGCTGTCAGGCCATAGCGCCCAATTGCAACAAGCGCAATTTGCCAACATTGAACAACAAGCCCAAGCCAAAACTGAACACCCACAGTTGTTTCTGCAATTACCCGTGTTAGTTCAAGGACAACAACAGTTTGTTGAACTCGCCATTAGCGAGCGCGAGGCGGATGGCAAAGGCGCTGAAGGCAAAAAACGTGCTTGGCAACTGACCATGAAATTTCAACTACCAGAACAAGGCCATCTTTTGGTGCAAGTGCATTTAGTCGATGCCGAGGTCAGTATGCAATTTTATGCCGAAACAGAGCAGACTCAGCAAATGACGAGCCAATGGCTGCCACTGTTTAAAGATCGGTTAAAAGTGCAAGGTTTAGAAATCAAAGATATTCAAGTGCAACGGGGCAAAATTCCCGAACATTTGTACCAACGCGGCACCAGTTTATTGCAAGTCAAGGTTTAGGGATTGCTCATGCGCGAAAAATCAGCGGTCGGTTTAAGTTATGATGGTCAAGGCGCCCCGAAAGTGGTCGCCAAAGGTCATGGCGCGCTTGCTGACGAAATTATTCGGCTTGCCAAAGAACATGGCGTGTTAGTGCATGAGGATGAAAATCTCAACAGACTACTGCAACAAATGGAGCTGGGGAGTGAAATTCCACCCGAGTTGTATTTATTAATTGCTGAACTGATTGCCTTCTCTTATGTGCTGCAGGGCAAATTCCCTGAAAATTGGAAGAACATCCATCAACGAATTGATTTTAAAAGCTAAAACCTGAACCACTATCGCCGACATTCTGCCAAAAATTTAGGCTCTTCCGCCAATTTTCGCCATTGTCTTGCTATTCATTTGCTGTGCTCGCCTGATACACTGCAGGGGTCATTTTATTTGCCAAGGATAGTCCTTCATGTCAATCCGGTTGCCACACAAATTCTGTTTTCCCCGTTTGCGCCTTACTCGTTTGATGAGTTCTGGGTTGAGTGTTGTGCTAAGTTTTGCCATGGTTAGCGCAGTTAACGCCAACACCATCACCAAACAAACGCAAACCAATCAAACCGACAATGCCAAACTTAAAGTTGAAGCCATTGTTGAACGTAACGATGCCGCCGACATTGTCTCGCGTCAGTTTTCTTTGCAATTACAAACTTCGCCAACGCCAGTGGTATTGCCTATCGCTGCAACTGATTTGCAGGTGTATACCAACAGCGCCATTTTTGATGCGTTGTTCTCGTTAACCCAAGCCGAAGTGAAAGCCAACAGCGTCAACGAAATTACCGATTGGAGCTTTAACGACCAACAAGGCCTCGCTTGCCCTTGTTTTGAGACTGGCGCCAAATGGCATTACGTCTGGACCCGCGATTTAAGTTACAGTCTCGATTTAGGGCTGCATTATTTAGATCCAGCCCGCGCCATGAACTCTTTGTTGTTTAAAACCTCCAAAGTACGTGCTGAATTAATTGCCCGCGGTATCGAAGATGTTGAAGTTGCTTTGCAAGATACCGGCTCTGGTGGCAGCTGGCCGGTAAGCTCTGATCGCGTGGTTTGGGTGCTTGCGGCGAGCCAATTAGTGCCAGCGGCTGACAATGAAGAAAATCCCGCCGATGCGCTGCAACAATGGCAAGATAAATGGTACCAAATCGCCAAACAGACCCTATTGCAAGATCGGCAATATCTTTACAGCACTAAACTTGGCATCTATCGCGGCGAAACTTCATTTTTAGACTGGCGCGAACAAACTTATCCAAGTTGGACGGCCAACCACACGCTCTATCTTGCGGAATCCCATGCATTATCGACCAACGTTTTACATTACGTGGCCTTATCGCGAGCGGCAACTGCTGCAGAAAAGTTAGATCCGCAATACGCCAAAGTGTTTCGTAGCTGGGCCGAAGCATTAAAAGCAGCGATCAATGCCAATTTCTGGATCAGCGAACAAGGCTTGTACGCCAGTTTTATTGGCGAAGAGCATAACCCCATGCAGGTGCAACATTATGACTTGTTAGGCTTGGCGTTAGCCATTAATCATGGCGTGGCATCTGAACTACAGGCATCGCAAATATTGAGTAATTACCCGGTTACCGCAGTCGGTGCGCCAGTGATATTCCCAGCCCTTAAAGACATCCCCATTTATCACAATAGAGCGATTTGGCCGTTTGTCACCGCTTATGCCCTGCGAGCCGCAAAAAAGCAAAACCATGCGGAGCTTTACCAACGTTTGGCATTATCACTATTTCGAGGCACGGCAGAAAATAGCTCAAATATGGAAAACTTGGAGTGGCTGACCCTACGTCCGCATGTTGAAGATGGCGCACTATCAGGCCCAGTGATTAATTCTCAACGCCAGCTTTGGTCAGTTGCGGCTTATCATGACTTGGTGGTGAGTCAGATATTTGGTATGGAGTTTGCCAATCAACAGCTCAGCATCAACCCATATCTGCCTGTTGGTTTAGTGCGCGATTTGAATATCTTAGATGCCAAAGCATCGCCGATCGAACTACAAAACTTGAGTTTTGGGGAGATACAATTCCAAGTAAAAATGCAGTTACAAGGCAACGGCAATCGTCAGCAAGTGTATCGGTTAAATGCTGTTACCTTAAACGGCGAGCCAGTGGCATTGAACCAAAAACAAGCGCTTCACTTAAAACTGGCAGATCTTGGCAGTGCCCAAAACGAATTAGTGCTGACTTTAATACCGGTCGACACTCCTGCCCATCAGCTGAATTTATTAAAAGCCTCGACTAGTACCAAGTATCCAGAATCACACTTCTCGCCAAAAGAGCCGGTTCTGACCCTTCAAACTAACAAAAAAGGCCAGAATGAGCTGAGTTTTGCTCGCCAAGGCGAAGCGGATACCTTGTTTACCTTGTTTAAAAATGGCGTGCCGGTCAAATTAAAACGCAATGCCGATCAATACACCGACGACAAAGCGAACAACAGTCAAAGCCAGTGTTATGCCTTAACTCAGACCCATAAACAAAGTGGTTTAGTGTCATTGCCGAGCAAAACCCTGTGTAGCGAGGCTGCGGTACGCCATTACACTGCAGGGGTTGATCTACTCGCGAATGAAGGCGAGTTAGTCCAGTACCTTGGACAACCCGCATACAAAAACTGGGGAATGCCGGAGCACGATTTAACGCTCACGTACACCGCAGAGACCGCAGGTCGCCAGCGCTTACAACTGCAGTATTTTATCGATAATGGCCCGATAAATACCGGTATCACGGCCGTAGTGAAACGCGTGATTGCCAATTGTCCAAGTGCGACTCAGCAACAAAGCGTGCTGGTGATGCCACATCTGGCAACTGCGACTGAGCTTGGTTTGTCTAGCAACGCAGTTTTTACCGCAGCAGCTGGCGAAGTCTGCCAACTCAAGATTGTCGATGGATTTAATATGAGTTACTTACATCATTTTAATTTGTATACCGGTGGAAAAGGCGGACGCAGCGGGCCACTCAATCAAGCGGTTATTGCTGGCGCGAAAATTGTTCCAAGCGCTGATTAGCCCCATACAATTGCCGACGCATACTGCTGCCCGCCATCGACTGCGGGGACCGCAGTCAAATAGCTGGCATCGCTTGCTTTGCGCAACGAATTGAGAATGGCTTTGAGGATTGATGTGTGGACCGTTTTGTAGATCGCTTTGTAATATTTGCCCTACTGTCGGCCATAGCCATGGCCAGCAGTGGCGTGATTGCTCGGCTCAGTGCGATTGGCGCGGCAGAGTTAACCTTTTATCGCTTAGCAGTTGGCGCTGCTTGCCTCTGGTTGTTTGTTTGTCTTCGAGGTCAAGTTCACGAACTCAAACAAAAACCTGATTGGCGTATGGCGTTAAATGGCATAATGCTCGCCAGTTTCATGTTGGCTTTTTTAAAAGCGATCAGCTACATCAGCTTGGCTAATGCCATAATGTTGGTGTATTTAGCGCCGCCGCTGTCGGCGTTAATTGCGCATTACTTCTTTGCAGAAAGCCTAGATTTACGCAGTAGCCTACTGATTTTACTTTCATTTTTTGGCTTTGCGATGATGCAAGAGTTCAAGCTAGATTTGGTCGTTACCCCAGCGCAATGGCCTGGATTTTGTTATGGCATGCTGAGTTTGTTCACTTACACCGCATTTTTATTGTTAAATCGACATGCAACTAGCGGACACTCGCAATTTCAACGCACTTTTTACCAGTTATTAATTGGTGCCTGTTGTGTACTGCCGTTTTTAACTGATGCGAGTGTTCCGCAAGCGCAGGATTGGATTTGGATTTTACTGGCAGGTATTTTCCCTGGGTTTTTAGCGATTTATTTTGCAATTTTGGCGCTCACTCGATTGCCGACTAGAGTCTTTGGCACTTTGGCGTATGTTGAACCCGTAACGGTCATATTGGCAGGCTGGTGGTTATTTGGCGAAACCCTGTCGGCACTGAAAATATGCGGCGTTGCGCTGATTTTACTGGCGGGCGCAATGCAAGCATTGTTGTCAAAACCGCAACCACAGCCTTAAGCCATAGTTTTGCGAACTTGGTCACTTTGCTAACCGCAAAACTTCCGCTTTTAACATGACGGTCATGTTGACAACGCTGTTGGTGGAAGTTTGCCAACTACCGCCTCAGATTAAGCTCGACATTCAGCTCGTCATTCAGCTCGACAAGCAAACTGCACGAAAGCTTGCTACACTAGCCCGCATATTTTTATAAGGAGTTCCGAATGAGTCAATTTCCTGATGATGGCAACGGTGATATGTTGCAAGCCATGCAAGATGCCGGTTTAGATTTAAACGCTGCGTTATATCTTGATTTTTATCTGGTTTTTCCAAATCAACCAAAAGCTGAAATGGCATTAACCGCGCTAACGACTTTGGACCAACCTGGTGAAGTTGAGTTGAACTTCAACGACTTAGAACAATGGGAACTCATTGTTTCAGTGCAAATGGTCCCAGAACACGCGGCGATCACCGCCAAAGAAGCTGAACTTGATAAGTTTGCTAAAAAATATGGCGGTCATAACGATGGTTGGGGCGTGATGCAGCACCAAGAAGGTGATGACGATTTTGATGATGAGCATGATGAGCATGATGAAGATTGTGACGATGACTGCGGTCATCAACATCATTAATCGCTAAAACCAAGCAAGTACATCCCCTTATTTCTTGCAGATGAGGGGATTGTTCCCTGCACTTTTTCGCCCTACTCACTCACCGTCGACGCGGATCTTCAATGATTTTGGGGATAACCCCCTTGTAACTTTGAAACTGTATTTCAGATGGTTAAGCTCATTCCGCCAATCGAACCGAGCCAAATTCGCCAAGATTAACCAATCTGCGTGATAAATTTTTACCCTCAGCGCTTCTCCCGCTAGGGGCTATTCGTTATCATGCTCGCCGTTGTTTTTTCCGCTACACGGATCTGTACCATGCATTATTTATCGCCGGAATTTGGCATCATATTTATTGGCTTTTTATGGCTGTACTGGTGGCTAGGAGCCAAGTACGGTAATCGCGCGCAAAACCTGTTGTTGTTGACGGCAAGTTACCTGTTTTACGCCACTTTTTCGCTGAAGTTTGCTCTGCAACTTTTCGGATTTTCGCTGGTGATGCTAACCCTAGCGCGCTATTGCACGCCACAACGCCGTTCTCCCATGATAATTGGCATCGTGCTGGCTGTTGCAAACTTAGCTTTATTCAAATACTACAACTTCTTTCGCGAAGATTTATTGTTTTGGCTGGCACCACTCTTTAATGGCGCAAGTTTACCGGTTCTTGAATTTCTACTGCCGGTCGGGATTTCTTTTTATACCTTCCAAGGGTTGGCTTACCTCATTAGTGTGGGTCGCGGTGAGCGGGCTGCGGCGAGTTATTCGGATGGCTTATTACACTTATCCTTCTTCCCCACTTTGTTGGCAGGCCCCATTTGCCGGCCCAAAGAATTACTCAGTCAAATCGAAGCCACGACGACCCGTCACATTCAATCTGTTGAGTTAGCGTTGATGTTAATCATTAGTGCACTTATTAAGAAAATTTGGCTTGCCGCCTGGCTAGCTGAAAGCTTTGTCGACCCGGTATTTGCCAACCCTGATAGCTATCAAGCGATTGATTTAATTTGCGCATTATTCGCTTATGCTTGGCAGCTCTTTTTTGATTTTTCTGGTTATACCGACATCGTTACCGCTTTTGCCTTATTGCTTGGTTTTAGCTTGCCGATGAATTTTAATCAACCGTATCTTGCGACTGATCTCAGTGATTTTTGGCGACGTTGGCATGTTACTTTATCGCGTTGGATCCGTGATTATGTCTACATCTCGTTTGGTGGAAATCGGGGTAGTTTCGGCCGGACGCAAGTCAATTTATTACTGGCGATGACCATTTCAGGATTATGGCATGGCGCGAGCCTGACCTTTGTGGTTTGGGGGATTTGGCACGGTATTGGCCTTATTATCCAAAACTGTTGGCAAAAATTTGTCCAGTTCAAATGGCCAGCCTTCGCCACCCAAGCTTTTACCTTTTTATTCGTGTGTTTTGGTTGGTTATTATTCCGTTCGAGCGACTGGGAAACCTTCGCTACCTACTGTCAGGGTTTTGCGCGTTGGCAACAGGCCCCGGAGCTTAATTGGTTGCTATTGGCCTGCGCGATGACGGCATTCTTCATTGGTGCCCGCAACGCGGATTGGCTAATGACAACTGGCGTTAGCCGCTTGCAACAATTGGTTTGGTGGCAACAGAGTTTATTATTTACCACCCTTGTGGTTGTGGTATTGGCATTGGCTCCAGCTGGCATGCCTGGCTTTATTTACTTCGGATTTTAATGGATATGAAACCGACTCGTTATTCTTCATTATTGGCGTTAACCCTCAGTGGTGTGCTGATTGTCACGCTAAAAAGCCACGCATTGGTGCAGTATTGGCAGCAAAGCCGGCATATTCTATTAGACGTTGCACCACCACCGGCAATCAGCGAACTGGTCAGCAGATATTTGTTTGATGGTGAGCAATGGCCGGATTTTTCTGCGCCATTCAGCGCCATCGAACAACAGCTATTCGCCTTAAGCCAAGCGCCATGGCCTACTGACGTTGCGGCGACAGAGGGCAATGCTGCTGATATCCAAAGCGAGTCACTGAATTTAGCAAATTCAACAGCGCCTTCAACCGACATAACGCCAGCCAGCAATGGGCAAACGGTGCCGATTGCAACTACGCAAAATGCAACGGCGCAAAATGCCAAAGCAGCCAGCGCCACAGCAAACAAAACGACTACGCAAACGTCAACAACGTCAGTCCTCCCATCGCCTGCAACCCCAGGCGCTGGCGCAACAAGCGTTAACGCAGCAGCTTCCGACGCCACTGCCCGCTTAATTGCGCAAACCCATGGCACTGCAGCCGCGGTTCCACCTGCAGAAGCGGTCGCCTTAAAACAACCGTCGAATGCCACTTTAAACTCGCTAGATGCGATGGGACATATTGAGCTAGAGCCTCAAGATCGGGTGTTATTGATTGGCGATTCACTGATGCAAGGGTTAGCGCCACATCTGGTGGCTCGGTTTAAGAAAAAAGACCAAATTCAAACCATTGATATGAGTCGCCACAGTACCGGCCTCACCTACCCAGCATTTTACAACTGGCCAAACGCGGTGAAACAAGCGTTCGCTGAACAAGCATTTGATGTGATGATCGTGTTTATGGGCGCCAACGATCCTTGGGACATGACCATCAAAGGCAAATATATTCGTTTTGCCTCACCACGCTGGAACGAGATTTACACCGAGCGAGTGCGGGCTATATTGGAAGTCGCGAGTGCCAACAACACTCGGGTGATTTGGCTAAGTACCCCGCCGATGGGTCGCGAGGACATCAAAGCCAAAATCCCACAGCTCAATCAACTGTATAAAACCGAGATTGAAAAATTCGCAGCCACAGCCCGATTTATCGATACGGCACCAGTGCTTACCACTGATGGTGTCAGTTTTAGTCGATTTATCGAGTTACCAGAACGCGGTAGTGTGATGTTACGCACTGACGATGGCATTCATTTCACCACTCAAGGTCATCGATTGTTGTCGAAATTGACTCTTGCGCAATTTCAATTGCCTCAACCGAAGAAAAGGCCCGAATGAAGTTTGTTGTCACTATTGTTTGTTTATTGAGTTGCGGTCTAGTCGCCGCAGCAACGCCAAATGCCATTGAAGATTTTGGTGATGCCAATGCCAAAACCCTTTGGCAAAGCTTTCGCGAAGTAAAACAACACAAACGCCTGACACCGCTGCGGATCCTGCAGCTCGGTGATTCTCATACCGCCGGCGATTATTTTACCGGGCAGCTGCGCCAATCGTTGCAACAAGAATACGGCAATGCCGGCATCGGCTGGTTAACCCCTGGTTACATCCCGAACCAACGTTCAGCGCAGGTGTTGATGCGCCATCCATCACAATGGAAACTGATGGACAGCAAACAACAAAAACACACTGGCACCTTCCCGCTTGGTGGTTTATTGCAAAAGCCTAGTAGCAACAGTGCCCTAGAAATGCGCATTAAAGATCCACAACCGCAAGGCAAATGGACTGTGCATTTGTGGCAACAAGCGCCACATAAACCATGGCAAATTAAACTGCCGAACGGCAAAATCCGGCACTTGGCTGCCAGCGATAAAAATCGGGCGGCTTGGCGGCATATTGAAATGCCGATCGATGGCGCTCAGCTGCATGGCATGAAACTGTTAGCGCCTAAAGGCAGCAAACTCGCCGGCATTGTGCTTGATAAAAAAGCGCCTGGGATCACCTTGGACGCACTGGGAATTACCGGCGCAGTCGCAGCGGTCATTAATCGTTGGGATGTTGCAACCTTAAAACAACAACTGAATTGGCGCTCGCACGAGTTAATCGTTTTGGCTTATGGCACCAACGAAGCATTCTCCAATGATTTTCAACAAACAACCTATGAAGAAGAGCTGGTAAAAAGTATTCGGTTATTGCGCAAACTCAATCCTAAAGCGGCAATATTGCTCATTGGTGCGCCGGCGTCCGCTAAAACTAAAGCGCCATTTAGCAAAGGCAATTGTCGCCTCACACAACCGCCAGCATTGATTAGAGTGCAACAAAGCCAGCTTAAAATTGCTAAGCAAGAAAAAACCTTGTATTGGGATTGGGCGGCGGCAATGGGTGGAAATTGTATCGTCGCACAATGGTTAAAGCAAAAACCCGAACTCATGCGTCCAGATATGGTGCACTTGAGCAAAGAAGGGTATTACTTAAGTGCCGACCGTTTTTACCAAGCCTTACAACAGCGAATTACTGCGCGTTAATGCTTTCGGTGCGCAGTAAGCGGTCGTTGTAATAAATTTCTAAACGACTTGTCACAGCATTTGCTGGAGCCGAGGTTGATACTTCAACTTGTGGCCCGATAAAGCGGTAACGATATTTACCGCGGCTAAATTGCAAGATCGGTGCTTGCTCGGCCAGCACTTTAGCGCCGACAATCTCTAGCGCCGGTTCAGCCGCGGTCTGCGTCAACAACCATGATTGATAACGCCATTTGCCCGCACTTAATTCAGTAATTTCGATACGATGTTGTGGGCTTTGACCGCGAAAATTGCGCAAGCTTGGCGATTTAGTGGCTAAAGGCTCTGCCGCTACATCGGTGTTGCCAGCAATCAGCGGCTGTGGCGTTACAACCGCCGTTTCGGCAATAACCCCAAGCTCATCATTATGGTTAGCCGTGTGCCCGGAGTTTTGACAATTGGCACTGAGCCAAGGGGCAATTAACGCCGAGTCTTGGCTCAAAGTACTGATGTAAAAATCTCGTTTCCCGTTATGACTAAAATCGCGCAGCCAAAATTGTCCAGCGAAGGCGGAATAATCAAAGCCATCAAAGGTCAACTGCGCAGGTGTCACACAGCGTAAAAACTGCTGCTGTAATGGCGACAGCAATTGCGGGTAGCGCTGGATAAACTCAGCGGCAGTTGCGATCTGCACTAACTTAAGTTCACCGGCATCAGTCTTGGTCATAACATTTAACGGGAAATGAAAAAATTGGGCGACTTGCTTTGGATCTGCAGCCACCAATGCAGCTTTGAGCGAGGTTAAACGCAGCTCGGCGACAGGTGCTTGTAGCAACGAGTTTTTGTCAGTTAATACGCCATTGTCATCAGCCTGCAGTGGTGCATGAAAAGCACTGAGCAAACCACAGAACATGGCCGTGGCAGCGCTATGATTGAATAATGCCTTTGGCAACCCTAAGCATCGCATTAGTTAGTCCCTACTCGCAGTTGGTGCAGATTTAATAGTAATTTCACGCTGCGGAAATGGCATGGTCACGCCGTGAGTTTTGAAACTACGCCAAATCGCTAAATTGATTTCTGAGCGCACTGAGCCACTGCCATTTTCCATATCAGCGATCCAAACCCGCAACTGCAGTTTCATGCCACTATCCGCGAATTGCAGTAACCGCACTGACGGCTCAGGATCGTGTAATACCCGAGCTGAGACAAAAGCACAATCAAGCATCAGCTGCATCGCTTGTTCCGGATCATCTTGATAACTAATTTGCACATCGATTTCCAAACGTACATTGGGATCAGCATAACTCCAGTTGATCACTTCACCCGTAATCAAATTCTCGTTGGGAATTAATGTATCAATACCTTGGCGATTGCGCAGCACCACATAACGGGAGTTCATCTGCTCTACCCAACCGAAATTTTCACCCACAGTAATGTTATCACCGGGTTTGACGGATCTATCCATCACCAAAATAAAGCCGCAGATAAAATTCGAGGTAATGCGCTGCAACCCAAACCCGAGGCCAACCCCCAATGCGCCGCCAAAAATGGCCAAAGAACTTAAATTAATGCCAACAGCACTGAGTGCGATTAAAAAGGCGATAGTGAGTAAAAACACTTTGGTAAATTTACCAAAGCCTACTTGCATACTTGGGCTGATATGCTGAATTTGTTTAAGACGTTGATTCACAACTGCCGATAACCATAAGGCAACCGTAAAAGCCAACAATACCACCAGGACAAACTGCAGGGTCATCCACAGCGAAATCCGTGTGGCACCCAGGGTAATAGCCAGTTTATCCAACAATTGATGTAACGGCTTTAGCAAACCACTTAAATGCAACGCGACCATAAACCAAATTGCAGTGGCCAACATCGGCTCCATCGCTTTGACCAGTGGACTTGAGATAAAAATTTTGCGCAAGGCATACAATGAAAAACGGATGATAGCGAGCGCCAGAGCGATTGGTAAGAGAAAATGCAGCACGCGCGCTGGCAATTGATACATCTCGAAAGATTCAGCCGCGATCAATAGCCCAAGAGCAACGAGCGCAGGAAAAAAAATGCGCTGAGAGCTTCGCACGGCCATATGACGAAAACCAGAGCTATGATCTTGACTGAGCCGGCGTTGCAGCATTGAATTGAGCAAGGCTGTTACCGCGAAAATAATACATACCAGCGCAATTTGCAGCCAAAAGCCCGGCTGCGCACAGAGCGTACTCACCCACTTCACCACAACTGTTGCTTGCTGAATCAGCCAATCCACGAGATAAATTCCGAAAAAAAATAGAGCAATAAGTTACCAGAATTTTAAATAAAACTATAGCCTTAGCGTCGCACTAACTGCACTGCAGTAAGGTCTTTCAACAAGCACTACTCCAGCATTATGCAGCTTTACCGGCACTGATCTGCCCGCTCGACAGCGCGTATGTTAAAGTAGCTTTTTTTCAATTTGGGGTTAGTCATGTTCGCGCCAGTTCATAGTTTTCGGCAATTACCCGCCACATTTTTTAGTGATGTCACCCCTACGCCAGTGGCTTTACCCAGTTTTATTGCATTTAATCAAGATCTTGCGCAGCATTTAGCGCTGCCGTCTTCCTATTGGCAAACCGAGCAAGGCTTGGCACTTTTCAGTGGTCTGCAATTGCCTGAATGGACCAAACCTTTAGCAGCCGCCTACACCGGCCATCAATTTGGCTCTTTAGCGCCACGCTTGGGTGATGGCCGCGCGATTTTATTAACCGAACTCACTGACGCCTCAGGCAAAAACTGGGATGTGCAATTAAAAGGCGCAGGCCCCACGCCCTACTCGCGCCGTGGCGATGGCCGCGCTGCGCTTGGGCCTGTGCTGCGCGAATATTTAGTCAGTGAAGCCATGCACGCACTTGGGGTGCCAACCACACGCGCCTTAGCTGCAGTCATGACAGGTGAGCCGGTCTATCGCCAGCGACCATTACCTGGCGCGATCATTACTCGAGTTGCCGACAGTTTCTTGCGCATTGGAAGTTTTCAATATGCCGCGATGTACGCAAGCCACGACGAGCGACAAGCGCTGCTTGATTTTGCTATCAATCGACATTACCCAGAATGCACACAAGCCGAAAACCCAGCCTTGGCGTTTTTGGCCGCAGTGCAAGAGCGTCAGGCCAAACTGATTGCCAAATGGATGAGCCTCGGCTTTATTCACGGCGTGATGAACACCGATAATATGTCAATAAGCGGTGAAACCATCGATTATGGCCCGTGCGCTTTTATGGACAACTACCGCGGCGATACCGTGTTTAGTTCCATCGACACCAGCGGTCGATATGCGTACCAGCAACAACCGCAAATAGGCCAATGGAATTTAGCGCGCTTGGCAGAAAGTTTATTACCGTTGATTGCTGCAGATGAAACTGAAGCAGTAGCAAAAGCGACTGAAGTGCTTAACAATTTCGGACCGAGTTATTTCCAATATTGGCGCGAGTTGTTTGGCGCTAAAATTGGCCTTAGCTTCTGCAGCAGCGAAGACCAAGGCCTGATTGTGGATGTTTTACAGTTGCTCCAACATGCCGAAATCGATTTCACCACTTTCTTCAGAAAGCTCGCCTATGCCAGCAACGACCTTTTATCGCCACTAGGGCCGCACACCCTGTTTGACGATGCCGAACCTTGGCTAGCATGGGCAAGCCAATGGCAACAACGGCTCGCGCAAGAAGATGCTACAAACACTACAACAGCAGATAAAACCTCGCTGCAAGACACTAGAATTGCGCAAATGCTGCGAGTAAACCCAGCGTTTATTCCGCGAAATCATCAAATTGAACAAATCATTGAAGCCGCCAGCGAGCGCAATGATTTCACGCAGTTCGAGCAATTTCGCCGCGATTTGGCCACACCATATCAAGACAACCCGTTATGGATGGCAGCACCGGCACCAAGCAAAGCACGATATCAGACGTTCTGTGGCACCTGACAATATCCCGCAGATGCGGGTACTTTCTTTGATGCCAAAGAACTCAAAGTGGAAGCCGTTACTTTCTTTGATGCCAAAGAAAGTAACCAAAGAAAGGCACCCCTTTCCCGCTCGAAAGCCCGCTGGAAAATTGCCGCTCTGAGGCGAAAACGGAACTCGCTTGCTGCTAACGTCAG
>Ga0187843_10001013_pt1 | contig 18346 bp, 16 predicted proteins | sample SpaLakP09_SKY_43_FD_134516 | JGI IMG/M metagenome (GOLD analysis project Ga0187843, IMG submission 134516) | Oligotrophic lake water microbial communities from Sparkling Lake, Wisconsin, USA - SP09_SKY_43 | ecosystem: Environmental > Aquatic > Freshwater > Lake | place: USA: Sparkling Lake...
CGGCGGTCGCTGGCAAGAACAACAAGGTGCGGACTGGCCAAACTACAAACGGTCATTGCTGCGGCGATGTGTAGCCGCGGACCCTGATGAAGGACGCACGCGGGGGACCCATTCGTTAGCCGGCGAGCTGATGCCGCCCTTGAATTCATCGGTCACGCCCCGCGCAGGTCCAAACCTGTTGTCATCAACGCTTGCCGTCACACGGCGGTGGTTCTGTGTTCCTTCTGGTTCGATGGTTGGCGCGATGGGTCGAGGTCACGCGGGCAACGCAAACGCCTCGCCGCGTCTCAGCATCGCCCAAGCCATGCGTGCGTTCTTCGCTGCGATGGCCACCACCGCGCGCCAGTAGCCACGCCGCTCGGCCAGCGCTACGGCCCAGCGGCTGATGGGATCGGCCTTCTTCTTGGCCGCCGCCAACAACGCCTTGGCACCCAGCACCAGCAGGCTGCGCAGGTAGGCGTCCCCGGCTTTGGTGATGCGCCCCAGCCGCGTCTTGCCACCCGAGCTGTACTGGCCCGGAGTCAGGCCGAGCCAGGCGGCGAACTGGCGACCGCAGTCGAAGTCGTGCCCGTTGCCGATCATGGCCAGCAGGCAGGTCGCGGTAGTGGGGCCCACGCCACCGAGCTGCATCAGCTGCTGGGCCCGCTCGTCGTCCTTCGCCATGCCCTGGATGTGCGCGTCGTACTGCGCGACACGCTCGTCCAGCCGGGTCACTTCGCTGAGCAGATCGCCGATGACGGTGTTGGCGTAGCCGGGCAGGTCTTCCAGACATTCGCAGGCGCGCCGACGCACGGTGGCGGCCTTGAGCGGCAGCACGATGCCGAACTCGCTGAGCAAACCGCGGATGCGGTTGAGGGTGGCGGTGCGTTGCTCAACGAACCCCTGGCGGGCGCGGTGCACCATCAGGCGCGATTGCTGTTCGAGGTTCTTGATCGGCACGAAGCGCATGTGGGGGCGCTGGATGGCTTCGCAGATCGCGGCGGCATCGGCCGCGTCGTTCTTGCCGCGCCTGCCCGTCATCCGGTACGGGGTCACGAACTTGGGGGCGATCAGCCGCACGGTGTGGCCCGAGGCCTGGAACAGCCGCGCCCAGTGGTGGGCGCCTGAGCAGGCCTCCATGCCGACCACACAGGGCGGCAGCGACGCGATCAGCTCGTGCAGCTTGTCGCGCTGCACGGCTGGCCGAACCAGCTCGGCCTTGCCAACTTCATTGACACCATGAACCGCAAAAACGTTCTTGGCGAGGTCAATACCAACGGTCAGAATCGTCATGGACTTCCCCTTCCGAATGAGTTGATGAGAAACCGTACTTCCCATCGTGGCACTTGGTTGCCGGTTGCCGCAACGCGGCTGGTTCGGGACGGGGAAGTCCCTTTCATTCGTTATGCGTCTTCTTGATTCCGCCAAAAGCTTCGTGACCGCCATGCGCGCAAGCGCCGCCGCCGGTCGCGGATTTCGACTTCGCGATAGCGGGGACATGCGTGGTGCGCTGACACAAGCCCGTATCAGGCTGGCGATGCTGAGCAAGCCATATGTGCGCCGCTCGAATCCATCGGAAGCCTCGGCGCTTGTCTCGCTTACCGTTCTCGCCGAAGAGTCGGCAGTTCAACTTCTTGAGCAAGGTGCTGCCGTCACCGACCTTCTCGACGCAATCGCCACCATCAAGCGAGTCGACGGGTATGGCGAGTCGCATCTGCAATCATCACTTTCATTTTTGGAGGCGCGCTTTGCAGCAACGGCTTCGCCGCCCGCTGATCTGGCACGTTAGACAGCGACGGACAGCGCACCGATGCTCGCGAAGCACCACGAGGTAGACGTGTTCTTCGACCACATTTTGGTCGGGTGGCTACGAGTCACGACGCGAACGTCGGCGAAGCTCATGGGAACTTTCCACCCCGGCCCCCACTTCGAGGCGTGCCGGCCTCTGTTCGAGGAGGCATTCCATTGGTCACGCCAACTCCACCAAGCGGAGCCCGATGTGGACTATGTGGCCTGGGACCTCTGGGTGGCTGCTACTGGCAGGATCACCGAGAGAGTCGCGCTGCCAGCACTGCCGTCGGGGATCGACGAGTTCGCGATTGACCACGATCTTTCCGTTGAAGTAACTCTACATGCCTAACTTGCCTTTGCAGGGGAAGATGGCGACGGCCACTCTGCGGGCTCCCTCTCTCGCTCACCTCTGAACGGCAGCATTTTTTTCGCCAGAACCGCCAATGCCCGCCCCCCTCAACGCACCACCCCAAGGCCTCCTGCTGCGCCCCGCTGTCGCTGAAGACGCGCTGTGCCTGTCGGTGCTCGCCATGCAGGTGTTTCTCGACACCTACGCCACCCAGGGCATCCGCCCTGCCATCGCGCGGGAGGTCTTGGCCGGCTACTCCGAGCAGGTCTTCTACCAGGCCATCGCCCATGAGCAGACCCGCTTCGTGGTTGCGGAGCTGGCGGGACACCTCATCGGCTTTGCGCAAGTGACTGTCGGCGAAGCGCAGGCGCTGGCGCCGGCCGGTGCGCAGTCGGAGCTGTTGCGCTTGTACGTTCAGGAACCCTTCACCGGCAAGCGAGTCGGCACGCAGCTGCTTGCTGCGGCGGAGCGCCTCGCTGCCGAGGCCAGGTCCGAAGTGCTCTGGCTCACGCCGTGGTCTCACAACCACCGTGCGCTTGGCTTCTACGCAAGCCGCGGCTATCAGGACTTTGGACTCACCTGCTTCACGTTTGAGGGCGAGTCGCACGAGAACCGGGTCTATGCCAAGTCACTGGCGGCCACCGCCAGTGCGGCCTGAGCCCCAACGGCACGCCTCGGGCAAGAGGCTCAGGCCGGCGTGCCGGCCGCCTGCGACTGCATGTCGGCCTGCGTGATGACACTGCCGGGCGCGACGCTGCGCGTGAGCCACACGTTGCCGCCGATGACCGCGCCGCGGCCGATGGTGACGCGGCCCAGCACCGTCGCACCGGCGTAGATGACGGCCTCGTCCTCGACGATGGGGTGGCGCGGCTGGCCCTTGACGAGGTTGCCGTCGGCGTCGGTGGGAAAGCTCTTGGCGCCCAGCGTCACGTTTTGGTAGATGCGCACGCGCTCGCCCAGCACGGCGGTCTCGCCGATGACGACGCCGGTGCCGTGGTCGATGAAGCAGCCCGCGCCGATGGTGGCGCCGGGGTGGATGTCTATGCCCGTCTCGGCATGCGCCAGCTCGGCAATGACGCGCGCGATCAGCGGCAGGCCCAGGCCGTAGAGCTCGTGGGCCAGGCGGTGGCTGATGAGGGCGCGCAGGCCGGGGTAGCACAGCAGCACTTCGTCGACGCTGCGCGCGGCGGGGTCGCCCTGGTAGGCGGCGAGCACGTCGCTGTCCAGCAGCTCGCGCACGGTGGGCAGCGTGCGCAGGAAGCGGCTGGCCAGCTCGGCCGCATCCGCAGCCGGCGTGGCGTCACCACGCTGGCGGGCGTCGTGGCGCAGCTCCAGCGCGGCCTGCTGGCGCAGCGTCACCATGGCAGCGCCGAGCGTGTGGCCGACGTAGAAGTCCTCGTTCTCGGGCCGCAGCGTGGGCGGGCCCAGGCGCATGGGGAACAGCGCGCCCGACAGGCACTGCACCATGGCCGCCAGCAACTCGCGCGACGGCAGTTCGCGCCCGTCGTCACCACGCCGGTGCGCCTCGCGCCAGCGCCTGCGCGCGCCGCGCAAGGCCTCGACGACGGCGGGCAGATCGTCGCCGGGGCTGGATGTGAGGGGCGTTTTGTCAGTCATGGGGCCGCAATATGCCCGAGTCCGGCCACTCATGCCGGCCCTAACTGCACACCTTGATCCCGTGCGGCCCGGTGCCGTAGGTGTTCTGGATCGCCGACTGGGCCTGCGCCATGCGCCCCATCGATCGACGGATGCTGCCATCGGGCAGGCGCTCCAGCTTGACGCACAGCTCCGGGTCCAGGCCCATGGCGATGCGCTCCTCGAACGTCGGCTTGGGCGAGTTGCTGCGCGGGTCGTTGACGGCCGGGTTGGACAGCGCACCGAGCATCACGTCGCGCTGGGGCTTGAGCACCAGTGCGGCCGGCCCGGAGGCGGCAAGGCCTGGCATCGCGACGCCGGTGGCGCCCTGCCCTGGCTCGGCAGAACCGCCTGCAGGTGCGGCGCCCGCGCTTGTCTCGACCGGCGTCACCGGCTCGCTCGCCATGCCGGGGAGCTCGACAGGCCGGCGCGGCGGTATCAGCCGTGCGGGAGTGGCGGCAGCACGCTCAGAGCGCATCACAGGCAGCAGGATCAACACCGAGCGGCGCGCCTCGACTTCACCGGTCGCGCCCTGGCGGGACTGCCACACCGCCAGCAGCAGCAACACATGCCCAAGGCAGACGGCCGACGCCGCGACCGCGCGCCGCCTGGGGGCCAGTGCCATCACTCGTTGCGGACCAAAGAGCGATGTCATGCGCTTGGCTGGGATCAGGAAACAGCCGGGGATGCTAGAGGCACCAAGCGTTGCGAGTCTTTGGCCAAGGTTAGGGTTGGGTAAAGCTGCGCCGACGCCGCATCGGGGGGCATGCATCGCGGGGCTTGCATTGATTCCATGATTCCAGCAAACTGGAATCATGGAAGAAACTGAAGTCATCAAGGGCCTCGCCGCGCTGGCCCAGCCGCTGCGCCTGCAGGTGTTCCGCGCGCTCATCGTGGTGGGCGAGCCTGGCCTGACGCCCGGCGCCATCCAGGAAGCACTGGGCGTGCCGGCGGCCACGCTGTCGTTTCACCTGAAGGAACTTGTCAACGCCGGCCTGGTGACGCAGGAGCGCGCCAGCCGCAACCTCATCTACCGCGCCCACTACGAGCACATGAACACGCTGCTCGCCTACCTGACCCAGAACTGCTGCCAGGGCGCTGCTTGCGCCGTGGAGAACAGCCCGACAGCCTGCAACTGCTGAGCCCTCCCATGACCACCCACGTTCTCATCCTCTGCACCCACAACTCCGCGCGCAGCGTGCTCAGCGAGGGCATGCTCAACCACTGGGCGAAGAAGCTCGGCCGCGACGTGCAGGCGCACAGCGCCGGCAGCGCGCCCAGCGGGCGCATCAACCCCTTCGCCGTCGAGGCGCTGAACAACGCCGGCATCGACACCGCCGGCTACTACAGCAAGAGCTGGGACGCCTTCAGCCAGGACGGCGCACCGCCGCTGTCCATCGTCATCACCGTCTGCGACAGCGCGGCGGCGGAGCAGTGCCCGGTGTTCTTTGGTGCGAATGGTGATGGGGGGCAGCCAGTCAAGGTGCACTGGGGCTACCCCGACCCGTCCAACGCCGAGGGCGGCGACGAAGGCAAGCGCCGCGCCTTCGAGCTGACGAGGCAGGCCATCGGCTACCGCATGCTGCAGTTGCTGCAACTGCCGCTGGACACGCTGAGCAAGGCCCAGCTGCAGCAGGCGCTGGCCGACATCTACAAGAGCTGAGCATGAGCCTGCCTCGCAAACTGCTGGCCGAGGGCCTGGGCACGGCGCTGCTGCTGGCGGTGGTCATCGGCTCCGGCGTGATGGCCGAGCGACTGTCTGGCGGCAACGTGGCCCTCGCGCTGCTGGCCAACACGCTGGCGACCGTTGGCGGCCTCTACGTGTTGATCGAGGTCTTCGGCCCGGTCAGCGGCGCGCACTTCAACCCGGCGGTCAGCGCCGTGATGGCCTGGCGGGGCGAATTGCCGGCAGCCGCACTGCTGCCCTACATCGGCGTGCAGCTCGTCGGCGCCATGCTGGGCGCCTGGCTGGTGCACGCGATGTTCGACATGAGCATCCTGCAGACCTCCACCAAGCTGCGCAGCGGCACCGGCCAGTGGATTGCCGAGGGCGTGGCGACCTTCGGGCTGTTGCTGGTCATCCTGCGGGCACCGGGCTCGCGCGTGGCCGCGATGGTGGCGGCCTACATTGGCGCGGCCTACTGGTTCACGGCGTCCACGTCGTTCGCCAACCCGGCCGCCGTGTTCGGCCGCATGTTCAGCGACAGCTTTGCGGGCATCGCCCCGGCCAGCGCGCCGGGCTTCGTGCTGGCCCAGCTCGTCGGCGCCGCGCTGGCGGTGGGTGTGCATCAACTGCTGGCGGCGCCCGCCAAGACCCAACATGGCTGAACCGCTCTTCCCCGATGCGACCTTCCCCGCGCTGCGGGGTGACCTCTTCGACGTGCCAACCCAGGCGCGCCTCACGCCAGCGCCCTCCCAGCACCGGCCGCGCATCCTGATGCTCTACGGCTCGCTGCGCGAGCGCTCCTACAGCCGGCTGCTGACCTTCGAGGCCGCACGCCTGCTGGAGGCCATGGGCGCGGAGGTGCGCATCTTCAACCCCAGCGGCCTGCCGCTGCCCGACGACGCGCCGGAGACCCACCCCAAGGTGCAGGAGCTGCGCGAGCTGGCGCTGTGGTCCGAGGGCATGGTCTGGACCTCGCCCGAGCGGCATGGCGCAATGACCGGCATCATGAAGGCCCAGATCGACTGGATCCCGCTGAACTCCGGTGCGGTGCGGCCCACGCAGGGCAAGACGCTGGCGGTGATGCAGGTGAGCGGCGGCTCGCAGTCGTTCAACGCCGTCAACCAGCTGCGCGTGCTGGGGCGGTGGATGCGCATGCTGACCATCCCCAACCAGTCCTCCGTCGCCAAGGCGTTTGCCGAGTTCACCGAGGACGGCCGCATGAAGCCGTCGGCCTTCTATGACCGCGTGGTGGACGTGATGGAAGAGCTCGTCAAGTTCACGCTGCTGACCCGCGACCTCGGGCCCTACCTGGTGGACCGCTACAGCGAGCGCAAGGAGAGCGCCGAAGAGCTTTCCAGGCGAGTGAACCAGCGCGCCATCTGACACGCAAGACCAGCTGCTGCGGGGCCACGGCCCCGCTTCTTTGGCCCAGGTAGTTGCTATTGACAACCAATGCACTGGACACCAACATGCGACCACATAGTTGCTATTCACACCCAAATGTCCGAAGCCTCTGCCGGCAGCCTGTTGCGCGAAGTCGCCCGCCTGTACACCCGCGCCCAGCGCATGGTGGCCGACTGCTGCCGCACCACCAGCACCCAGTGCCATCTGCTGACCGAACTGGGGCGCTCCGGGCCGCTGCCGCTGTCGGAGCTGGGCGCGCGGGTCAGCCTGGAGAAGAGCTGGGTGTCGCGTGCCGTGGAGGCCATGGCAGCCCGTGGCTTGGTGACCAAGGAGCCGAACCCGCTCGACGCAAGGAGCTGGCTCGTCACGCTCACCGCCGACGGCGAACGCACCGTGCTTGAGCTGAACCAGACCCTCGACGACCACGCCGCCGCACTGCTGGCCCGCCTGGGCGCGCGCGAGCGCGATGCCGTCGAGAACTCTTTGCTGACGCTGCTGAAGGCTCTGCGTGAAGACCGGCCGCCACCTGCTGCCTGCCACCAGTGCCCAAGGCGCCCACCCCGGATTCCAAACCATGTTGTTGAACACCATCTCCCTGCGCCAGGCCGGCGCCTCCGACTGGCCCGCCATCGAAGCGCTGCTGCAGGCCAACAAGCTGCCCACCGAGGGCGCCCAAGCCCACCTGCCCACCTACCTGCTGGCCACCAGCAACGGCGAAGTCGTCGGCTGCGCCGGCGCCGAGGTCTACGGCCATGTGGCCTTGCTGCGCTCGGTCGCCGTCGCGCCGGGCCTGCACAAGCAGGGCATAGGCCGCCTGCTCGTCGAGCGGCTGCTGCACGAGGCCCGCTCGCGGGACATCGCGGCGCTCTACCTGCTGACCGTCACCGCGCCGGAGTACTTCGCGCAGTACGGCTTCAAGCGCATGAAGAACGAGAGCGCACCGCAAGCGCTGAAGGCCTCGGCCGAGTTCCAGGGCGCCTGCCCGGCCTGCGCGGCGCTGATGGTGCTGACGCTGCGCGAGGCGCCCGCGGCCGATGCCGCCTTGCCCGTGGCGGTGCTGGGTGCCGGCCCGGTGGGCCTGGCCGCCGTGGCACAGCTTGTTGAGCGCGGCCTGCCCTTTGTCGCGCTCGAAGCCGGCGAGCAGGTGGGCGCCAACCTGCGCGACTACGGCCAGGTGCAGCTGTTCTCGCCCTGGCAGTTCAACGTCGACCCCGCGATGGCGCGGCTGCTGGCACCGACGGGCTGGACCACGCCGCCTGCGGGCGAGCTGCCACGTGCCGGCGAGGTTGCGGCGCGCGTGTTGCAGCCGTTCGCCGCATTGCCCCAGGTCGCGCCCTTCCTGAAGCTCGGCGCGCGTGTGCTGGCGGTCAGCCGCGAAGGCTTGGACAAGGTCAAGAGCGCCGGCCGCGACCAGGCCGCCTTCCTGGTGCGCTACGAGCAGGGCGGCGCGGTGCACGAGTTGCGCGCCCGTGCCGTCATCGACGCGACCGGCACCTGGAACCAGCCCAACCCGGTGGGCGCCAACGGGCCGCCCGCCATCGGCGAGGCGGAAGTGGAGGACCGCATCTTCTACGGCATCCCCGACGTGGCGGGCGCGCTGCGCAGCCGCTACGAGGGCAGGCGCACGCTGGTGGTGGGCGCCGGGCACTCGGCCGCCAACGCACTGCTGGCGCTGGCCGATTTGGCGAAGCAGTCACCCGGCACGCGGCTGGCCTGGGCCGTGCGCTCACCGGCCTTGCAGCGCGTGTTCGGCGGTGGCAGCGCGGACGCACTGCCGGCCCGTGGTGCACTCGGCGCGTCGCTGCGCCGGCTGCGTGACGGCGGCGCCTTGGAGTTCTTCAGCGGCCTGCGCATCACGCGGATCGAGCGCACTGGCAGCCAGCTCCGCATCACCGGCCTGAACGCGAAGCAGCAGCCCGTCATCGTCGACGGCATCGACGAGATCATCTGCGCCACCGGCCAGCGGCCCGACCTGACGCTCACCAGCGAACTGCGGCTGAAGCTGGACCCGGGGCTGGAGTGCACCGAGGCGCTGGGCCCGCTGATCGACCCCAACCTGCACAGCTGCGGCACCGTGCGCCCGCACGGCCACCGTGAGCTGGCGCACCCGGAGACTGGCTTCTACACCGTGGGCGTGAAGAGCTATGGCCGCGCACCCACCTTCCTGATGGCCACGGGTTTCGAGCAGGCGCGCTCGGTCGTGGCGGCCATCGCGGGTGACCTGGCGGCGGCGGACCGCGTCGAGCTTGAACTACCCGAGACGGGTGTGTGCTCGACAAACCTGGCACCCGAAGGCGCGGCCGCCGGCTGCTGCGGGCCGGCGCCGCAGGCCGCGCCGGTCACGGCGGCCGCACCCAAGCGCTGCTGCGGCTGACGATGCCGGCAGGCCGCACACGCGTCGTCGCCACGCTGGGCACCGCCCAGACGCTGGCGTGGGCGTCGTCCTACTACCTGCCGGCCATGCTGGCGCGGCCGATGGCGGGCGAGCTGGGTGTGTCCGAGCCCACGGTGTTTGCGGCCTTCTCGGTGGCGCTGGTGGTGTCGGCCCTGGTCGGGCCGCACAGCGGCCGGCGCATCGACCGCTGGGGTGGGCGGCCGGTGCTGATGGTCACCAGCGGCCTGTTCGCGCTGGGCCTGGCACTGATGGCGCTGGCCACCGGGCCGCTCAGCCTGTTCGCCGCCTGGATGGTCATGGGCCTGGCGATGGGCAGCGGCCTGTACGAGGCGGCGTTTGCGTCGCTGGTGCGGCTGTACGGGCATGAGGCTCGCAGCGCCATCACCGGCATCACGCTGATTGCAGGGTTCGCCAGCACCGTCGGCTGGCCGCTGACCGCAGCGTTGGAACACGCCCTGGGCTGGCGCGGCGCCTGCGCGGCCTGGGCGGCGCTGCACCTGGTGGTGGGCCTGCCGCTCAACGCCTGGCTGCCCGCCGCAGGCACGCCCGCAGCGCCTGCAGCACCCGCTGAGGGCACGCCACCGGCCGGCGCCGGCAGCGCGGCGAGCGAGCCGCCTCTGGCGACCGCCGCGCTGCTGGCCTGGGTGTTCGCCGTGACCTGGTTCATCAGCACCGCGATGGCGGCCCACCTGCCCAGCCTGCTGGCAGCCGCGGGCTCCACGCCCGGCACGGTCATCGCGATCGGCGCGCTGGTCGGGCCGGCCCAGGTGGCCGGGCGGCTGCTGGAGTTCGGCTTGCTGCGGCGCCTGCACCCGCTGCACTCGGCGCGCCTGGCGGCGCTGATGCACCCGCTCGGCGCGGCGCTGCTGGCCGTGCTCGGTGCACCGGTGGCGGCGGCTTTCGCGCTGCTGCACGGCGCAGGCAACGGCATCCTGACCATCGCCAAGGGCACGCTGCCGCTGGCCTTGTTCGGGCCGGCCGGCTACGGTCATCGCCAGGGCCTGCTGATGCTGCCTGCACGGCTGGCGCAGGCGCTGGCACCGTGGCTGTTCGGCCTGCTGCTGGTGGCGCTGGGCAGCCGCGTACTGTGGGTTTCGGCAGGCCTGGCGCTGAGCGCGATGGTGGCTTTGCTCTTCATTCACCTGCCAGCTAGCAGCCACGCGCAGCCGGCATCGACACCTGTGGAGGACAGCGCGTGAACATCCGAACCGCTTCACCGGCCGACGCGGCGGCCGTGGCCGCCATCTACGACCCCATCGTGCGCGACACGACCATCTCCTTCGAGACCGAGGTGCCCGGCGAGGCCGAGATGCGGGCACGCATCGAGAAGACGCTCGGCAGCCTGCCCTGGCTGGTCGCCGAGGACGCGGCCGGCGCTCTGTGCGGCTACGCCTACGCCAGCCGGCACCGGGAGCGCGCGGCTTACCAATGGTCGGTCGATGTGAGCGTCTACGTGCGCAAGGACCTGCGCGGCCAGGGCGTGGGCCGCAGGCTGTATGGTCGGCTGCTGCCGCTGCTCGCCGACCTGGGCTACTGCCAGGTGTTCGCCGGCATTGCGCTGCCGAACGCCGGCAGCGTCAGGCTGCACGAGGCCCTGGGCTTCGAGGCCATCGGCGTGTACCGCAACGTCGGCTTCAAGCATGGTGCCTGGCGCGATGTGGGTTGGTGGCAGCGCCAGCTCGGCGCGCCAACGGTGCCCGCAACACCGGCCGCGTTCAAGGCATGACGCCCAGGTAGCGGCCGGCTGCTGCGCTACTGTGGCAATGTCGCCTGGGCGGGCAGTGCCTTCTCCGCCGTCGTGCCTTCGCCCGCGAAAGGCCGCAGGCGGAAGGCCACGCGCACGGGCTCCAGCTTGGTCCGGTATTGCATGTGCGGCTGGCCGACGTGGCTCCAGGAGTTGTCGCCACCCACACCCCATTGCGCGCCATCGATGAGCAGCGTGCCGTGCTCGCGGGGAGCTATGTCGCTGCTCTTCCAGGTGCCGGGCGGGCGGCGGTAGAGGTCGGTGTAGGGGAAGGCCAGCGCGTTGGCCATCAGCGGCTGCTGGCCCTCCACGCGCACGCCACGGCCGCCGCCGGAGACCTCGATCCAGCGCACGTCGACCTTGTTGCCGGTGTCCTGCGGGCGCATGTAGTCGTGGTTCTGCTCGGCGATGGCGCCGCGCCACAGGCCGATGGCGGCGCTGGTCTTGCGGTCGACATAGCTCTCGTGCGGGCCGCGGCCGTACCAGCCGACTGTCGTCAGCGTGGATGGCGTGTCGAACCACAGGCCCACGCGAACGGGCGGCGGCAGGTCGCTCTTGAGCGGCGTGAACAAGGCGGCCACGTCGACGCTGCCGTCAGCGCCCATCGTGTAGGTGGTGGTGAAGCGGGCCGCACCGGCGCCGAGGCGATGGTCGACCGTGACCTCCGCGCCGCCGCCGGCCAAGCGGCGGCTCACGACCGAGCGGACCTGGCGTTCGCTGGTCAGCAGCTTCCAGGGCCCCTGCTGGCGGACCGTGCCGGTCAGCGTGTCGTTGTCGGTCTCGGCGCGGAAGAAGTTGGGCCGGCCGCCGCTCAGCAGCGGGGCGCCAGCCTTGCCATAACTTGTCAACAGACCGGTCTTGCGGTCGATGGCCAGCGTCGTGCCGGCGGCGGACAAGGTCACGGCGCCTGCGCTTTCCGTCAGCTGGACGGCGCCCTGGGCCAACGGGCTGGAGGCGAGCGCATGCGGCGCCACGGCAAACTGCTCCCAGCCGACGACGAAGCCCTCGGGCGTCAGCGGCACGGCGCCTGCCTTCGCTTTCGCGCGAACGGTGACGAAGTACTCTGCGCCCGGCTTGCGCTTGAAGTCGGCCAGCGGCAGCTTCACCTGCTGCGTGCCCCGCGCCGGCGTCGACAGCGCCGCCAGCGACCCAGAGGCGACGGTCACGCCGTTCTCCTGCAGCGCCCACTCGAACGCGAAGCCCGACAGGTCGCGGAAGTCGTGGCGGTTGCGCACAGTCACGGTGGATGAGCGCGCATCAAAGGCCTCGAACTGGATCGGCGAGTAGACCTTCTGCACCTCGTAGACATGCGGGTTGGGCGTGCGGTCGGGCTGGATCAGGCCGTCGCCGAACTCGATGTCGCCGCCGGGGTTGGGGCCGTACTCGCCGCCATCACCCCAGTAGCGCTTGCCGTCCTTGGTGTAGCGGTACATGGACTGGTCGACCCAGTCCCAGATGAAGCCGCCCTGCAGCTTCTCGTACTTGTAGGTGGTGTCCCAGTAGTCCTTGAAGTTGCCGCCGGAGTTGCCCTGGGTGTGGGCGTACTCGCACTGGATCATGGGCTGGGTGCGGGCGGGGTCGGTGGCCCAGTCCACCATCTTCTCGATGTCGTCGTACATCGGCGCGTAGATGTCGACATAGGCGTTGGGCTCGTGCTCCCAGTCGAGCGTGCCCCAGCCGAGATACGAGATCAGCCGCGACGGGTCACGCTGGCGCGCCTGCGCGGCGGCCTTGGCGAACGTGGGGCCGATGCCCGCCTCGTTGCCCAGCGACCAGAAGATCACCGAGGGGTGGTTCTTGTCGCGCTCGACCATGTTCAGCACACGGCTGACGTGCGCGGCCTCCCAGGCCGGGTCGAAGCCAAGTTGAATCTTCGACCTCAGCTCTGGGAACCGGTGCCCATAGTCCATGTAGGCATGGCTCTCGATGTTGGCCTCGTCCATGACGTAGAGGCCGTACTCGTCGGCCAGCGCATACCAGAGCTCGGCGTTCGGGTAGTGCGAGGTGCGCACCGCGTTGATGTTGTTGCGCTTCATCAGCTCGATGTCGCGGCGCATGGACGCTTCCGACATGACGTGGAAGGTCTCGGGGTCGTGCTCGTGGCGGTTGACGCCGCGGATGACGATGGGCCGGCCGTTGACCATCACCAGGCCGCGCTTGATCTCGACGGTGCGGAAGCCGATGCGCTGCGGCGTGGCCTGGATGAGCTTGCCGTCGGCGTCGAGCAGTTCGACCAGCAGCGTGTAGAGGCTGGGCGTCTCGGCGGTCCACTGGCGCACGTCGGGCACGGGTGCAGCCAGCGTCTCGGTGCGGGCCGCGCCGGCGGCCACAGTGGCGGCCTGGGTCGCGACGACCTTGTCGCCGTCCAGCAGCGTCATGCGCAGCTGCAACGGCTGGGCGCGCTCGGTCAGGGCCACGTCGGTGGACAGCAGGCCGTGGCGGTAGTCCTTGTCCAGGCCCGCATGCACGAACAGGTCGGTCAGCCGCGTCCTGGGCACCGCCTTCAGGTAGACCGAGCGCTCGATGCCCGAGACGCGCCAGAAGTCCTGGTCCTCCAGGTAGGAGCCGTCGGACCAGCGGTGGATCTGGATGGCGATGACGTTCTTCAGAGCGGGCTTGAGCAGCGCCGTGACGTCGAACTCGCTGGGCAGCTTGGAGTCTTCCGAGTAGCCCACCTCGGCACCGTTCACCCACACCCGGTAGGCCGAGCCAGCCGCGCCGATGTGCAGGATGACGTCCTGCCCCGACCAGTTGGCCGGCACCTCGACCGTGCGGCGGTAGGAGCCCACCGGGTTGGTGGCGTGCGGGATCAGCGGCCGGTTGGCCGGGTGCGGGTAGGTGATGTTGTTGTAGCGCGCCTGGTCATAGCCCTCGGCCTGCCACATGGCCGGGACCTTGATGGTCTTCCACCCGGAGACGTCGTACCCCGGCTGCTCGAAGCCGATGGGCACAGCGTCGGCAGACGGCGAGAAGCTGAACGACCATTGGCCGTCCAACGACTGATAGCGGGCCGAGCGGGCCTTGTCGCCCGCCAGCGCTGCCGCTCTGCTTTCAAACGGAAAGTGGGTAGCCGCAGCCGGCAGCTTGCCGCGCGCGAACACGGCCGGGTTCTCCCAGTCGGGCCGCGAGGCGTCCACCTGCACAGGGTGCACCTGCGGCGCTTGAGCTACAGCACCAGCGGCAGCCAGCAAAAGCGCCGCGCTCATCCCGGCCATCAGTCTTGTCTGCACAGGCTTCTCCTGGGTTCTTAAAGCACGGTGATGTCTTTGTGCTGCGGCACCAGCGCCTTCATGACGAGCCAGGCCACGAGGTAGGCCGTCGCGCAGAGGGAGAACATGATCATGTAGCCGGTCGTCAGGTCACCCCGGGCGCCGTAGGCGTCGAAGATCCAGCCGCCAAGCTTGGACACGGCCACGCCGCCCAGCCCGCCCGCCATGCCGCCGATGCCGACGACCGAGCCGATGGCCCGCTTGGGGAACATGTCCGACACGGTGGTGAACAGGTTGGCCGACCAGGCCTGGTGGGCCGACGCGCCGATGCCGATCAGCAACACGGGCAGCCAGTAGCTGATGCTGCCCAGCGGCTGCGCCAGCAGCACCACCAGCGGGAAGAAGGCAATCATGAGCATGGCGCGCATGCGGCCGTCATAGGGCTTGTAGCCGCGCTCCATGAAGTAGGTCGGGAACCAGCCGCCGCCGATGCTGCCGATCATGGTCATGCTGTACAGCACGGTCAGCGGCAGCGCGATGTCGGTCGTGCTCATGCCGTACTGGCCGGTGAGGTATTTGGGCAGCCAGAACAGGTAGAACCACCAGACGCCGTCGGTCAGGAACTTGCCCGCGACGAAGGCCCAGGTCTGGCGATGCGCCAGCAGACGGAACCACGGCACCTTGGCGCCATCAACAGCCGGCGCGGTCTCGTCGCGGTCGCTGTTGATGTAGGCCAGTTCGGCCGCGCCCAGGCGGCGCTGGCGGGACGGTGCGTCGTAGAAGGTGAGCCACAGCGCGACCCACAGAAAGCCGATGGCGCCGACGGCGATGAAGGCCATCTGCCAGCCCCAGGTGACAGCGATCCAGGGCACGGTCAGCGGCGCCAGGATGGCCCCGACGTTGGCCCCCGAATTGAAGATGCCGGTGGCGAAGGAGCGTTCCTTCTTGGGGAAGTACTCGGCGGTTGCCTTGATGGCGGCGGGGAAGTTGCCCGCCTCGCCCAGGGCCAGCACGGCGCGCGACACCATGAAGCCGATCACCGACGCCGGCAGCCCGACGCCGAGGGCCACCATCACGGTACCGATGGGCACGGAGAAGGCATGCATCATGGCGCCCAGCGACCAGACGACCACGGCGATGGTGAAGGCACGCCGGGTGCCGATGGCGTCGATGAAACGACCCGCGAACAGCATGGAGATCGCGTAGCCGAACTGGAAGACTGCCGTGATGTTGGCGTAGTCGGTGTTGGACCAGCCGAACTCCTTGGACAGGGCCGGCGCCAGCAGGCTGAGCACCTGGCGATCGAGGTAGTTGACGGTGGTGGCGAAGAACAGCAGGGCGCAGATGGTCCACCTGTACTTGCCAATCGCTTGTGGGTTCATGTTGTGCTTTCTTCTACGAGGCTGTCTCCGACATACACACGGTAGCGCTGAATCCGGCCTGTAACTCCATCCGGCCCCTGACGCGGTGTGTAGCGCAGGCCGGCGATGTCCGTCGCAGCACCGAGGTCGATGATGAGGCGCGGCGGGCCCACGGGTTTGACGGGGCCGCTGTAGGCCGTGTGCCAGTAGTCCGTGGCCTGGCCGTTGATGGCGTTCAGTGCGCCGCCGTCTTCCTTGCGCGCCTCCTCGCTGCTGGCGTAGGCGATGGTCCAGGCGGTCTGGTTCAGCGGCTTGCCTCGGGCGTCGAGCACGGCCAGCTCGGCGATTGCCGCGTGGGGTTTGCCGTCGAAGGCATCGAGCACCTCGATGCAGAGCTGGCGGCCGCGTGCCGCTTCGGCGAACTTGACGTCCTGCGTCGCCGAGCCGCTGGCGAACTGCCCTTCATGCACCGGGGTGAGGCCGGCCAGGCGCGGGCGGGCTGTGCTGGGCGGGCGCGGCAAGTCCAGGTCGGGACGCAGTTGGTCGAGGATGGGCGTGGTGAGACCTGCGATGCGGTTGGCGCGCGGCCCGGTCAGGTCCAGCACGACGACCTCGTTGCGGCCGGCCTTGATCCACGGGCCGGGCAAGTACATCGTCTGCGTCGGGCCGATGCTCCAGTAGCGACCCAGGCAGCGGCCGTTGATCCAGACAATGCCCTGACCCCAGGACGACATGTCGAGGAAGGTGTCGGCGGGCGCCTTCACCTCGAAGCTGCCGCGCCAGAAGGCGGGGCCGGCGGCCTTCTTGGGCTGAAAGCGCAGCGGCGGCAGGTCGCCCTCGGCGCCGAAGTCGATAGCGCGGATCTCCCAACCCTTCAGTTCCTGCGCCGCATCCTTGGAGGTCCGCAGCATCACCGGGCCTTGCAGCCCCTTGCGGTCATGCACCTCCATGCCGAAGTTCACCCGCGCAATCGTGTACAGCAGGATCTCGACGGTCGCCTCGCGCTTGCGCGCCGGCAGCTTGACGCTGAAGCGGCGGTGGCGCGTGTCCATCGTGCCCACAAGGCGGCCGTCGACGAACACCCAGGCGAGGTCGCGTGCGTTGGCGGCCTCCAGCTTGGCGGCGGGGCCGGCGGGCAGCGTCGCCCGGTAGGCAACCAGCCCGCGGCTGATGTCGTACTGCTCGATGTTGCGCGGCGAGTCGGCTTGAATAGCCTGCGCCGGCAGATTGGCGAACACCGGCGCCGACTCAGTCAGCGCAAAGGCAGGGATGGCCATCACCGGCAGCCGGGCCGGCGGATCGGGCAGCACTTCGCCCGGCTTCAGGTGCCTGGCCAGGCAGGCGCGGTAGGTGCGGAACTTGTCGCCCACCCAGCCGGCCTCGCTGATGGGGGCGTCGTAGTCGTAGCTGGTCGTGTCCGGGCGGAAGGGGCGGTCGCAGCCGCCCCACAGGCCGAAGGTGGTGCCGCCGTGGGCCATGTAGAGGCTGAACGAGCCATTGGCGTTCAGCATGGTGTCGATGTCGGAAATAGCCCGCGCGTTGTCGCCACGTTTGTGCAGCGAGCCCCAGGTGTCGAACCAGCCGGAGTAGTACTCGCCGCACATCAGCGGCCCCTTCTGCAACTCGGCCAGCGCCTTGAAGCCGCGCGCCGGGTCGCTGCCGAAGTTGGCCACGGTGAGCAGCTCGGGGATGTGCGTCTTGGCGACCGCGTTGGTCGGGTTGCACTGGAACAGCGGCACGTCGAAGCCACCGTCCAGCACGGCCTGGCGCATGACGCGCATGTAGTCCTTGTCGTCGCTCAGGAAGCCGTATTCGTTCTCCACCTGCACCATCAGGATGGACCCACCCCGGCTGACCTGCTGGCCGCCCAGCACGCGGCCGACCTCCTTGAGCCAGCGCCGCGCCGGTTGCACGAAGGCGTCGTCGCGGCTGCGCAGGAAGGCGTCGCCTGGGTGCTTGAGCAGCCACCAGGGCAGGCCGCCCATTTCCCACTCGGCGCAGGCGTAGGGGCCGGGCCGCAGGATGACCCACAGGCCTTCGGCTTGCGCTTGCCGGCAGAACTCCACGGCGTCGCGCTGGCCTTGCCACTGGTACTGGCCTTCACGCCACTCGTGATAGTTCCAGAACAGGTAGGCGCACACCGTGTTCATGCCCATGGCCTTGATGGCCTGCAGGCGGTGCCGCCAGTACTCGCTCGGCACGCGAGCGAAGTGCATCTCCCCGCAGCGGATCTGCAGCGGCTGGCCGTCGAGCAGGAAGTCGTTCTCGCCGATGGCAAAGCGCGCAGGTGTTGCGCTGGCGCTGGTGGCATTCAGCGCGAGCGCGGCGCCGCTGGCAGCAGCGCCGAGCAAGCGACGGCGAGGGATGAGAACGGTCATGGGCGGTCCAGGTTGGGCAGCGGATTTGAGCGCCGGCGGCGTGCTTGTTTTCTTCTTGCCTGAATCACTCACAGGCTTGAGCAAAAGACCCTGCCTCGGGTTGCGAGGCAGGGTGAAAGGCCCGCCCTTCAGCGCAGCCCGGAGATAGCAGTCCAGTGAAACGGAGAAATCGGTGGTGCGTGGGTTCCTGGCCGGCCTGCCATCAAGGCGCAAGGCGGAGCCGGGTTGGGCACCCGGCGAGCACTTGCAACGCCGAGGGCGGGCCGGCCAGGAGCCCACCCTTCGGGCAGGGGTCTGGCCGGGCCGGCTGCGTTGTTGCAGCGCTTGCCAAGGCTCCAGCCTTGGCTGCGCACTGCGCCTAGCCGCCAGCCCGGCCAGACCCCTGCGCACCACCGATTTCTCCGTTTCACTGGACTGCGCGCCACTGCAGCACGC
>Ga0187843_10001014_pt1 | contig 18303 bp, 32 predicted proteins | sample SpaLakP09_SKY_43_FD_134516 | JGI IMG/M metagenome (GOLD analysis project Ga0187843, IMG submission 134516) | Oligotrophic lake water microbial communities from Sparkling Lake, Wisconsin, USA - SP09_SKY_43 | ecosystem: Environmental > Aquatic > Freshwater > Lake | place: USA: Sparkling Lake...
ACATTAAAATGTATGTGCAAAGATACATGGGTTTAACAGGAAAAGCTCCTTCTGATGTTGACTTTATCGCTGCCATGGTGCATGATAATCTGCAGAATATGGGCATGGGAGAGAATGCAGAAGGATTGTCAGATGCAGAATATCATAAAGCTCGTAAAGATGCATTGCATGGAGCTGGTGAAGAATTAGGCCATGGTCCCATCAAGGTGCAGCTGAAGCAAAATACCACTATAGACTGTTATAAAGCTGGCACAGTGCAAGGGGTAAGATTTGTTAAGGGTACTATTTTTAACTGTGATGAGAATGTGGGAGATTATTATGAATGTGACACAGAAGAATATGGTGGTGTAGCTGTGTTTCCTGATGATGTGACTGTGTTGAGTGGTGAAGAGAATGCAGAGCAAGGCACATCAGGCAAGAGACGATTGAAATATGATTATGAATGGGTCACAGCTTTCTTGCCCAGAGACTTGGACATCAGCAACAGAGCAGCTCAAGAAAAAGTGCTAGATTTGGCATTTCAAGAGACATTGAAGAGATTGGTACCCACTCGCAAGAATCCTCGTCTAGCAGCACGCAACATGTTTGGTGATGAAGATTTTCCCATGGAGATCATATCTCAATATGCATGGTATCAGGAGCATGGATTTCCTAATGCCTCAGAAGATGGATGGTATGATGTGCAAGATACAGAAGAGAATGCAGAAAATACCCAACCTGCAGATGTGTCTGATAGCATCAGAATGAAATTGGGACAAGCTCATGACATTGTGAAAGGTTTGATAGCACTGCTGGATAAAACACCTACAGGGCAAACACCATACAATGAGATGGCCATAACTCATCTGGTCAACTTGCAAGAAGATTTGAAAGAATTGACCATGATACTTCAAGACAGAATGTTAAAAAAATAATTGGTATGCACAAAGATTCTCATCTTATTTTTGAAGCTTATAGCAACAAACTTGTTAGTGAAGATATGCCCTACCCTACCTTTGCAAAGTTATCTAAACATGCTGCATCTAAACTTCCATCTAAAGAGAGTTTAGAAGATTGGGAAACAAGGATGAAGAAGTTTGGATGTGATATTACTAAGGACAATAAAACAGGAACATATCATGCATGGCATGGCAAAGAACACACTAGCTCTTACAGAACACAGGGTGAGAATGAAGAGAAATCAGCCCATGAATTCAAACAACAAATGCCGGATAGTAAAGAAGAGTATTCAGCACATGATTATGCCAAGGAAATGGAAATGCGTGGAGAAGCTGAAGAAGAACCCAAGCACCCATTAGGTAATGTGCGGGAAGTACCTGCACGTGATTTGAAGCCTGGAGATGTGTTGTCATTGTTCAAGAACACTGTAATTAAAATTGATGACATGGCTCCACGATTGATCAAGGGCAAGGTAAGAGTCACATACAAAGATATCAGAGGTGTGGTACACAATGTGGATTGGAACAAGAGTACCAAGATTACAGTGGACAATGTGTCACAAGAGGATGGTGAAGAAGGCGATCTCATGAAGCATATGAAAGACAAGGGCATGATTGATGCCAAAGCTACAGATGACACAGGCAAATATGGGCGCTCCAGAGAAGAAGAAGAACATTGTGCTGATGAGGATGAACAGCGCAGATTGGATCCTAAATGTTGGAAGGGGTATCACAAGTCAGGCACCAAGTTGAAGAGCGGTGTGCGAGTTAACAATTGCGTTAAAAATTAATTGATGAGACTTTTCTTTCTCACGCTGTTCCTATCCTCTATTCTGTATGCTCAAGGACCCTATGATTGGAAGGTCACCCGAGCCATTGATGGTGACACAGTTGAAATGCAGGTTACTTTTTTACCTACTGAATTGAGCAACAAGCTGTATGTGAGAATATGGGGCATTGACACACCTGAAAAAGGATGGAGAGCTCATAGCGTACATGAACAAGAATTAGGAACAAAAGCTTCAGAGTTTACCAAGAATACCATTGCCAATGCCAAAGAGATTAGAGTGAGTATAATTGCATGGGACAAGTTTGGCGGCAGGGTACTTGGTGATCTTATTATAGATGGAAAAAGCTTAAGACAACTTTTATTAGATCATGGATTTGCTCGGGAATATTATGGTGACAAAAAACAGGGCTGGGATTAATATATTAAGTTTATTGCATCATAAATACTTACATGTATGAGCAAGTTTAATGCAATTCTCAATAAGTTGCTCAAAGAGCACAATGCACACCCCATAACTTGCATGTACCAACAGTTTCACATAGCTGAAAACAAAGGTTTTTATTATGTGTATGAAAATAATAAAATTATTGGATCAGGTAAAAGCTTGGAATCTGTTAAAGAGTTGTGCGATACAATATGCAGTGGTTGTTAGGGACTGATGGAGTAATCACCAATCTCTCGATCAAATACATAATCAGCTGGTTTTTTTACCAACACATCAAACATGTCACTATTAGCATCTGCCATGGAAGCAAAAGGTGATGCCACAGCATAGATGCCTGTATTGGCTACCACTAACGCAGTGCCCACAGGCCTGACTAACAAAACATCACCAACACAATTAAAGACTTTTTCTGTTGTTGAAACTTTAGGAACTGCAGGTCCATAAGCATATCGGAAAAACTCAGAGTCTTGATCAGCTAGTGTCAAGTTCACTATGCACAAGCAAGCAGCTATTATGAATTTATTCTTCATCATCACGCTCAAATTTTGGAGTGTACGAACAAAAGTAAGGCTTCACATCTTGTGCAGAGTATTTGAAATGCACACCAGGAAACACATCCATTTGCTTACTGCAGTATGTTGCTGCCCCTCTAATAGCAGCACGTGCATTGTTGGCTTTGATAATTCTATAGTATGAACATGTTGGGTTGACATTCCATGTGCAATGTGGGTCATTCACAGTAATTTGAACTTGCCAAGCATTCTCTCGTTTGACGTGATTAATTTTTGCCATATGAACAATATATAACCTCTGGGCGTATAGCACAATTGACCCAATCAAAACACTTGTTACCATCCCTGTCATACCAAGATTGAGAGCCTCTGTAGAAAGATGTTGGCTCCATTTTTAGCATGTCCACTTCAAGAGCTGTGACAGTTTCCTTGACTTGATAATCTCTTATGATGTCTTGTTGTGTCTTTTCTTTGGGAGGCTCGTCAAACTGTTTCAATAACTCTGCAAAGCTATTAGGCCCACAAGAATAAACGTTGTATTTTGCGTTGCCAAAAAGCTTTTTAATGAATTCGAACATACAGATTAGTTAATAACATCCATATAGATTGCGACAACCATCCCAACAAGAAACCAATTGATATCAATGCAAGTCCGACAGAACAATCATTGACAAAGGCCTTTACTGCAACATGAAGCCAGCGTTTCATTAGTATGTTGCCCCCCACACCCTCACATTAGCATTTGGATCCTTGGAGCCATCTGGACTGTCCATGAGATTATATTTTGTATTGGTAATACTATCCTCTTGCATGCCTGGCCTGGCATCAAAGCCATAGTTATTACCCTCATTTACTGAGGCACATCCCTGCAGAGCAACCATGGCAAATAGAAACAACAATATATTCATTTAAAATCTGGCTTGTGCATATGCTTGCTATTGTATGCATATTTATTATTTGTTTCCCTATCCTCAACAAAAACAAGCATTTCATTGATTCTATTGGAAATATACTCCAATTGCTTGGAAGAAGACAAATCAATCTTATCTGCTCTCTTTATGTAAGAATTGAGATCTTTAAGATAATGCTTGAAGTATTCTATGGTATAGTAGTTCATACACCCTCATGCAATGTTACTGATTCAACGATGGCTTTGTTTTCTGTATCTCTGATGATGTCATGAACGTTGAGCCGGGCATCTGGAAGACCAGAGTTAAGGATCCACATGAAGTAAAAGATACTAATGGGGTCAAACATGTTTATATGTTACAAGAAATCTCAAACACGTCCAGTCTTTTCTGTATTGTTTGCAACTTCCTTCACCTCACATTGATTCAGATGCTGATTGCCATCCAGAATAAAGTCAAGAAACAAATCATACAGTTCATTGAGCTGATCATTTTTCCTGATTGCAGTTCTTGTGTCGCTGTTAACAGTTGCAAGGAACTGTTCAAACTTATCCACTTGATTGGCAAGAAAGTATCTATCTGTCACTTTGATGGTACCAATATTTAACATCTAGATACACATGATATGCTTTGGCTAATAGAATCAGAGGGCATATCACTGCAATTGTTATTAATGCCTCTAGAAATTTTCTCACTCATATACTTAAGTCAAAATCTTCATCTTCAAGAATAGCAGCAGCAGCATCAGCAGACATGGTAATGGCATCTTTGTAGTCACCTTCCAATAGGCACTCCACAATGGCATCTGTCTCATTCATGACAACTGCTGTGTCAGCCAGATCATCCAAACTCAAAGGCACATGTGCATGCAATTGCATGTTGATCAACCACCGAGCCACATCATGAGCATCATGATTGGCCTGCATGTATTCTTCCAGCTTAGAAATTGTAATCATAAAACTTGATAGCTTGCTCACCCTTCTTGTGCAGTCCAAACAAGCTATACTGCGTCCTCTGACCCACTTCAGCCCAGCGCTTGGCTTTGGCGCGCCAGCTCAGAGTCTTCACTCTATTCTTGGCATTGCTGGTGTGTTTGTATTCTTGTGAATGATTGTCTGCAAAATGGCCGCTGAAGCCACCTGGATGAAAGTCTTTGGGCTTGCGAGTGCATTCTGAATCTAGCTCACGAATTTCAATTCTGCGAGGGCTAATGACTCTGATCACTTCCCAAGCATCACGATCAGTCCAATGATACTCAGTCACATGTTGACCTACAAATGGTGGTTGCTCTGGCAATTGTACTGTCTTAAGGTTCATTCTTATATTATGGCTGCAGCTGGGAACCTGGCAACTCTAAAAGGTCGAAAATGACTTATGCATCTCATGAGCAGTGGATCAGAAGATTTTAAAGACACATACCGTTTGTTATATTTGTCTGTTTTGATGAGTTGCATATTATTGCTAACATACTCCAACATGGATTCTCTGGAATATTCAACTGCACATCCAGTTGCAACATCCACATGCATCATTCTGTGATTTGACTTGTTGAACATCTCATCAAAGTAAACAAGGAAAGTACCATCATGTAAGTTGCCTTTGACATCAACACTGTAGCTGTGTTTCCACTGCTTTTTCTTGAATTCAAAATCCTTGCCAGCTATTTGTTTTTCTCTATCTTCACGGTGCCATTGCACTTGATCATAGACTCTCGTCAAATAATCATATGCAAGCTGTTCTGCAGCATCACCACAACGTGTGGATTCATTATCGCCATATGCTTGTGCTGTTGTCTTGGTCCATTTGCTAGTTACTCTACGGCTCATGCCACAAGTGTATGGGCAACCAAGTTTTTATGCAACAACAAACTATATTTATTTAGAGAAATCGCCAAGATCGCGGCAGAATGTATATTCGCCTGGGTTAGTAACAAGCGTATCATATACTTCCTCTGTGGCATCAGCCATGGCAGCAAAAGGAGAAGCCACTGCAAATGCACCAAAGCCTGCCACAGTAGCTGCAGCTCCAATGGGTCTGACAAGTACGAGATCACCAATGGATGCAAAGACGTTTTCAGCAGTAATATCATCTGTATTGGATACAGAACCTGTGTCTGCATTAGCAGATACAATTAAACCAAACAAAGCAATACTGACAAGTAATTTATTCATATTATTATTTATAATCTCCAAGATAATGATCCACTGGGAAATAAATAATTATATGCAAACTAAGGACGCTCATCTCATTTTTGAAGCATATTTTGTTAAGAAGCAAGTAGTTAAAGAAGATACTAACATTAGTACTGATCCAGAAACCATTGCTAAACAAGAAGATCCAGGCCATGATGGTGCTCAGGTTACTGCCAAAGATATGAAGGCCGCCAGATACATTGGCAACAAGCGTGCCACAATTGCCAAATCCATAGAAGATACTAAAAAGCAACAAGCGCAAGAAGATGAAGAAAGAGAAAATGGACATCACAGTGATGCTCTTTACATATGGGACTACTTGTTACATCAAAAAAAGCATAGCCCACAGCATGCCATCAAGATCATCAACCTTGCCAAGACTGCTTTTGAACATCAAATTTAATTAAATATCCACAACTGTGAATGCTGACACAGTGTAACCTGAAGGTATTTGAGTCCATATTTCCTTGTCATTGACTCTTAGTTTTCTGTCCCCACTTATGACAGCAGAGCAATCGTTGCTACGAACCAGTCTGAGATTCCTGAACATGGTAAGCCCTGGGATGGTGAACTGTTGGTTGTTGCGTAATTCAATTAGATATTTTTGCATCACTCTATATTAGATGAAATGTTGATTAGGTCAAGAACTAAAATTGTATCTCTTGAGCATGCCAGGCATTTTCCCTGCTCTTCTCATCTTCTCAATGTCTCTCTCTGCTTCTATCAAGGCCCTCACCCCATGCATCAAAAAGCCATACTTCTCTCTCACCCTCTTCCACACAAACACAGGTTCATTATTTGTTATTCTTTTGGATAGATCTTCAAACTTGCCTGACAAATTCTTTTTCAATTGCCCCAAGGTGACCACTCCATATCCTGAAACTTGCACCTGGGAATTATCCAAATCCTTCCTGTCAATCTTCACAATCACACCTGCTCTCTCTCTGGACTTTGCTTCTGCTGCAGCAGGCTCTGATTCCTGTTGTTCATCTCTATAATTCCTTGCAACCTCAGCACCCACAGGTATGTTACCAGGTTGTGTTTCACTGTGATTAGCAGACAAATTCACCTGGGGTTTGGCCAAATCAATTTGTTCTTTTAAATAGTGTTCAAATATGAGGTGTGAATCCCTGTGCATATTAATTATTTATTAATTCCCAGGGTATAAAAAGCTATTAGCTTTCATTGCACATTCCTGATAGTCAGCATAGTAATACCCTCTAATATCTTCATGCACAAGCATGTGTTTATTCTTTAAAAATTCCAGTATTTTATTAAAAACTTCTTCACTGTGGTAGGCCAACATGTCATGTTCTGTTACATAATGAGCTGATGATTGCCGTCCTGATGCATTGGTATAAACAGCCAACCTTTTTTCGCACATGTGTTTCACTAGTGAATAAAAGAATATTATACTTTTAATAAAAAGCCAGAAATCAAACAAGCTGCACTGAGCTCTGTGTAACCTGTGCCGCCGGCCATGCTTTGTGTGGTGACTGCACACAAAGTGGTGGTCACCAATGTTCTGTCCGTAGATGTGTTTGCACTGCCTGTGCCCACAACAAATGCTTTGCCAGCGGCAAAGTTGCCAGATGGGCAAGCGAAGTTGTTATACACAGAAGTGTTACCTTCTCTGAAGAAGATTAATGGCATCTGTCCACCAGTATATGTGCCACCTGCAAAGCCTCCAGACAAAACCATGGCCACAGAAGTTACAAGCAGCTTGTAGCCAGTTGGCACAGTGTAGATGGGCACACAAGTGTCTCTTGCAGCTGACAAATTGATGGGAAAATAACTGGAATAAACTGGCATGAATTGCAGTGGTGTATTGCCTGCAGCTGCACTGTAAGTTGTAGCATTGGTGTACAGTGCAGAAATTATTCCAAACCGAGTGTTCAGTGATGATGTTGCGAGTTCTATGGCCATATGTGTTTATTTATTTAAGAAGTTATAATATCACCTCTATATGTTATTAGATCACCATTATTTGTAATGTACTTATCAGTTGTGCAGTAAGCTGACAATGACCAATCATAAACTGTGCCTTGTGATAGTATGGCCAGGCGCAATCTTCTAGGAGTTAGGTCCGGTGAATAAGGTGATATATAGGTGAATGGCTGTGTGCGTAAGCCTATGCTGCTTAATGGGCTAGAGCCAGAGCCTCCGTAGATGTCATAGAGATCACCATTCAAGCTTGGCTTAAAGTTGATGGCTGCATACCCCAAGCTAGCACCCAGGTCAATGACAAATTCACTATACTGCTCCAACCCATCAGCTGATATGATGACAGGATTTGCACAACTATATTCATTCACACTAGTGGGTGTGAGAGTAGGCGTCGCAGTGGGTGTCACAGAAGGTGTGGGTGTGGGTGTCTCAATTGTAATGGATGTCTCAGATGGTGTGATGGTGGGTGTGGGTGTGGGAGTGGCAGTATCTGGCGGTGTTTGTGTTTGTGTTTGTGTGGGTGTATTGCTAGGTGTCTGGTTTGGTGTAGCAGTGGGTGTTGCTTCTGGTGTCTGTGTCTGAGTAGGTGTGTGTGTAGGTGTTGCTGTGGGTGTCTCTGTCTGAGAAGGCGTGACTGTGGGCGTAGGTGTGGGTGTGACAGTGTCTGTGACTGTGGGTGTCTGAGTAGGTGTGGGTGTTTCTGTAGGAGTATTGGTGGGTGTCTCTGAAGGTGTAGCAGTGGGTGATGCTCCTGGTGTAAGGGTTGCAGTGGGTGTGATGGAAATGGAAGGTGTAACAGTCACAGAAGGTGTGGGTGTCTGAGTGGGTGTTTGTGAAGGATTGGGTGTGACAGAAGGTGTGTTTGTTGGTGTATTTGAAGGACGAGGTGTCCTGGTGGGTGTTCTTGTTGGAGTGGTTGTGGGCCCAGGAGGAGGTGTCTTGAAAGGTGTAGTAGTAGGCGTGGGGGTGGGTGTAGCAGTGGGTGTGAGTGTTGGAAAAATAACAGAATCATAGAATCCATTCACATTAAAATTCTTCACCTTGAATCTGGCAGCACAAAGACCAGTACTAAAAGACAAACATGGTATCAAAGCTGAAGGCAGATCATATGGCAAGGTGTAATCCACATATGTGGAGAATTGATCTGCATCAGTATCCCTGTGTTGCACCACAACTCTCTTGCCCAAATTGGTTATTCTCACTTTAACAGATTTGTAAGTTGGTTCACCACTTGTTATTTGTTGATATATGGTAAAAGGGTGATTGACTGTGGATAAATTTGGTGTTCTATACAGAGCTTGATACTCTCTGTGTACATCTGCTCTGACTGTGATGCTATTGGACACAGCATCACCATATCCAGGTGTCAAAAAAGATTCTTTGCCAAATAATCCTGTTAAATCGAATCCTACTCCCAGTGCAGCTCCAAACAATCCTTCATATTCTACAAAATATCCACTGGTCTCATCTGCAGTTAACAGAGCCAAGTTGGTATAATTTAAGCCATGGACTGGGCCTCCTCCATATGGAAGTATGTTACTCACCATAGTATTTAAATTAAACTAGTTGATTCTATACATAGTTTTACAAGAAGATGCAAGTATTTTGCATGACTGCTTGCTGCCACAAGGATTATGGGGATCCACTATGAAAACAAAGAACAGTAGCAACCAATTTTGCAAACAGCCATGAGCTCAATTCTTATCAAACATCTTCTTGGCTTGTAGTTCATGATAACGCACCATCACATGCTGCAGAAACAAGCATTCATCTGCACCACCCATGCGTTCTATGATCTCCTCACACTCTTTAAAAGACAGGTGATTGACCTTCTTTTTTTTCCTCTTCTCAGGCTTGCACACTATACCATTATTTAGTCAAAATTCAATAAAAATCAGAGGATGTGGGCAGAAGTGGATTCGAACCACTGAAGGCGCAAGCCAGCAGATTTACAGTCTGCCCCGTTTGGCCACTTCGGTATCTGCCCATTGCTAGTGAACAGCTTGACGCGTTTCTTCTTCAGCTGTTCCAAAGGATAGGAAAACACTAAAACATCCACCTAGCACCATATACTTATCACAAAACACTTGCACCTGACAGGACTTGAACCTGTGGCCAATGGTTTAGAAAACCATTGCTCTATCCAGCTGAGCTACAGGTGCAATGGAAAATGGTACCTCCGGTTGGATTTGAACCAACATTATGCTCAAATCTAGAGCGACTACATTATAAGTGTAGGGTCTTAACCAATTAGACGACGGAGGCAAATAACCTCCTATCGTATTCGACGATTCTTTTTCTTGGAAGAATTAAAAAAATACTTTGCACCAATGACACTGGTAACAAAGATAATGACAAAAAAAGATGTAATCATGGTGCTCCTAACACATAAGGTCTAGCTGGGTTGTTGTAAAGTGTGCAACTGTCCTTGTCATTGAACGCCAACAGCTTGATGGTGATTAAAATAATAACAACAGCAATCAAGAGAATAAAACGTTTCATTTTCTTTGAAGATCCTGTACCATTATCAATAGCTTGCTAAAATCTTCTTCAAGTGAATCCAGACGCTCTTGCAGATGCATCACTTGTTCTGCAGTATTTGCATCATAATACACAACAGTGGAGTCTTTTGTTGCAGAAACAGTAGTACCAATCACTTTCATAATTCATATAATATACTGGAAGTTTAAAAAGAATCAACTTAAATCGCGGGGGTAGGATTTGAACCTACGACCTACTGGTTATGAGCCAGCCGAGCTAACCTGTCTGCTCCACCCCGCAATGCGCCACGGTTATATTATTGTAAGCAGCAAATATGCATTATCCATATAAAAAAAGAGAGCAGAGATTGTTGTTATCTCTGCTCTCCCTGCTAGCACACAGTGCCAGCAGTACCTTACTCAGGTAAATTTAGGCAGTAACAGCCTGACGAGAGTGGGTCGCAGTCTTCATCTTCTGCTTGCCATTCAACCGGATAATCCGGTCAGCTTGCTCCTGGGACAGGCCCTGGAGGTTACCGCGGCGAAGGTTTTTGAGAACCTCGCGCGAAACATAGTTACTAACGATCTCCTCGACCGTCACACCAGCTTTGCTGGCTTTGCTCTGGAGGTACTCCAGATTGGTAGGCCGGTTGGTTTTAGCGACCAAACAGGTAAGCACCGGCGTCTTATTCTGTTTGGTGTTGGTGTTGTTTGTCATAATTGTGTTACTCATTATTCCTATATTATGTAGGCACCTAGGAAATTGTCAAGCCTTATTTTCAATCTGCATGTTGATCTGATCTTGGTTCATGAATTAACGACGTGCAAAAATAACAATTGTTGCAAACAGGAACAGGCCCAAAAAGAGCGCACTTGAGTTGTTCATATTAAATGCAAAATTTGCAATCTCTGATGTAATCTTAAATTCCATAATTATAATCCCAGATCAATATTGTATTTATCTGTAAAATGTTTTCCAATTCTTGCTAGTAACACATTATATATTTTTACATCTTTTTGATAGCGAACATAAAGTTCTTCAATCTTGTCAATAAGCTTATCCAGTTTAATTGCATCTGAACTAGTAATATTTTCATGTTGTGAGATTTTAAGTGCTTGTTGATCAAGCTTACCTGTCTCTGAAAAGTAAAATTCAAATTGAGTGTTCAACAGTTCCAGTTGATGCAACATGCCATCAACATCTTTATCTGATTCTCCTGGTGTCACTTTGGATCTCATGTCATTATTGTCAAGGAACAAATATAAGAGTTAAAGCTTTTTTTAATTAAAGCCAAGATTGGGCCTTTCTTTCTCTGTGAAAACTTCCATCACTCTCAAATTGTCTATCAAATACCAATCATTACTAATCTTCACAAAATTCTTTGAAGGAGACAGCTCCTTTATTTGACCTTCTATTATATTATGCTTATTAACAGGAAAGTTAACAAATAAAATTTTTCTGTCAACTAGATCTTCAAATGTTTTAACAGCTTTCATTCTTTAATAATAGGTGCAGCATTATCATAATCAAGTTGATTAATATTTAGCTCACGTTATTATTATGTTATGAAAATATACACAGTACAAACAAAAGAGGAGGCGAATACACTTCTCAAAGAACATAAAACTAATACTTTTGTTTATGCCCTTGTTGTAGATAACGACATGGTCATATTAGGCGAAGGTACTGGTGGCAGAATGAATGTCATATTCCCAGAGTTGAGAGCTCCTAGTCATCAAAAGGTAGCCATTGCAGCTTTTGCAACTCTAGCTGGTAAAAATATTCAAAGACTCATTATTCCTACTACTAGCAAGAAGGAAAGTCTAGAAGCGGAGAAAGAGCTCAAAAAAGAATACAATTTTCATGATAAATCTGTTTACGATAAAAACAAAGAGTACTATCACAAGAGACTAAATCAATTGGGAACTATTGAAAATAAAACCTTTACAACATTACTGCTACCTGTTTTAGATGCTCAAGGCAGTGAAATGGGTGGATTCAAGAAGTGGATTAATACCTCTGAATATATGGAAACCTTTCCAGGATTCAAAGAGTATGTTCATAAAATCTTTGGTGGTTATTATTCTGACTTATAGTATAATATCTAAATGCTCAAGTTTGATATTCATTTAAACTTAGAGAAGTTTCCTACTTCTAAAAGTTCATCAACAGACATATATAGTTCTGTTGATGATTTAGCTGAGTTTATCAAGCGCAATGAGATAGGAGCTGCTGTGACTTTGTATCCAAGAGATGGATACAAATTCATGGAACAACTGGCTCAGAAGACACCAGATGTAATACACTATGGGGTTCAAGTGCTCATGGGTGTGGATGCAAATGATGCTACTGATGTTAAGAAAGTGAATCTGGATGCTCTGGACAATGGTAAAGTGCATTGCAAGGGCATTAAGATAGCTTCCCATAGAGGGTGGTGGAACAGAGATGATACAATTGATAGTGGATTTGATTATGGAAAAGAATCAAGCAAGCTACACAAATGGCTAAAACAGTTGCCAGACAACAGCATAGTGTCCATGCACATGCAGGGTGACCCTATCAACAACTCTGCTTCCATTCCCATGACAGTAGGCATGTATGCATACAAATATCCTAGGTTGAAGTTTATCATGAACCACATGGGTGATTATGGTCAGGGTGGCCTATCTAACAAACCCAAAAATTATGTTACACAGACCAAGGATGGTCCTAATTTATTTCCAGCTTTTAGATATGCTCATTCCAGAGCTCTCTGCAAATCAGCTGTAGAGTTTGCTAATGTGCAGCACAACATCATTCTGGATACATCAGTTTATATTCCTAACAAGAGTGAGATGCTAAAAGATTGTTACAGATGGGCTGTGGGCAGTGATTATCCTTTCTGCAAATCTGATAATCTGTTCATGAATGAAGAAAAGAAATTTATTAAAGACATGGGTGAACATTTAGTTCATCAGGCACATTGCAATGCCAAATGGTTTTTTGATAGTGACTATAAAGAATTGATCAAGAGGAATATTACTTTAAATAACTTTGGTGATCTTAATGCAAAGCCATCTGCAAGAACTACTCAAAAAGCTTGAAGAGAAGTACCCCAAGGGGTCTGCTACTTGTTCCAAGAGTCACCTTGCCATGGCATTGTATGATTGGAACAAAGAGGGCAATTGGACCAATAGGAATGCATTTGTTTTAGATCATAGACAACAGGGGTATGCCTTCTATACCTTTACTACAAGAGAGCCTCGCCATTGCACCATCCGACACTTGTTTGTTCTTGAAGAGCATCGCAGAAAAGGGGTGGGCCGCTTGCTTCTGGAAGACATGGGTCAACATATGTTTTTTGAAGGTGTGAATCGATTCAGATTTTTTTGCAATAAGCCAGCGGTAAAGTTTTATTCCAAGTTAGGATTTAAATATCTCGGTGAAAGCAAGCAAGGTCTGCCCTTTGTATACTGTGAGCGTGATTCATATGAATCTATTCATGAAGAAAAGCAATTGAAAAAACTTCACAAAAGGTATTAGTTGATGAACATTGCCTATGTATCAACTCTAACAGAAGACTATGTTGCAGGCTTGAAGGTTTTTATTAAAAGTATTTTGCAAAACAATCCATCCCTGAGCTTTGATTATGTAGTATTTGAGGAAGGGAGTATCTCCAAAGAATCTAAACTAGAATTATTAGCTATTTATAGAAACTTTAAATTCAGATCAATTAATTCAAACAAATATACCAATATGATTTTCTCTGGTATGCGAGACTGGCGCATCAACCCTGCAAACCGACTCGAGATTTTAACTTTATCAGAATATGACAAGATAGTTTTTTTTGATGTTGATATGCTGTGCACTGGTGATATATCTGAGCTACACACACTACCTGGTGATTTTCTAGCATGTCATGATTTCATGCCTGAAGCTGACTGTGAAATGCTTGGTTTTACTGAAGGGTTCAATGGCGGTGTCATGGTTATAGGCAAACAATACCTGAATCAGCATACAATTGATTCAATGACAAAGCTCATGGGTTCAAAAGAATGGCTTGGTAATCAATCCACATTCAATGTATACTTCAGAGAGATATATAAACTATTACCTAGCAAATACTTTTTAAATACCATTAATATGAACATGGATACTTTTCAGAAAGCTAAAATATACCATTTTGCAGGTGATATCAAGCCATGGCAAAATTTGAATGCGCACACATCTGATATTAATTATTTGAATCAAAAATATTGCCCATATGTTCTTGCGAAGTCTGACCATATTTTGTTACGCCAATTATTAATAAAATATAATAAAATACTTAACACTGTACTTTAATAGTAATAATTCAGGTATGATTTGAAATTGATCCCCAGAACAGAACAAGAGCAGCAGCTAAGAAATGATAATGAAGCAAGCTAGCATTAGGCATTCTACCAACTTGTATAAACAACTACATTTTTAGTACATGCTTGAATTGTTGGTATATAGGATCTAGTGAGACCGAATAATGAAACAATGGTTGAGATCTCATACTCTTATAAATTGTGTCGTCTTTATCCATCTGAATGATCTTATTAACATATTCTTCTACTGTGTCAAAGTCCTGCAAATTCAAGAAGCACTTTGGGTTAAAATCTGTAGAAACAGTCTTATCGATATTAGCTAGCGGTATGCAACCTGCTGCTTTTGCATGCAATATTTTTTCGCAAACATAACCTGGCCTCATATTTGCCTCAAAACATATATTAAATTTATATTTAGAAATTAATTCTAATTTTTTATCATCTCTTGTGTCGTAGAAATTATTGCCAAATGTTGAAAGTCGATTATTAAAAATCTTACCATAGCAGTCCACATGCCTGTATTTCTTTATTTCGGCTAACACTTCATCGCGTCTGTTACGAAGGTGATTTACCACAATGCAGCAAAACTCTGTTTTATCTCTTTGTGAATACAAATTGCAATCAACATTTTCAGGTGAAATTAACGATCTGGGATCACATAGCCCACAGTGATGCGGGTCTTCTCTTGTGCAGTAACCCTCTTTCAGGTCAAACCAATTCACACACGTAATCCAGTAAGGTAGTCTTACATTCTTTCCCCCCAAATCTTCATAATTAAACGTTAAACATACATCACATTCTTCTAAATTAGGGTACTCGTCATTCTCCATCTGATAATATACTTTTTTACAATTATATTTTTTATGATTTTCTGTACCCATGTATTTCTTACTTGTGAAAAATATTACATCTGCTTCACCTGGCTCAACTACCATAATATCTTCTCTGTATTTTTTTAAGAAATTAGTAAAAAAATTATTATGTGGATTAAAGCAAGGGCCCCAGAAGTCTGTAAACGCAATTTTCATACATTATACCTTATAGAATGATTTAGTGAAATCAATACCATGCAAGCTCAAACTGCATCACCAGAACCATGGTCATGGCCTGCATGATCATGATGATCATGGCCAACACCATACCCATACCCATACCCACCATAATATTTGAATGCAGATCCAGAATGATTGCGTTTTTTACTGCGTCTCTTTTTGCGCTTCTTTTTCTTGGCAGCTTCCATCAAAAAATACTGTGAAAAGGTGATCATACTATTGACAATGATAATTTAGGTAGCGTTGAGCTGCTTTGGCAGTATGATTGCCTTTGTTCTTTTGTTTGGATTTTAATGCTCTGGCTTTGGAGCAAGTCATTTTGCCTTTGGTCTGGCGCTTTAGTATGCCAGGTCTGACCGGGTCATGAATGCTCTTCTCTGCAAAGAATTCTTTAAACGTTTTCATAGTTCCAATATATATTTATTGTTATGCATGTAAGCCCTGTATACCAGGGGTCGTTGTCAATTTTTATATCAATAGCTTCTGCTTTGTTGCCCAGTAGTTTGGGCAAGGTGTCATGTATCTTTTCATACATTCTATTGATCAGGATATTATTCATTTGTCTATCTTCATCAGTAAAGCCATATTTTTTATCAAAATTAAAACCACACAAGGTAAACTTTGGACCTCCTTCAGAGTGTAAGCTTATATAACTTTCAGCTTTTTTAACTGGATTCATCTCCCATTTTCCTTGTTGGGATATAGGTTCAATTTTATCTTTAAAAGTTTTAAAAATTTTAGAATAATAATCAACTATAATACTTCTATAATATTTTCTCAGTCCCTTAGCAATTGTACTTAAATTAAAATCTTTAAAGTATCCAGATGCCATCAAGGGAGCAGCATCTACAGGCTGTAAAGACTTGCCGGACATTTGCTTTCTTTTTTGCATCTGCTTATGCATTGTTATTAGTTTGCTATCTAAATCATCAGAATTATTATCAAAATCTTCTTTAAAAAATTCTTTGAATGTTTTCATTTAGCAGGTTTTACATATCCAATTTTATTAAACTTAACACCTAAAATTTCTTTATGTGCTTGAATCTTGGCTCTAACTTTTATTTTAGCGCCCACTTCCGTAGTAGGGAATGCATATGTAATATACTTATTACCTTGAGCATCTTTAAGTTTATACACATTATACCCTTCTTTTTCTCTGTCACCAGGTACTTCTTTAAAGTTATAAAGCTCCAATTCACCTTCAAAACGATCACCAGGCTTGCCCACAAATTGTGTAGTAGAAGTTTCTTGATTCTTTTTAGTGACGTCATCAAAATACATTTGTGCAAATGCTTGAATGGCTTGGGCATTATCTGTGGATGCATATTTTGGATCAGCGTTCTTGGCTAAGAAAGCAAAGTAGCCTGGGTCATTGAGATACACATCAGGGAACGATTGGCCTCTGTACTTGCCAAAAGTGAACTTGGGTGTAGCTTTGCTTCTGCCTATTAGGTGCTCCCTGGTTTCATCACCATACAACTCTACCCTTACATTTTTTACAATGTTTTTAGACAATGCTTTTTGAACAGATGTAACAATGTCTGTAGACAGATTACCAAAGTAAATGGGGTTCTTGATCCAATTGCGTATTGCAGCTGGTAATATTCTGAATCTCCAGAATGTATAATAAACTTGATGCTTGCCCGTTACATCAATGAAATAGTAGTTTTCTGCACCATCTTTAGGATTGACCACAGCATCATTATGCGCTTTTATTAGTTCATATGCTTTGTTCTTCTCTTCTTGAGGCACTTCTTTCCAGGGCAGTATACCACCAGTAGTAGGCAAAGTGTTCTCTAAAATATTGTCAACTAACACATCAAATTTCACTTTAATTATTTATAATATAGAGGAATTTTATTGTTTTGTCAATAAAAAAAGTTGATTGTTTTAATAGGTGATAATATAAATTATATTTGTTAGTACACATTATGTGGCTAGCATTGGACCCTAAAGGCCAAATAACAATGAAAGGAGGTAATATACATGGGAAATAATGGTGACCTGCCTGTGGAAAGCGGAAGAGCTTATACAGGCCGTGTAGTTCCAAGCTTTAATGCTTGGCCATCGCTTAGAGATGAATTCCTCACACCCTTTGACAGGGTATTCGATAAACTAACCAATGACTTGTTCCCTAGCTTGTCTAAGGAATTTGGTGTTGGATTGTTTGAAAAGGAATCTTATCCCAAGGTGGACATTGTGGATCACAAAGACCGTGTCTCTATTGAAGCAGAGATTCCTGGTCTAAAGAAGAATCAAATCACAGTGGACGTCAAGGATGGTGTGTTAACTATTGCTGGTCAAAAACAAGATAAAAAAGAAGAGACTGAAGAAGGCACTTACGTTCGCAGAGAACTGAAACGTAGCTCATTCCGTCGTTCTTTTGCTCTTGGTGAAAACCTAGATCACGATGGTGTTAAAGCACAATTCCAAGATGGAATCCTGGTCATTGACGTTGCTAAAGTCAAGCCAGTGGAAACCAAAGCCAAGATCATTGATATCAAATAAAGTATTGATGGTTGGCTAGAGAACCCGCTAGTATGTCCTGGCGGGTTCTTTTTTGAGTCAACTTTGCATTAGAAATTCTAATAACATCCATTAGGAGCTTGCTTTAATAATAATAGATGTTATAAGTATAGGTATAGGAACAAATTAAAGAATATGAAAAATAAATCTAATGTTTTTCAGTCTCACCTGTCTAATATGG
>Ga0187843_10001015_pt1 | contig 18299 bp, 14 predicted proteins | sample SpaLakP09_SKY_43_FD_134516 | JGI IMG/M metagenome (GOLD analysis project Ga0187843, IMG submission 134516) | Oligotrophic lake water microbial communities from Sparkling Lake, Wisconsin, USA - SP09_SKY_43 | ecosystem: Environmental > Aquatic > Freshwater > Lake | place: USA: Sparkling Lake...
CAGCCCGCGCCGCGTGCGCGAATGGCGCGACGTCTACTCCCAGCTGCACACCGTTGTCGCCGAACATGGCTGGCGCCTGAACCAGAGCCCGGCCACCTACGAGCAGCTGCACCTGTCCATGCTCGCCGGCCTGCTGGGCAACATCGGCCAGAAGAGCGACGAAGAGGACTGGTACCTCGGCGCGCGCGGCATCAAGTTCTACCGCCACCCCGGCGCCCATCTGAGCAAGAAGCCGGGCCGCTGGATCATCGCGGCCGAGCTGGTGGACACCTCGCGCCTGTACGGCCGCGGCATCGCCAACATCGAGCCGCAGTGGCTGCCGTCCATCGCCGGCCACCTGATTAAGACCCAGTTGCTGGAGCCGCATTGGGAGAAAAAGGCGGCCGAGGTCGTGGCGCTGGAGCGCGCCACGCTCTATGGCATCGTCATCTACAGCAACCGGAAGGTGAACTTCGGCCGCGTCGACCCCAAGGCCGCACGCGAGATCTTCATCCGCGAGGGGCTGGTCAACGACGACCTGCCGGACGAGCTCGTGCGGCAGCTGCCCTTCCTGGCCCACAACCGCCGCCAGATCGCCAAGGTCGAGGCGCTGGAGCACAAGTCACGCCGGCAGGACGTGCTGGTGGACGACGAGCTGATCTACGCCTACTACGACGACAAGCTGCCGGCAGGCGTGTTCTCCGGCGCCACGCTGCTGAAGTGGTGGCGCGAGGCCAGCAAGGCCGACAACAAGCTGCTGCAGCTCAGCCAGGACGAGCTGATGCGCCACGAGGCGGCGGGCGTCACCAGCGAGGCCTTCCCCAAGGTCATCCGCCTGGGCGGCGTGGACTGCGTGGCGACCTATCTGCACCAGCCCGGCGACGCGCGTGATGGGGTGACCGTCGACGTGCCCATCTTTGCGCTCAACCAGGTCAGCGAGGAGCGCGCCGAGTGGCTGGTGCCCGGCATGCTGGCTCAGAAAGTGACGGCGCTGCTGAAGAGCCTGCACCAGAAGCCGCGTGCGCGGCTGACGCCGCTGCCGGACTTCGTTGCCGAGTTCATCGAGCTGAACGCCTTCGGCCAGGGGGGGCTGGTGGAGGTGCTGCTGAAGGCGGTGAAGGAGCGCAGTCAGATTGCCGTGCAGCGCAACGACTTCAAGCTGGAGCTGCTGCAGCCGCATCTGTTCATGAACTTCCGCGTGGTGGACGAGCATGGCCGCCAACTGGGCCAGGGCCGGCAGCTCGCGGCGTTGAAGGCGGAGTTGGGCGGGCAGGCGCGGTCGGCCTTCCAGGCGCTGGCGGCTTTGAAGCTGCCGGCGGCGGAAGCAGCACCCAAGGCTCAGCCCGAACGCGGCATCCGCGCCGAGATCGTCAAGCCCGCCGTGCCGGCACGCGACGCCAGCCAGGCTTACACCGACTGGACCTTTGGCGAGCTGCCCGAGCTGCTGGAAGTGAAGAAGGGCGGCCAGACGCTGATCGGCTTCCCCGCGCTCATCGACAAGGGCGCGCACGTCGAGATCGAGGTGTTCGACGAGCCCGAGGTGGCTGCGGCGAAGCACCGCGCCGGCCTGCGCCGCCTGATCGCGCTGCAGCTCAAGGAGCCGCTGAAGTTCCTCGAGAAGAACATCCCCGACCTGCAGCGCATGTCCGTGCTCTACATGGGTCTGGGCACGGCCGAGGACCTGCGCGACCAGGTCATCGGGGTCGCGCTGGACCGCGCTTTTCTGGCCGACCCGCTGCCTACGGATCAATTCGCTTTCAAGAAGCGCATCGAGGAAGGCCGCAGCCGTTTGAACCTGATCGCGCAAGAGGTGGCCCGTGCCGTGAACGCCGTGCTGCAGGAGCTGGCCAATGCGGCCCGCAAGCTGAAGGACGCGCGGCCGGCCAAGGAGGTGGGCGACGACATCGCCGCCCAGCTGCAGCGCCTCGTGCCGAAACGCTTTGCGCTTGACACCCCCTGGGCGCAGCTCCAGCACCTGCCGCGCTATCTGAAGGCCATCACGACACGCCTGGACAAGCTGCGCGCCGACCCGGCCCGCGACACCAAGTTGATGAGCGAGGTCAAGCCGCTGGAGCAGCGCTACACGCGTCGCGTGGCCGAGCTCAAGGGCGTGCGCGACGCGCGGCTGGACGACTTCCGCTGGCAGCTGGAGGAGCTGCGTGTCAGCCTGTTCGCGCAGGAATTGCGGACGCCGCAGCCGGTGAGCGTGAAGCGGCTGGACAAGGTTTGGGCGCAGCTGACGGGTTGATGTCTCGCGTCAACTGGCGCGGATGCCGCGTTGCTCGAGCAGCGTGACGAGGTCGCGGGCGGATGACGACCCGGCGCTCAGCCGAACAGTCGGCACCCACGCGAGCTGGCCGTTGCCCAGCGCGATGCTGATGAGACCTTGCGACCGGCTGAAACTCAATACTTCAGCCCACGGGCACCGGGACTCGATGCCGCCGTCGATTTCACGGATGCCGTCCTCGTCGAACGTCAGGCTCACCGAGCGAGGCGCCTTCCTTCGCCAGCCGCGCGCGAGTTGCCTCAGCACGTGGCGAGCCAGGTGGTCGAATGTCCAGACCTTGAACGCCAGGTCGAGTAGGTAGTAGGCGGTCATCAAGCCGATGACGCCGGCCATCCAAAGGCTGCCAATCTTTAGCAGCAATGCGGTGCTGGCGGCGAAGACTAGGGCAAGCGCCGCACGAAGGATGGCGGCTCGCCGGGTTTGATTGGTGACGGCGCTAACTCCTGGGCTGACACGGAAGACCAGCGCTTGAAATCGCCAGTCCTTGTCGTAGTGAAAGCTGAGTGTCATGGGGCTTGGGACTGGTATGGCCGCAGTTTATGTGGCTGGCCAAGACGTGGGCAGCGTGAGGCGCAGCACGCTCTACGGCGGTTAGAGCCTGGTGAGGTGGAAATCCTCCGCATTTCGCCGCTTCTTTCAGGTTTCGGTCGGCTGGCGTGGAGTCCAATGCAGCGGCAACAATTGCTTTCACCTCGCTCACAACGCTCGTGTCTGAAACCAGCCCCGCCGCCACACCGCTGAGAAGCTTTGGACGCTTCGAGTTGCGCGCCCTGCTTTCCAAGAGCGCGCGCAGCCTGATCTGGCGCGTCTTCGACGCGCGGCATGGCCAGGAACTGATGTTGTGCATGCCGCGCGACAAGCCCAACAGCGTGGCCGCGCTGGAGCATTGGCTGCGCATGGCCCGGGGCAGCGAGCGTATTCAGCACCCCAACATCGCGCCGGTCTTCGAGATCGGCCAGGTCGACAACTGGCCTTACTTGGCCTACGACCGCGCACTGGGCGAGACGCTTGACGAGCGCCTGGCGCGCCAGAACGCACCGCTGCCGCTGGACGCGGCCGGCTGGGTTGCGCAACTGCTTGAAGGCCTGGCCTTCGCTCATGAAGCCGGCCACGCCCATCGCGACCTGCAGACTGCCAGCCTCGTCATCGACGCCAGCGAGAAGGTGCGCCTCGTCGGCCTGGAAGTGGCGCAGGAGGTCTTCCCCGCCACGGTGGATTTCAACGCCGTGACCCGCCGTGCGGTGCGCGAGTCGGCCGAAGAAGACGTGCTTTGCGTCGGGCTGATCCTCAACCGCATCCTCAGTGGCAAGCCGGTGCTGGAGGAGAACGACCTGCAGCACGTGGTGCAGCAGATGCAGCCCATCGGTCGGGAGATGGTGCGACTGGGCTGGGAGACACCCCACCCCATCCCCGACCCGCTGCGCGCCATCTGCAACCGTGCCACCGACCGGCAGCTGCGCCAGCGCTATCACCTGGCCCGCAGCTTCTGGCGCGCGTTGGACGGTTGGCGCCAGGCGGCCGCCTACGACGATGGCGGCCCCGTCGTGCTGTTGCTGGACAAGCTGCAGCGCCAGGGCCACCTGCCGACGACGACCACAGGCATGCACCGCTTCACGGGCGGATCGGGCCTGGAGGCCCAGCACGCCAGCGCGCTGTCGGAGATGGTGCTGAAGGACATGGCGCTCAGCCTTGAACTGCTGCGCCGCGTCAACAACTCGCTGAAGCAGAACGGCCACCAGGGCGAGACCGTGCTGAACATGCAGCGCGCCATCCAGATGATCGGCCTGAACGGGCTGCAGATGGCCGCCAATGCCCTCAAGCCCTGGCCCGGGCCGCTGGCGCCGGTGGCGGCCGAGATGCTGCGCCAGGTGATGGCCCGCGTCACCAAGGCCGGCCAGGTCGCGCAGGCGCTGCGCCCGGCGGGCTATGACGGCGAGGTGGTCTACCTCATCACCGTCATGCAGAACCTGGGCCGGCTGCTGCTGCAATACCACTTCCCGGACGATGCCCAGCAGATCCGCCAGCTGATGGTGCCGCCCGAACCGACCGAGGAGCTGCCCAACCCGCCGTCCATGAGCGAGCAGGCGGCAGCCTACGCCGTGCTGGGCTGCGACCTTGACGCGCTCGGTGCCGCCGTCGCCCGCCACTGGGGCCTGGGCGACGAGTTGCTTCAGATGATCCGCCGCCAGCCGCTCGATGCGCCCGTGCACCCGCCGCGCAGCGATGCCGACACGCTGCGCCTGACCTGCAGCCTGGCCAACGAACTGATCGATGCGCTGGCCCTGCCCGAGGCCAGGCGCCGGCCCGGCGTGGAGGCCGCCACACGGCGCTATGGCAAGCCGCTGGGTCTGGGGCTGCGTGAAGTGATGGAGGCGCTGAACCCGGGTGCGCACAAGCCGGGTCAGCCCTCGCCGGCACCCGCTGCACCCGCCGCGCCGGCGGCGAAAGCCCCCTCGGCGTCTCCCTTGCGGGACCGTCTGGCGGGCCGCAGCGGCGCCTGACGCGCCTTCCTCATGGCCGACGACCTGCCTCCCCAGCTCGGCCGCTTCCGGCTGCTGAAGCGCCTGGGTGAAGGCGCACAGGCGACGGTCTGGCTGGCGCATGACCCGCTGCTGGACCGCGAGGTCGCCGTCAAGCTGCTCCGGCCCCAGGGTGTGGAGGCCAGCGAGCCAGGCAGCGTTGACGAATGGCTGCATGAGGCCCGCGCCGTCAGCCGGCTGACCCACCCCAGCATCGTGCCGGTCTTCGAGGCCGACACGCAGGGCGGCCACTCCTACCTCGTCTTCGAGTACGTCAGCGGCGGCACGCTGACCCAGCGCCTGCGCGCCGGCCCCAAGCTGACCGCCGCCGAGGCCGTCACGCTGATGCTGGGCGTGCTGGACGGCCTGACCGCCGCCCATGCCGCCGGCATCGTGCACCGCGACCTGAAGCCCAGCAACATCCTGCTGGACGCGCGCGGCCGTGCGCGGGTCATGGACTTCGGCATCGCCGCGCGCGTCGTGTCGTCGAGTGCAGCGGCCACGATGGCCCCCAGCCGCATCGTCGGCACGCCCGGCTACATCTCGCCCGAGGCCGCCAGCGGAGCGCCGGCCCACCCGCAGATGGACGTGTTCGCCGCCGCCGTCATGCTGGCCGAGATGCTGAGCGGCCAGCGCCTGAACCACGATCCCGATCCCTGGCGCGCCGTGCAGCGCGTGCAGACGACCGACCTTGTGCTGCCCTCTGGCCTGGCCCCCGACGTGGATGACGCGCTGCGTGCCATCGTGCAGCACGGCCTGGCGCGCAGCCGCGAAGCGCGCTGGCCCAGCGCCGCGCTCATGCGCGAGGCGCTCGCCGCCTGGTTGCGCCCCGTCGCCCTGCCCGAAGCCGACGCGCAGGAGGCGCCGGTGCTGGACTTCCTGCTGCGCCGCATGCGCCACAAGAGCGACTTCCCGGCGCTGTCGGACGCCATCACGCGCATCCAGCGCCTGACGCAGTCCGAGCACGAAAGCCTGGCCAGCCTGTCCAACGAGATCCTGAAGGACGTGGCGCTGACGCAAAAGCTGCTGCGCATGGTCAACACGGCGGCCTACCGCCACACCGGTGGCGGCGGCATCAGCACGGTGTCACGCGCGGTCGCGCTGATCGGCTTTGCCGGCATCCGCAACCTGGCGCTCAGCCTCGTGCTGCTGGAGCGCATGGAGAACAAGGGCCATGCCCAGAGGTTGCGCGAGGATTTCCTGCGCTCGCTGATGGCGGCCTCCGTCGCCCGCGAGCTGTGCCTGAACGAGCGTGAGGCCGAGGAGGCCTTTCTCGGTGCCATGCTGCACCACCTCGGCCGCACGCTGACCGAGTTCTATTTCCCGGAAGAAGCCGAGGCCGTGCGCCGCCTTGTCAGCCCGGCGGACGACGGCGCCGCGATCACGGAGGTCGCCGCGTCGGCCCAGGTGCTGGGCATGACCTACGAAGCGCTGGGCCTGGGCGTGGCGCGCCAATGGGGCCTGCCGGAAAGCCTGCAGCGCGCCATGCGCCGGCCCGGTGGCGAAGCGCCTGCCAAGCTCATCGAGGACGCCGCCGAGCGCCAGCGCTGGCTGGCCCGCGCGTCCAACGACATGGCCGACCTGATCCTGCACACGCCGCCGGAGCAGGCGCATGCCAAGGTCAAGGCCCTGGCCCAGCGGCATGCGCGCGCGCTGGGCATCCAGCCCGATGCCTTCGAGAAAGCCGCGGACGCGGCCCGGCAACGCCTCACGCAGGCCACCGAGGCGCTGGACCTGCGCCTGCCGCAGAACTCCAAGGCCCAGCGCCTGCTGGCGCCGCTGACGCCGTCGATGCAGGACTCCCTGACCGCCCACGAACTGGCGCCCACGCTGGTGCTGGAGCGCACCGAGGCCAACGGCGCGCCGCCCAGCCCAGCCCAGGCCAGCGAGCTGCTGGCCGCCGGCATCCAGGAGATCACCGACGCGATGGTCGACAGCGCCCAGCTCAACGCCGTGCTGCGCATGATCCTGGAGACCATCTACCGCGCATTGGGCTTGCGCCGCGTCATCTTTTGCCTGCGCGACGCGCGTGGCCAGACGCTGACAGGCCGCCTGGGCGTGGGCATGGACGTCGAACGCCTGGCGCCGCTGCTGCGTGTGGACCTGACCTACCAGCCGCCCGACCTGCTCGCAGCCGTCTGCCTGAAGGGCGCCGACACGCTGATCCAGGACGCACGCGCCGCCAACATCGCGGCCCGGCTGCCAGGCTGGTTCAAGGGCGAGCTGCAGGCGCAGAGCTTTCTGCTGCTGCCACTGATGCTCAAGGGCGCCCCCCTGGGCCTCATCTACGCCGACCACGCCCAGGCCGGCGCCATCAAGCTTGGCGACAAGGAACTCTCCTTGCTGCGAACGCTGCGCAACCAGGCCGTGATGGCCTTCCGCCAGCCGGCAGGTTGAACAGCTACCGCGTGTAGGGCCTGTCCCACAGCGTGTGGGGCGACAGGCCGCCTTCGCACGCGGCCGTCTCCGACCGGGCGCGCGGACTGCTCCGCGAATACTCCTGTTGCAGGCTGCAAATGCCAAGCCCGCACGGTGAACAAGCTTCACCGGCCGGTCAAATCACAACTAGGAGTTCAAGATGAATCCGCAATCGATAACAAAGATGAGCCGCGCAGTCCTCGTGACCTGCGCCGCCCTCGCACTGGCCGCTTGCGCCTCGACGCCCGAGCCCAAGGAACAGATGGCAGTCGCCAATTCCTCGGTCGAGCAAGCCACTGGCAACGCAGCCGAAGCGCCTGCCGAACTGTCGACCGCTCGCGACAAGCTGGCCCGCGCCAACGTTGCCATCGCCAAGAAGGACTTTGTGATGGCCCGCCAGCTTGCCGACGAGGCCGCCGCCGACGCCGCCCTGGCGCAAGCCACGGCGCGCAGCGCCCGTTCGGAGCGTGCGCTGACTGAAGTGCGCGAAAGCATCAAGCAGCTGCAAGTGCAGCTCAACCGTTCCTGATTCGAGAGGACCCGCCATGAAAACCATCGCCACCCTGACCACCTTGGCCGCCGCTGCCGCCCTGTTTGCCGGCTGCGCCAGCGCCCCCACCGTCACGCCCGCGCTGCAACAGGCGCGCTCCACCGTGCGCAGCGCCGAGTCCGACCCGGCCGTGCTGAAGTACGCCGCGCTGGACGCCAAGAAGGCTGCCGACTCGCTGAAGCGCGCCGAGCAACTGGCTGCCAACCGCGAAGCCCCGGCTGACATCGACTCTGCCGCCTACGTGGCCTCCACCCAGGCCCGCACCGCAATGGCCCTGGCCAGGGCTCAGACGCAGGAAGACGCCATCAAGGCCGCCGAGGCCGACCGCGAACGCGCCCGCGCCGACGCGAACGCGAACCGCGCCAACGTCGCGCAGAACCAGGCCGCCAACGCCCAGATGGCTGCGGCAAACGCCAACGCCGACGCCAATGTCGCCCGCCAGCAGGCGACGGCTGCCCAGGCCGATGCAGCCCAGTCACAGACTCAGGCGGTCCAGGCGCAAGCCCAGGCCGCAGCACTTGCCCGAGAACTGTCCGACCTGCAGGCCAAGCAGACCGACCGCGGCATGCTGGTGACGCTGGGTGACGTGCTGTTCGAGACGGGCCATGCCGAGATCCGACCGGCAGCTCAGGAATCCATCGGCAAGCTGGCCAGCTACCTGACGCAGCATCCGGACCGCCGGGTGCTGATCGAAGGCTTCACTGACAGCACTGGCAGCGATGCGACCAACATGACGTTGTCGCAGCGCCGCTCGCAGGCCGTGGCCGACGCCTTGCGTACGCATGGTGTCGATCCCTCGCGCGTCTCCACGCGCGGCTATGGCGAGCAGTACCCGGTGGCCAGCAACGCCAGCTCGTCCGACCGCGCCATGAACCGTCGTGTCGAGGTCTACATCTCGAACGACAACCAGCCGGTGCGCGCTCGCGGCTGAAGCCGCATCCCTTGAAGGAGATGGCGATGAACCCTCACCGAAGCCACGGCACCGCCTGGCTGGTCGCAGCGCTGCTCGCGCTGTGCAGCGCTGCCCAGGCGGCACCGGCCAGGAAGGTCGACCCCTTGCGCATGCAATACGAGCGTGAACGGGCCGACTGCATCACTGGCAAGACCAACCAGCCGCGCAACGTCTGCCTGCGTGAAGCCGTCGCCGCGTACGCGCTGGCTCGCCAGGGCAAGTTGGTCTCGCCGGGCGACAGTTCGGATCAGTGGCAGGTCAACGCCCTCAAGCGTTGCGAAGCCCAACGCGGCGAGGACCGCACGCTGTGCGAACGCCGGGTTCGAGAAGGTGAAGCGGTCGGCAGCGTCGAAGCCGGTGGCCAGCTCAAGTCACTGACCGTGCGCTCGACGGACATTCCGAAAGCGCCAGGCAACTGAGCGTCACGCGAAAGTGGGGGAGTTGATCCCTCGCCCAGATCGGCTGGACCCGGCATTCATGCTGGCTCTGGCCGATTTCCTTTTTAGGCCGCTGCTGATAACCGACATTGCCGACGACATCTTGGGCTTCTACAACAGCGCGCGGCTGCACTCCAAACTGGGCAACCTGCCACCCGACGCCTTCGAACAGCCCAGCGCCGCATGGCCGCCCGAGGCGGCCGCCATGGGAGAAATGGCCTTTCCATCAACTTCAATGTCGCAGAAGCCAATCGCCCATCGTCTGTCCCATAACGCAAACTGGTTAATGCCACAGGTGAGACGCGATGGACGACAACGAATTGTGGAATCTCATACAACAACAGCTTGGCAAGGCCCACGTAAAAGGTATGGAGGTGCGAACGCTGCCCGATTTGCACGAAAAGTGGCGCCGCATCTGGTCGGCTATGCGCCGGGGTATTCCGCAGAATCAACAGGCAATGGCCCTCGACGCTGGCTTCCAGATGCTCCTGAAGCGCCTCCATGCCGACCTGGAAGAGCGCATCTCAGACGCTTCCACCAGGCCCTTCCAGGGGCGTGATCGTGTGCCGGCTGGCCCTGATGCCATCGTTCAGGTGGGCGAGATTCGCCTGCCGCTGAAGCACGACCTAAGTTCGCCTCCACAAGGCGGCAGAAAGCGCAAGCGCCCTCAGGACGAGGACGAGGAACAAGTGGTTGCCTCTCCGAACTGGGAGCCGGACCTCGAAGATTACATGGACCCGACAGGGGTGTTCCTTGCCCAGCCCGGCCGCATGTCTGGTCGCATTCCAACGCTGGCCTGCGGCGAAGCCCGCAACCAAAGCAAATGTCCCGCGCCAGTGGCGAAGGACACAGGCTGGCAGCGCATTGACAAGGACCGTGTCCAGAGCTGGACACTCAAAACCAGACGTCTGTATGACAGTCAGCATACGGTGATGGGCTGCTCAGCGGCACAGGCCGCGCACGCGGCAGGGCTGCAAAAGCTACTCCGCGACGGCATACCCTGGCAGTGGGAGTGGCTGCACCTTTGCGCTTTCAAGATGGGCGGCATGAACAACGCTCCCCAGCAGCCAGGTAACCTGGTGGCCGGCACATACGACTGCAACACCGCCATGATTTCGCTGGAAGACGCTTTGAAGGCGTTGGCGATGGAGGACCATCTCCTGGACGTTCGCGTCCAGGCTCATCTCTACCCAGGCACCCACGTCGCCATGCAAGTGGACTACACAGTGCGATGCGGCGTAACGGAATCGGTTACTCGCTTCTACCCGATGGCCACAGATGCTGTGATGCGAGGCGAAACCACGGCTGTGCTGGAAGCACTGCGCCAGCACTTCAAGCTGCCGAAAGCCAAGGAACTTCCAGGGGCTAAGCGCCAGAAAATTAGCTGAGCAGTGCCACCTCCGGTTGGAGTTTTAGACAGCCCGCCAAGCGTGGACCGTCGATGACACACCACGTAGACGAAGACCGCCCCAAAGTCGTTGAAGAGACTTGGGCTACTGGTTCAGAGAGCGGGCGAGGAAAACGGGTGACGAGCCTGACCCCGGCACTGGTTGCAACGCTTAGGGCTGCTTGGTTCCCCACCTGACCCGGTTGGGCGCGCTTCCATGCGGGGAGGCCCGTCGAGCGAGATTCTAGGCGAGTCTGAGTGGGCTGCCGCGAAGACGCGCGCGCTGATTCGTGATGGGATGCAAGGCGCAAGCCGCAGACGTAGCCGCTGCTACGTCGAGGAGTTGCAACGCAGCAGACCGCGCGAAGCAGCGATGCGCGGCTCGCGTGAGTCCGCTCAGACTTGCCTCAGGGGACCAAGCCTCGGTTGATGGAGAGGTCCATTGCCAGTGCCAGCAATGCCAGTGCCGTCAGATAGCCCAGCAGGTGCAGGCGCTGCTGGCTCATCGCCCAGTGGCCGCACACCGCATAGCCCACGAGGGCGACGAGCTTGACGCCCAGCCACCAGTCGCGTGTCAGGCTGTAGCCGATGGAGCCCCACAGGCTCAGCCCGCTGACGACAAGGCAGGTGTTGACGCCGAAGACGAGCACCAGCAGGCGCGCGTCCTTGGCGGCTTCCTGCAGGCGCGGTGAGCCGAACTGGAAGAGTGCGCCCCGGATGAAGAACAGGCCCACACTGCACCAGGCCAGCAGCACATGCCACTGGACCATCTGCGTGTAGAACCACGTCACGGATTCAGCGCAACGTCAGGTCGTCTTCGCTGAAACGGATGGAGAGCGGTTCGATCAGCAGCTGCTTCTCGCCCGCCTCGACCGTGCCGGCCACCCAGGCCTCGATGCCGCAATCGCGGGCGACCTGGGCCGTGCGCTCGGCGTCCTCGGCCTTGACGAAGATCGCGAAGCCGGCGCCCATGTTGAGCGTGGAGTAGGCCTCGCGGTCGTCCTGGCCGGCCTGCTTTTGAATGAAGTCCAGCACGGCCGTCTTGGGCGGCACGGTGTGGATGCGGTAGGTCAGCTGGCTGGGGTGGCGCAGCAGCTTGCGCCAGCCGTGGCCGGTGATGTTGGCGCAGTAGTGCGGCGCGATGCCGGCCTTCCACAGCGCCTCCGTCACGGGCGAGTACAGCGCCGTGGGAGCGAGCAGCGCTTCGCCGTAGCTCAGGCCGGGCTCGATCTCGGTCAGGTAGCCATTCGGCAGGCGCTCGGCCAGCTTGCGCGCCAGGCTCAGGCCGTTGGCGTGGATGCCGCTGGAGGCCAGCAGCACGATGGCGTCGCCGGCGCCCAGCTTGTCGCCGACGGACAGCCGTTCCTTGGGGTTGATGAGGCCGGTGCAGGAGGCTGCCAGGTCGATGCGGCCATCCTCGACGATGCCGGCCAGCGCCGGCGTTTCGCCGCCGCCCCAAGCCACCTGGCAGGTGTCGCAGGCGGCCTTCCAGCCGGCCACCAGCGCTTGCGCGCGCTGGGCGTCACCGAACCAGTCGCTGCCGCCAGCGGCCCAATAGGCCTGCACGACCAGCGGCGTGGCGCCCACGGTGATCAGGTCGTTGACCGCCATCGCGATGGTGTCCTGGGCGATGCCGGCAAAAAAGCTCTTGCCCGTCAGCTTGGCCATCTCGTCAGCCACCAGCGTCTTGGTGCCCAGGCATTCGACGATGGAGGCGATATAGAACGGGCCCACGTCCACGACATAGGCCGACTCGCCGCGCGAGGCCTTCACTTCGGTGAAGCCGTGGCCGGCAAGGTGGGAGGCAGTGGCGGCGGCGGCGCGCTGGGCCGTGATCTTCAGCGGGTCGATCAGGTCGTAATTGACGCCGGCTTGGTCGTAGGTGAGGGGGGCTGCGGTACTGGTCATCCGCCAATTATCGACGTAGGGCCCACCTAGAATCGTCGGCTATGAGTTATCAGGTCCTGGCCCGCAAATACCGCCCGCAGAGTTTCGAGCAGCTCGTCGGCCAGGAACACGTCGTCCAGGCCCTCGCCAATGCCTTGACGCAAGGCCGCCTGCATCACGCCTACCTGTTCACCGGCACGCGCGGCGTTGGCAAGACGACGGTGTCGCGCATCCTGGCCAAGAGCCTCAATTGCGTCGGGCCGGACGGCAGCGGCGGCATCACGGCTCAGCCGTGCGGCGTCTGCCATGCCTGCCGCGACATCGACTCCGGCCGCTTCGTCGACTACGTGGAGCTGGACGCGGCCTCCAACCGTGGCGTCGAGGAGATCTCGCAGCTGCTCGACCAGGCCGTCTACAAGCCGGTCGTCGGGCGCTTCAAGGTCTACATGATCGACGAAGTGCACATGCTGTCCAACACCGCCTTCAACGCGATGCTGAAGACGCTGGAGGAGCCGCCCGACTACCTCAAGTTCGTGCTCGCCACGACCGACCCGCAGAAGGTGCCGGTCACCGTGCTGTCGCGCTGCCTGCAGTTCAACCTGCGGCCGATGGCGGCGGCGGATGTGCAGATGCACCTGGGCAACGTGCTGGGCGCCGAGAACGTGCCGGCAGAGCCGGGTGCGCTGCGGCTGCTGTCCCGGGCGGCACGGGGCTCGATGCGTGACGGGTTGTCGTTGACCGATCAGGCCATCGCTTTCGGTGCCGGCTCGCTGACCGAAGCCGGCGTGCGCCAGATGCTCGGCAGCGTGGACCGCGGCCATGTCGTGGCCATCGTTGACGCGCTGGCGGCGGCCAGCGGCGAGACGGTCGTCGCCCAGGCCGATGCGCTGCGCGGCGCGGGCCTGTCGGCTGCCGGCACGCTGGAGGACCTGGCGACGCTGTTCCAGCAGATGGCCTTGGCACAGGCCGCGCCCACGGCGCTGGACGATGCCGATGGCGAGACCGCTGAGATCCGCCGCCTGGCCACGTTGCTGCCGGCCGACGAGATCCAGCTGATGTACAGCATGGCCCTGCATGGCCGCGCCGAGTTGCATCTGGCACCGGACGAATACGCGGGCCTGTTGATGGTGTTGCTGCGCATGCTGGCCTTTCGCCCGGCCGGCACGCAACCGAAACCGGTGAAGGCTGCGGCCCTGGTGCGGCCGCCCTCGGTGGCCAAGGCGGTGGTGGCGGTGCCGCTGCCGAAGATGGCGCCGCTGGCACCGGTCGTCGCTGCTCCTGTGGCCGCGCCGGTTGTTGCGGCGCCTGTCCCCGCGCCCAAGACATTTGCCCCTGCTCCCGTGGTCGCGCCGCTCCAGGTGGCCGAGCCGAGCGCACCCAAATTGAGCGACCGCCTGCGCCCTCGCCCCGTCGAAGTCGAGGCTCAGGCCGATGACGACATGGGCTCGGACGGCCCACCGCCCGATGACGCACCGCCGCCGTGGATGGAGGCTGACGACGCGCCAGCTCCCGTGGCTGCCGCTGCCCGTGAGGCTGAGGCCCCGCGCCGCGCCGAGCTGCGCGAGACGCCCGAGGGTGCGCTGTGGGCGGAGCGCATCGCCGCGCTCAACCTGCCCGGCATGACTGGCGAGCTGGCCCGCCAGGCCCAGGCGCTGGGATGCAAGAACGTCGAGGGCCGCGAGGTCTGGACGCTGCGCGTCGAGCGCGAATCGCTGCGTCAGCCCACCCTCGTCGCCAAGCTCGAAGCGGCGCTGGACGCCCGGCTCGACATCGAGGCCGGCGTGGCCGAAGACTCCATTGCACTGCGCACCGTCGCCCGAGCCGAAGCGCAGCAGCGCGCGGCCGAAGACCTCGCCGTGCAGCACCCGATGACGCGCACCTTGCTGGCCCAGTTCCCCTCGGCACGCATCCTGCCCGGCTCGGTCCAACCCCTGATCAACCCTTAAGGAACACACCATGATGAAAGGCCAACTCGCCGGTCTGATGAAGCAGGCCCAGGCGATGCAGGACAACCTGAAGAAGGCGCAGGACGAACTCGCCAATGTCGAGGTCGAGGGTCAGAGCGGCGCCGGCCTCGTCAAGGTCGTCATGACCTGCAAGCACGAAGTCCGCCGCGTCACCATCGACCCCAGCCTGCTGGCCGATGACAAGGACATGCTGGAAGACCTCGTCGCCGCCGCCTTCAACGACGCGGCCCGCCGCGCCGAGGCCACCAGCGCCGAGAAGATGGGCAAGCTGACGGCCGGCATGCCCATGCCTCCGGGGATGAAATTTCCGTTTTGATGACCCACCCCCGAAGCGCTTCGCGCCTCCCCCTCAAGGGTGCGAAGCCAGTGGCCTGGCAAAGCCAGTTCCACGGCTGCTGCTCGATGAGATCGCGCCTGCGGCGGCGATCGCTTTCTGACGGCGCCGCGTCGGTTTGAACGCTCTAGAGTCTTTGATCGAGGCGCTCAAGCGCCTGCCCGGCGTGGGCCAGAAGTCGGCCCAGCGCATGGCCTACCACCTGCTGCAGCATGACCGGCTGGCCATGCCTCGCCTGGCCGACGCGCTGACGGCGGCCGGCGAGAACATCAAGCATTGCGAGCGTTGCCACACCTTCAGCGAGGCGCCGATCTGCGGCGTCTGCGCAGATGCTGAACGCGACGCGCGGCTGCTGTGCGTCGTCGAGACGCCGGCCGACCAGGCCGCGCTGGAGCGCACCGCCTCCTACCGGGGCTACTACTTCGTGCTGCTGGGCCGGCTGTCGCCGCTGGACGGCATAGGCACGCGCCAGATCGGCGCGGCCGAGCTGCTGGCGCGGGCGGCGGAGGCAGGTGTCGAGGAAGTCATCCTCGCCACCAGTTTCACCGCCGAGGGCGAGGCCACCGCGCATGTGCTGGCCGAGGCGCTGAAGGCGCGCGGCATCAAGTCAACGCGGCTGGCGCGCGGCGTACCGGTGGGCAGTGAGCTCGAATACGTGGACCTGGGCACCATCGCCCATGCCTTGACTGATAGACGCTGACAGACGCTGAAGGAAGCCGCCATGACCATCGCCCAACTCTGCCTGCTCGTGGCCTGCGTGCTGCCCATCGTCTGCGCGGGGTTGGCCAAGTCCAAGGGCTTCGGCAAGCGCCGCCGCGATGGCGGCTTCGACAACCACCAGCCGCGTGAATGGCTGGCCAGGCTGGACGGCTGGCAGGCGCGGGCCAATGCGGCCCAGGGGAACAGCTGGGAGGCGTTGCCGATCTTCATGGCGGGACTGTTCGTCGCGCACCAGCACCAGGCCGCGCAGGCCACCGTGGACGCGCTGGCGCTGGGCTTCATTGCCGCGCGCCTGGCCTACATCGCGCTCTACCTTGCCGATCAGGCGTCGCTGCGCTCGCTGCTCTGGTTTGCAGGCATGGGCGCGAGCGCGGCGCTGTTCTTCGTATAGGAGCCTGACAGGCTCCCGGGTGATGTCTACGGCGCCGCCGAAGCGACCACGTTGTTGCGGCCCTTGCCGCCACGGTCCTTGGCGAGTGTGCGCGGCGCGGCCGGCCGGGTGGTGCGAGCTGGTGGCGCCTTGGCGGCCTTGCCCTTCGCGGCCGCGCGGGTCGCGGCCGGCGGCGAGGCCATGTAGACGACCACTGCCTGGCCTGGCTTGAAGCGGGCCGAGCTGCCCACCTTGTTCCACTGGGCCACCTGTTCGGCCTTGACTCGGTAGCGTGCCGCGATGGCGGCCACGGTGTCGGCCTTGCCGGCCTTGAAGCTCACGCGCTTGAGCGGCGGTGCGTCGGGCGCGAGGTTGAGGCTGGCGCTGTCGGCCAGGCGCTCGGAGACGTCGTCGTGCACATGCGCTGCGCGCGGCACCAGCAGTGTGGAGCCGGCCTTGACGAGCATCTTGGGCGGGATGCGGTTGACCTCGCGCAGCGCCGATTCGGCCATGCCGGTGCGCTTGGCGGCTTCCGACGGGCTCATGGTCTTGGGCACCACCCAGGCCGTCCAGGTGGCGAGCTGGCCGTCGTGGCGGGCCAGGTTCTCGGCGAAGGCGCTCGCCTGGTCGTAGGGCAGCAGCACCTGCGACGTGGCCGCTGCGAGGATGACCGGCTTGTTCATCTGCGGGTTGAACTGCTGGAAGGTCTCCAGCGTCAGGCCGGCGAGTTCGGCAGCCAGCGCCACGTCGATGTCGCGCTCGATCTTCACACTCAGGAAGTACGGGTGGTTGGCCACTTGCGGCAGCGCCAGCGCATAGCGCTCGGGGTTGAGGACGATGTTCTTCACCGCCTGCAGCTTGGGCACGTAGTAGCGCGTCTCGTCCGGCATCTTCAGGCTGGCGTAGTCGGTGGGCAGCCCCAGGCGCTGGTTGCGGGCGATGGCCTTGCTCACATTGCCCTGGCCCCAGTTGTACGCAGCGAGCGCGAGATGCCAGTCGCCAAACATCTTGTGCAGGCGGCCGAGGTAGTCCAGCGCGGCGCGGGTGGAGGCCAGCACGTCGCGGCGGTCGTCGCGGAAGATGTTCTGCTTCAGGTCGAAGTCGCGGCCGGTGGCGGGCATGAACTGCCACATGCCGGTGGCCTTGGCGCTGGACACGGCATGCGTGACGAAGGCGCTTTCGATGAAGGGCAGCAGGGCCAGCTCGGCAGGCATGCCGCGCTTTTCGACCTCGTCGACGATGTGGAACAGGTAGCGGCTGCCGCGCGTGGTCATGCGCTCGACGTAGTCGGGCCGGGCGCTGTACCAGGCCTCGGCCTTGCGTACCCAGTCGTCGTCCAGGTCCTGCAACTGGAAGCCCGTGCGCAGGCGGGCCCAGAGGTCGGCGCTGGCGTCGGGGGCATCGAGGTTGATCTTTTCGCCGGGGCGCAGGTTGTCTTCCAGCAGTTCGGCGGCCAGGGTCCGCACGGCGACCGGTGGTGCGCCTTCATGCGCCGGGGCGGCCTGGGCATGCGCGGGAGCGGGGAGAGTTGCCGGGGAAGCCGGACTCGACGGTTCGACGAGTGGCGGGGCGGTGGTGGCGCAGGCGGCAAGCATCAGCGCAATCACCAGCGGGGAGAGTCGGTGCAAAAACTTCATCGGAATCCGTTCTTCCATTCGCGCAGCGTGGCGAAGACATCGACCGGGCTGGGCGCGGCCGGGAGTTTCAGGGGCGCATGGCGCCGCGCGGCCTCGCGCAGCGCGGGTTCGGCACAGCGCAAGAAGGGGTTGATCTGGCGTTCGGTGCCGATGCGGCCCGGCAGCGTCGGGCGGCTTGCGGCGCGCTCGGCCTCGCACCAGTCGGCGTAGGCGGCCAGGGCCGGGTTGGCGGGGTCGACCTCGCGCGCAAAGCGCAGGTTGGACAGCGTGTATTCGTGGGCGCAGCAGACGCGCGTCTGCGCCGGCAGGGCCGCAAGCGACTGAAGAGAGGCGTGCATCTGCGCGGGCGTGCCTTCAAAGAGCCGGCCGCAGCCGCCGCTGAACAGGGTGTCGCCGCAGAAAAGCAGGGGGTCCCCATTCGACAGTTCAGCGGGCACGCTCGCCGCGAAGTAGGCGATATGGCCGGCGGTGTGGCCGGGCACGTCCAGCACCGCAAAGCGCAGGCCCAGCAGCTCGACCGTGTCGCCGCCACGCACCCGCGTCACGGGCTCAGGCATCTTCTCGTGGGCCGGCGCATAGATGGGGCCTTGCAGCCGGTTGCGCAGTGCGTCGACGCCGCCGACGTGATCCGCGTGGTGATGGGTCAATAGAATGCCGGCGAGCGTGAGGCGGCGCGCATCGAGTGCGGTGGCCACCGCAAGCGCGTCGCCAGGATCGACGACCAGGGCCTCACGGCCGTTGTCCAGCAGCCAGAGGTAGTTGTCGTCGAAAGCGGGGAGAGGCGTGAGCGTCAACGTGAGCGTCACCAGTAAAGGGGCGAGTATAGATTTGGCAGCCTGGCTGCAGACCGCGCCG
>Ga0187843_10001018_pt1 | contig 18281 bp, 18 predicted proteins | sample SpaLakP09_SKY_43_FD_134516 | JGI IMG/M metagenome (GOLD analysis project Ga0187843, IMG submission 134516) | Oligotrophic lake water microbial communities from Sparkling Lake, Wisconsin, USA - SP09_SKY_43 | ecosystem: Environmental > Aquatic > Freshwater > Lake | place: USA: Sparkling Lake...
GTCAAGACCTCAAAGACTTCAGTAAAACCAGCAGTTCGCATCGGCGCACTCACGCGATTGCGCCAGTCGTTAAAGTCGCCAGCAACAATCGTTGGACCACCCTCTGCCAGTGAATCAATGTAACGAATAATTTCTTCTAATTGACGCTCCCGCCCCCTCTCAAATAAAGCGAGGTGGACGCAAAAGCAATGGATCGGTGTTGCTACACCCTCTAAATGGGTAATGCTATGAAGTAAGCCGCGCCTCTCAAATCGATAGGCTGAGATGTCATAATTTTCACCTTTATGTAATGGTCTTTTAGAAAGAATGGCATTGCCATGATGCCCGTCGGGATACTCGACATTCTTTCCATAATGCCAATCCTGCCAATAATCTTCAGATAAGAAATGAGTAAGCTCAGTCAGCGGCCATTGGCTAAATCGCCTAATCCGCCCACGATGTTCTTGCTGAATCTCTTGCAAGAATAATAAGTCTGGATGGTGGCTGCGCATTTTCTGTCGGAGCTCGTAAATAGTTGACCTTCGATACAAAGGCGAAACGCCCTTATGCACATTCATGGTCATCACACTAAAGCGTCCTACCTTATTTTGCGTCATTAAAATTGACCTGCAGCGCGCTGTCTTCGCACACGTGCCAAATAGATTTCACCCTCAACCAAATCTTGGCACTGCATGCACTTATTGCAAATAGAGGCCTGCTCACGCAGCTCATCAATAGAGTCAATGGGATTACTGTCGAGGTAGTCGCGAAGATCAACATCGAGAATCTCATTACAGAGGCAAATGACTTCAGCCATGGGTCAAAATAGGGAAATTGTTTGCATTTATCCCATTTTGCCATCCCCTTGCTAGAATCAAGCCCATGTTTACGACCTTTCAGGATGCTATTAGACTCCTGGCACATTTAGATGCCGGAGTAATAGGTATTGTCCTAGTGTCTCTTCAGGTGAGCCTTAGTGCCTTACTACTTGGAACCTTGCTTGGACTTCCCGTTGGAGCCCTGCTAGCTACAGAAGAATTCAAGGGGAAAAAAGCGATTACCGTCACTCTCAATACCCTCATGGGTGTCCCAACCGTGATTGTTGGCGTGGTTGTGTACTTACTACTCTCGCGCTCAGGGCCTTTAGGAGTGTGGGGATGGCTCTTCACACCTAAGGGCATGATTCTGGCTCAAACCCTCCTGACAACCCCCTTAATTGCCGCTCTAAGCCGCCAAATCCTGGAGGATTCCTGGAGAATTCATCGGGATTCATTTGGGGCACTTCGCCTACCCAGAATCTTATCCTTGAAATGGCTTATTTGGGATTGCCGCTTTTCTCTCACCATCGCAGTCTTAGCGGGACTGGCAAGGGCAATATCGGAAGTAGGTGCCGTCATGATCGTGGGCGGCAATATTGATCATTCCACGCGTACCATGACCACGGCAATTGCCTTAGAAACGAGTAAGGGTGATCTGCCTCTGGCTCTTGCGCTGGGCATTGTCCTTTTGGGAGTTGTGTTATTGGCCAATTTATTTACATTTGCTGTTCGACAGATTGCAGAGCGTCGCTATGGTTAATCATTCCGAACAATTCAAGCAATTTATTGAGCTAAAAGGGGTCATCGTCAAAAGTGATGGACGCATCATCTTGGATATCCCTCATGCAGTTATTCCGGCTGATCGCATTTGCGCTTGCATTGGTCCGAATGGAGCGGGGAAAACGACTCTCTTAAAATTACTAGATGGATTAATTAAACCAGATTCTGGAACAGTCAATTACTCAGCAGGTCCTATTAAATCTTCGCTAGTTTTGCACCATACCCCAATGATTAAAGCATCGGCAAGAGTCAATATCGCCATGGTAAAAGATGTTGACACTTCAATTACCTTGGCAGAAATTGATGAAGTAATGGCGCGTGTGGGCTTAAGTCATTTAGCTAACAGTCCCGCACAAAAACTATCCGCCGGTGAAAGGCAAAAGCTTTGTTTAAGTCGAGCTATATTGCAAAAGCCCCATTTAGTTTTGCTTGATGAGCCCACTGCAAATTTAGACCCGAATACAACGGAACAGGTCGAAGAGATCATTCGGCAATTTAAGCTTCAAGGTTCCGATGTGATCTTCACTTCCCACCAGCTGGCACAAGTTCAAAGATTGGCTGAGTACATCATCTTCATTGATCAAGGTCAGATAAAAGAAAAAGGACCCGTAGGTCCTTTCTTTAGCAATCCCCAGACACAAGCAGCTAGGCGCTACTTACATCAAGAACTCATCGCAGCAGACTAATTACTTTGCTGCAGGTGTTGCTGCAACAGGGGCAACAAAAGGTGGTGGAGCTGTGCAAGCAGCAGGTGCTGGTGTACCTGGAACTCTATATTGATCGGCCACTTTGTTGATTGACTGGCAAAGTTGATATGCACCAACCCGACCCGCATAAGCAGTCTTTGCATCAGCCAATGCCTTGGCCTCTTTCTCTTCCGGAGTTAATGGAGGCAAAGCTGCAAATATTGAAGCGGAAGTAAGTGCGCAGAGTGTGAAAGCAATGATTTTTTTCATAGCTTGTCCTTATTTATTAACTTTGTTGTACCAGAGCTCATGGTGCTCTTTTGCCCAGGTTGCATCAACGTAGCCAGTCATCATGCCGTCCGATGAGCCTTGCATACCGATGGATCCAATATACATATGGCCCATAGCCATTGCAGTCATGAGGATAGATGCTGAGCTATGAATGATGTTTGCTAACTGCATAGTTCCACGGATGTACTGAATTTCCATAAAAGGAACAATCATATCGAGCACAAATCCAGATGCTGATATCACCAAACCTAGGAAAGTCATACCAAACCAGAACCAAATTTTTTCACCGAAGTTGAAGAAACCTGCGGGAGGATGTTTTCCGCCAAACATTCCACCAAATGACTTGATCCAAGTAAGGTCGCCTTGCCCCGGGATATTTCTGGTAGCGAATAGCAAGAAGAAAATCACTACGCTCAGAGTAAATAATGGGCCTGAGTAATTATGAATATTTTTGCAGATATTGAGGAAGGTGCCATATGCAACGCCACCCATTAAAGGCATTGCAAAATACTTACCCCACAAAATCAAGATACCAGTCAAAGCAAGTCCAATAAAACTCGCAGCCATTACCCAATGAGTAAAGCGCTCAAAGCCATTAAACCGCTTAATCTTTTGACCGGAAAGCGGAGCATGCAGCTTGATTGGGCCTTTAACAATAAAGAGTGCAGCAATGCCAAAGAAAGCAATTGCAAGCAACCAAGCGCCGTAAACAGTGATTACACCATTACGGATAAAGCGCCATTGCTCACCAGCACGTTGAATTAATACACTTGCCTCTTTATCAGGAATGCTGACGGTGTTGTAAGGATCGCTGTTAGCAGAATTCCAAAGAAACTTCTCGCCAACCTGAGGAGAGTTCGCAGACTGCGATTGAGCCTGTGATCCGTCAGATGTTGCATTGGGGTTCTTTGGAAAATCAATACCACTTGGAGATGGTAAAGGTTGCATTGGAGCGCGCTCTGCGAGAGAGACACCGCTTAGCAAACTTAGCGATACGCCAAGGGCTAGTACCCAGGAGCGACTAACACTAGAGAATGATCGATTCATACAAATATCCTTAAACGTTTTCGTTTTATTTATTGTTGTTTAACTGATCACTTAACGCGTGAATACTCAGTTTGACCCTGATTGCGCTTATTAATCGCTTCTGTCCAACTTACTTGTTCTCCAGGCTTCCATCCCTTGGTCATGAAGCCGTTATCTGCTCCCATATAAGGTGCAACATCGGGACGCTTGGCTGCTTTTGCAGCAATCTCAGGTGGCTCAGAACAGGCTACCAACATGGTGCCTGCCGCGAGACACAAACCAATGGTTTTCAGATTGAATCTCATGATTTCGCTCCTGGAATTTTATTAGCAGGGGTCGGTGTTGGCGCAGGTGAACCAGATGGGCCATATGCAGTAGACCAGCCAAAGATATCCTTGCTTGGATATCTACCGTTGGACTCACGCACAGAAACGCGCTTAGCGTAGATAGATGAAATCACATCACCATCTCCACCAATCAAGGCTTTGGTAGAACACATCTCAGCACATAAAGGCAACTTACCTTCAGCCAAACGATTACGACCGTATTTCTCAAATTCAGCGACACTTCCGTTTGCCTCAGGTCCACCGCTACAGAATGTGCACTTATCCATTTTGCTACGCACACCAAATGCACCGGTACTCAAGAATTGAGGTGCACCAAATGGGCATGCAAATGAGCAGTAACCACAACCGATACAGATGTCTTTGTCATGCAAGACAACGCCCTCATCAGTGCGGTAGAAGCAGTCAACTGGACAAACAGCCATACAAGGCGCATCTGAACAGTGCATACAAGCAACTGAGATCGACTTTTCTTTACCGACAATGCCATCGTTCACCGTAACTACACGGCGGCGATTGACGCCCCAAGGTACTTCGTTGTCGTTCTTACAAGCAGTGACACAACCATTGCACTCAATGCATCGTTCTGTATCACAAATAAATTTCATTCTTGCCATTGTGTTCTCCTGATTTTATTTTTTAACTTAGGCAAATTTTTCGATTTGGCACATGGTGGTTTTAGTCTCTTGCATCATCGTTACCTGGTCATAGCCATAGGTTGTTGCAGTATTAACCGCCTCACCTAGCACTACTGGGGCCGCGCCCTCAGGATAGTATTTACGCAAGTCATTACCCTGCCACCAGCCAGCAAAGTGGAATGGTACAAATGCAGTGTCTTTATCAACGCGTTCAGTCAGCATTGCACGAACTTTGATTTTGGCACCAGTTGGTGATTTAACCCAAACATAATCCCAGTTCTTAATACCGCGAGCCTCAGCAGCCTTTGGATTAATCTCAACAAAGTTTTCTTGTTGCAACTCAGCCAACCAAGGATTAGAGCGAGTTTCATCACCACCACCCTCGTACTCAACCAAACGACCGGAGGTCAAAACGATTGGGAACTTTTCATAGAGCTTCTCGTTCAAGTTCTGATCTTGGACAGTCTTAAACAAGGTTGGTAAGCGCCAGAAATTCTTCTTATCAGCCGATGTTGGGTACTTGCGCATCATTGGCTCATTCGTACTGTAAAGCGCTTCACGGTGGACTGGAATTGCATCCGGGAAGTTCCAAACTACCGCACGTGCTTTTGCATTACCAAATGGATGGCAACCGTTTTTCATTACCACGCGCTGGATACCGCCAGATAAGTCAGTCTTCCAGTTTTTGCCTTCAGCAGCCTTTTGCTCGTCTTCAGTCAACTGGCTCCACCAACCGAGTTTCTTCACAAGCACATGATCGAACTCTGGGTAGCCAGTCTTAATTGCAGAACCCTTAGAGTAAGAACCATCTTCAGCTAGTAGAGTCTTGCCATCTTTTTCAACACCGAAGTTGGCACGGAAATTACCGCCACCTTCCATCACAGTCTTGCTAGTGTCATAGAGGTTTGGTGAACCTGGGTGCTTAATCGCGGCTGTACCGTAACAAGGCCAAGGCAATCCATAGTAATCACCAGTTGTGTCGTAACCAGTTACCGGATCAACACCACCACGGGATTTCAATGTCTTCGGATCAAATACGCCAGCCATTCTCATGTGCGCTTTCAAGCGCTCAGGAGTCTGACCGGTGTAACCAATAGTCCATACAGAACGATTGATTTCGCGCAGAATAGATTCAATCTCAGGCTCTTTCCACTGCTTACCAGCAAATTTAGAGTTGAGCATTTTGTAGTTCAAGGACAGCTCGTTACCAAAGCCAAGACGATCAGCAAATGCTTGCATGATGACGTGGTCTGGAACAGACTCAAACAAAGGATCAATCACCTTCTCGCGCCACTGCAATGAGCGGTTTGAGGCAGTTGCAGAACCAGTAGTTTCAAATTGAGTTGTTGCTGGCAATAAGTAAACATTGCGATTCTTATTTACAGTTTGGCCTTCTGCGGGTGGCATCGCTGCCATTGCTGCAGTAGCACTTGGATATGGATCAACCACAACTAATAAATCCAACTTATCCAGCGCACGCTTCATGTCTAAGCCACGTGTCTGTGAGTTTGGAGCATGACCCCAGAAGAACAAACCTTTGACATTGGTTTGTTGGTCAATCATGTCATTTTTCTCTAGCACTGCGTCAACCCAACGGGAAACGGTAGTGCCAGATTTTTCCATCATGTCAGGTGCGTAGCGACCTTTAATCCACTCATAGTCGACGCCCCACACAGTGGCGTAATGCTTCCAAGAACCAGCAGCAAGGCCGTAGTAGCCTGGTAATGAATCTGGGTTTGGACCAACGTCAGTCGCACCTTGTACGTTATCGTGACCGCGGAAAATGTTTGCGCCACCGCCAGATTTACCAATATTGCCTAAGGCGAGTTGCACGATGCAAGATGCGCGCACCATTGCATTACCAATGGTGTGCTGGGTTTGTCCCATACACCAAACTAAAGTACTTGGGCGATTCTTCGCCATGGTTTCAGCGACTTTATACATCTGCGCCTCTGGAACTCCGCATGCTTCCTCTACGTTCTTTGGAGTCCACTTTTCCATGACTTCTTTGCGGATCTCATCCATGCCGTAAACGCGGTCATTGATGTACTTCTTGTCTTCCCAGCCATTGTTAAAGATGTGATAAAGCACACCAAACAAGAATGGAATATCAGTACCAGAACGAATCCGAACGTATTGGTCAGATTTCGCTGCAGTACGGGTGTAGCGTGGATCAACCACAATCACCTTACAGCCGTTTTCTTTAGCGTTTAGCAAGCTCAACATCGATACCGGATGGGCTTCAGCCGCATTAGAGCCAATGTATAACGCTGCCTTGGAGTTCATCATGTCGTTATAGCTATTGGTCATCGCGCCATAGCCCCAGGTGTTTGCTACACCGGCAACTGTGGTTGAGTGACAAATACGAGCCTGATGGTCTGTGTTATTTGTTCCAAAGAAAGAAACCCACTTACGCAACAAATAAGCTTGTTCGTTGTTGTGCTTGGAGGATCCAATGAAAAATAAAGAATCAGGGCTGTATTTGGTGCGAAGATCTTTCATCTGCGCAGAAATTTCAGTCAAGGCCTGATCCCAAGAAATTCTCTGGTATTTGCCATCTACTAATTTCATTGGGTAGCGCAGACGGAAATCTCCATGTCCGTGCTCACGCAGAGAAGCCCCCTTGGCACAAAACGCACCAAGATTGATTGGGGAATCAAATGCGGAGTCTTGGCGAACCCAAACACCATTTTCAACAGTAGCATCCGTTGCACAACCTACGGAGCAATGAGTACAGATCGTTCTTTTAACTTCGATCTTGCCTTTGCCATCCAACATTGCTTTGCCTTGTTCGGCTGAGGCTTTTTGCACCAGAGTCAACTGGCTAGCAGCAATACCGGCACCTACACCCACTCCAGAGCGCTTTAGAAAAGTTCGGCGATCCATCGTTGGTACAGCGGATTGCAGTCCGCGAGAAAGGCTGCCGATGAGGCGTGATGCAGGCGTAGAACGACTGCTTTGTGGGGTATTGGATTTACGAGTCAGACTCATATGTTGTCCCTGAGAAAGATTTTTTATTTGAATTATTTAAAACAGTTCACTTAACAGCTAGATTTAAAGCATGGTTGTTTCGTAGTACTTACGAATATGTGCAGTCAATTGATAACCGTCATCTTTACCCTTTACGGTGCTACCAATTTCTTGAATCACAGCCTTGCCGATTGATGTTTGTGAAGCAACAGCAACGGCACCAACTGTAGCGCCTGCTCCAATAAAAAACTTTCTGCGAGCAGGTTTGTTTTCTTCTGAAACTAGGTTTGTAGATTTATCGCTCATCGCAAACTCCTTTGTGGTGCATTTTGATATCTAACGAGTGTAATTGGTAATTGCATATTTTGCATATTTGCTAATTATTATTTACTAAGGGTTTTCCTTTAGTCCAGCGCTATATCAAATCATGTCAAAACTCTGACTCTCAATGGCCAAGAATTCTCGAGCTAATACAGCAACTGAGTGATAAAGATGCATCTCTGGAATTGCCTCTATTGCATCGCACAATTCGTCATACCAAGGGCGAATGTGCGCATTGAAAAAAACCCTTTGATTTGTAAGGTTTGAAATCTCTACATCGTCACCCGCAATGAGATAACGCATCACTTCACAAAGTGCTGAAATATGGTCTTCAGTTTCTGTAATCTCTTCGGCAGGCTCCAGACCAAAAGTCTCTAAGGCCCTACGAATATCTACCAAGGGTTTCTCATTTAAGTGGCCAGCCATATAAAAGGAACCATTCAAAATGATATTTGGACGCCCTACGCTAATAAAGTTCAGGTCAAACTCATCCTGCCAGGCCTTGGCTGGATTATTTTTGGCAAGCTCTACAAGGCTATTCCAAAACAGGGATAAGGGCGCATCATCTGCCTGACTTTCTTGCCCATCAGGAATAGAGGCAGAAATTTGATTTAACAATTCTTGGTCAGGTGCCTGATGAAAAAGTCTAGCAATCAAGCCATACAAATCGGCTCTAGCCAGCTCTTCTGGCATACCTACATCGCCCACCGCCGTTGGCGCACCCTCTTTTATCTGCTCACTCATTATTCTTTATTCACCATATCAACTACACGACAATCACTACACATTTTGAGCCTGTCCAGCGCTGCACCAGCAAAGGCACCATGTGCGCCCAACTTAATCAGCATTAAATCAATCATCTTGGATGTTCCGAACACCTTGCCACAGCTAATACAGTGAAAAGGTTTGGTTTCATTGAGCTCCACTCTTTGCTTTCGCTGCTCTACCGTGAGTAGGCGGGGTGATAAAGCTAAGGCTTTCTCTGGGCAAGTTTGAACACAAATGCCACATTGAACGCACTGCTTCTCAATGAAGGAGAGCTTTGGCTCATCTAGATTGTCAAGCAAAGCGCCTTCAGGGCAGCTGCCTACACATGACATGCATAGCGTGCAAGCGTCCTTATTAATATTGAGTCCACCCAAGAAGGATGACTTAGGTAAAGCAATCCCAGCTTCTGGCAGCGGTGCTGTCGCTTGCTTTTGTAAATGCTCCAATACTGTTTCAATGGTTTCGCGCTTTTGATTGGATAAACCAAAACTGGCAGGAGAGCAGATGGCTGAAAAAGCGCCGCGTTGGCGAAGTTTGCCCATCGCTATCGAGGCTGACTGCAGATCAGTGACAGACTCAAGCTGTATCAGCGACAGTCTGGCATCAAATCCATAGACAGCCAAAATCGCATTACCTAAATCAATTTGCGTCTCTAAGGCAGCACGATAAGCTGGATCCTCATCGCCCGTCAGCAGCAGAACTACTTCACCAAAGCCATAGCTGAGCGCACCAAGCCATAAATCTAGGCCTGTAGAGGCTATATGCTCAATCCCATAGGGCAGTACAAAGGATGGCAGCCCCTCAAATTGTTTTGGCCTTAAGTGGGCTGAGCGCCCGAGAGAATCTAAAGCCTGAGTTCCCACCTTGAGTGTATGTAACAACAAGGCTGGAGCAGAGGATTGCTTGGCTTTAGCACTCTCTGCAGTAAATACAGTAGCCAGCGTTTTAATTTCTTTGCCCTGATGCGGCACACTCGGATAGTTATAGCGCATTGCCCCGGATGGGCAGACTGTCGAACAAGCCCCACAACCCATACAAAGATTGGGGTTCACTTCAACCGTACCTTGACCATTCTTAAACAAAGAGGAGATGGCACCGGTAGAGCAAACATCTATACAGGCATTGCACCCTACTTTGCCATTACGGCCATGTGCACAGACCTTCTCGTTATAAGCAAAGTATTTTGGCTTTTCAAACTCACCAACTAAACCAAGTAACTGATTTGCTACTAAGGATTGCTCGAGCGGATCTTTGCCCGGCGCAAAATAGCCTTGCGGCGTTTGACTCATCCGCATGCGAGGATCAGCACGCAAATCCATAATCAAGTCGAACTCACTGCTACGCTGGCGTTCGACTCGATCAAAATTAATAGCACCAATACCAGCACAGGCTGTAACGCAATCACGATGAGACTTACATTTATTTAAGTCGATCTGGAAGGAGTCATCAATTGCACCCTCTGGACACACCTCTACACAAGCACCGCAACGAGTACACATCTCCGGATCAATCGGGTTTTGTAAATTCCAGTCAACTGTAAAGTGGCCAAGATAGCCATCTAACTTCGTCACTTCGCCTGTATAGACTGGAAAATTTCTGGCAATTGGTAATGCACCAGGCTCGGTACAGAGAACTGAGACATCAAGAGAGTCACTCAGTTTTTCAGCCCAAGGCAAGGCTTGAGCGCCAGACCCAACAATCAGTAAGCGTCCCTGACTTTCATAATTAACGACTGGAACGGGTTCAGCCTCCGGCATATCAGCCAAAGCAAGTAAAGCAGCAATCTTTGCATTGGAGGTCTTAGCCTCTTGGGTCCAACCAGCCACTTCGCGAATATTAATAAAGCGCAGGGGTGCTACTAAAGGCTTTTCGGACTGCTCTGCTAATTCAGTGAATAAGGCACTCTCTTGAGTGCAGGCAATCACAAGAGAGTCATTGCCATTCATGGCCTTGATAGCTGAACCAATTTCCTGCCGACACAGAGAGGTGTGGACAGGAACACCTAGTGCCTTTGCATCCAAGGGCATAGTTCCATTGCAATTACAGACTAATTTTTGACTCATCGATTTCTTCTTAACTGGTTTTTTTATCCACGGGTAAGGGGTCTTGATCCCCCACCCCCTGAATAGGAGTTTGTGTGGATGTTAAATCAGTCTGGTCAGGAGGAGGCAAAACCTGCTCTACTGGCTCTGGAAGATTGCTAGCGATTACCTTGCTACCTTCAGATTCCTCAGCGCTATCTTTGCGGAAGATATTGAGCATGTCAGACTGGACCATGCGCTTGAGCATCTCTAAGGGGATGGGATCCGGCTTGGAGTAATCATCAATATAAATATCTAAGCCATCCATGATGTTGAAGTGTGGATCCGAAAACATCTTCTTCATAGCAGCTTGTTGAACTGCTGGATCGATATCAGGCTTCATAAATGCTGAGAAGTCAGGTGCAAAGCGATCAATCTTCTCCACATCATCTAGAGTCATCGATGGGAGGGCATCCTGAGTATCCGCAGAAGGTCCCTTTGCTTCGGGGCTAGCGGCTAATTCTTGTTTGGTCTGCTCGTCCGATTTTTTCTCAGGCTCAAGATTCTCACCTAGCTTACGTCGAGACCAACGATTAAGAAATCCATCAGCCATCAGTCCTCCGCTGGGCGATTTGCGCCCTTGAATGATTCGGGACGATGACGCTTTTTGGGTTCGGGGCGATAGTGTTCGTTGACAAACTCTTGCAACCAGGTTGCATGCTCTGCTGTCAGCGGAATGCTATCGACTGATTCGCCACCATCTAAGAGACGACCTGCTTCGTTATAGCTCACACTAATCCGATGGGGAATAGCAAACGTAGTTTCTGATTTAGCCAAGTCGATAGATTGAGCATCAATATATCTCTCGATATCTTCCTCTAGACGCCACATCACAAACCAAGCAGGCAGGGTTGCTGATAAGTTCAGGTAATAGCCTTCAGCCTCATCTGGAAAGAGACTCAGCTCATACCCAGTAAAGAGCCAGGACTCGCCCTGATCATCGCGTCCTAGAAAGTGACCAGAGATCTTGTCGCCTGAAATAGGGACATTGGTAAATTGCCCAAAATCGGGCAGCACCTCATGAGGCGCCCACCGAAAGGTAATCCAGGGGTTATCGATAAACTGCTTGCGCATGAGTACGGCAAAACGCATAAGACCTTAGGTGTTCTGAACCACGATATTAGGAAATTTACTACTCATATCTTTTGACAGGCTAGCGACTTTAATGGCTACTCTTCTGGCAATCGTTTTATAAATAGTGCTAATGGCACCATCTGGATCAGCCACTACAGTGGGGCGACCTGCATCTGCATGCTCACGAATCGATAAATTCAAAGGTAAGTCACCCAAGAAATCAACGCCATATTCTTTACACATCTTCTGTCCGCCACCCGTACCAAAGACATGCTCTTCATGGCCGCAACTTGGGCATACATAAGTACTCATGTTTTCGATAATGCCCACAATCGGTACGCCGACCTTTTCAAACATCTTTAAACCCTTACGTGCATCAAGCAAAGCAACGTCTTGAGGGGTAGTCACAATGACCGCGCCCGTAACTGGCACCTTTTGCGCAAGCGTTAACTGAATATCACCAGTACCTGGCGGCATATCGACAATGAGGTAATCAAGATCACGCCAACGGGTTTGACGCAGCAACTGCTCTAATGCAGAGGTCACCATGGGACCACGCCAGACCATCGGCGCATCATCATCAATTAAAAATCCAATTGAGCTCGCCTGAATACCATGACCCACCATCGGCTCCATCGTATTCTCTTCAATCGACTCTGGTCTACCCGTAATGCCCAGCATCATCGGTTGACTCGGACCGTAGATATCGGCATCCAAAATACCCACTTGCGCCCCTTCTGCAGAAAGCGCCAAGGCGAGATTGACCGCGGTAGTTGACTTTCCGACACCACCTTTACCACTAGCCACTGCAATAATATTTTTTACTCCAGGCAATAACTTGACGCCGCGTTGTACTGAATGCGCAACGATTTGGCTACTGACATTCACGCTCACATTTTTGACCTCGGGTAATTCACGGAGGATGCCAATAACGGATTTACGAATGGAGTCAAATTGACTCTTGGCTGGATAACCCAAAACAATATCTAGACTGATTTCTCCACCATCGACGCGAAGATTTTTGACGCTTTTGGCTGATACAAAATCAATTTGGGTATTAGGGTCAATTAAACCCTTTAATGCTGTTTGCACAGTCTCTACAGTAAGCGACACAACTTTCTCCTATGAAGAACAAGCTTTTTACAGGATGCTCAATCTCTTATATTTAGTGTTATTGCGATAAATGGAATAGTGGGTAGATTAACCGCACATGCAAAAAATTGCTAAATCTGAATTTAGGGTTATTGAGATACGGGAAATCCTGCATCCGTGATCAGCTCTGCAGCTAGGTCTAGAGAAAGACTTGTTTCTAGACTAAGTACCTGAGTTGCTAGGTCTGCCTGCACCTTGGCTTGCGGGTCTTGCGCCTGAATTGCCCGTGTGACTGCATTAATACAACCACCGCATGTCATTCCTGAAACCTTGAGAGTAAACATAACAACTCCTTTATAACTATCAAAATATGGTTGTTAATGGTCTTTTTCAGCCTTAAGGTAGATTATCTTCTACATGAAAGCGATAAATCAGACTAATTCCGAGTTTTTCACTCTAGATATTGGCGGAGTGACCTGCGCCTCTTGTGTGGGTCGAGTGGAGAAGGCTTTAGATAAGATTCCCGGGGTTGAGGCTGCCAGCGTCAATTTGGCAACCGAGCAGGCCAAAATTCGGATTAAGCCTGGTTCAATCAGCCTTACAGACATCATTAGCCTAATTAAAAAGACGGGCTACGACGCTCAAGCAAGCTCCCCTCGCGGCAAGCTGAATAAGACTATTGCTAAGTCATTTTGGGCTACAGATGGTTTGGGTCGCGTCATTCTGAGCTTTCTACTTTCCGCACCCCTCTTCCTGCCCATGTTCTTGATGCCATTTGGCGTTCACTGGTCTCTTTCGGGATGGTGGCAATTGGCTTTAGCCACTCCAGTGCAGTTTGTACTGGGATGGCGTTTTTATAAAGCAGGTTATAAAGCCTCGCTGGCTGGTGCGGGCAATATGGATTTACTAGTTGCGCTGGGTACAAGCGCCGCTTATGGACTTAGTCTATATCTCTTAATTAGCTCTTCCCATGCGCATGAGTTGTACTTTGAGGGCTCAGCCGTCATTATCTGCATGGTCTTATTGGGCAAATGGCTTGAAGCGCGTGCTAAACAGCAGACTAGTGAGGCTATTCGTGCTCTGCAAAAACTCTGGCCTGAGCATGCCAAGGTATTAAATGTTGGCATTGAACTCAAGGGCAATACGGGTGTGAGTGCCGATCAATATCGCGACTTGCCTTTGGACCAGGTGCTTCCTGGGGATCGAGTCTTAGTAATGCCCGGTGAACGCATTCCGGTGGACGGCATCATTATTTTGGGCGCTAGCCATGTCGATGAATCCTTGCTTACTGGTGAAAGCAGTCCCGTTAAAAAGACGATTCACTCTTCAGTAATCGGTGGCGCACTTAATGGTGAAGGTGTTTTAGTGGTGATGGCCGAAGCTGTTGGAATTGAAAGTGTGTTGTCGAAAATTATCAGCCTGGTTGAAGATGCTCAAACCCAAAAAGCCCCGATTCAAAAGTTAGTGGATCAAGTCAGCGCTATCTTTGTACCTACTGTGATTGTTCTGGCACTGATTACCGGCCTTGGAAATTGGCTTTACTTTGATTCAGCATCCCTCGCTATCTTGCGTGCCGTCTCTGTTCTAGTGATTGCCTGCCCTTGTGCATTAGGCTTAGCTACGCCAGCCGCGATCATGGCTGGCACTGGTGTAGCAGCACGCTTTGGTATTTTGATTAAGGACCCGCAGGTATTAGAACTAGCGCACAAACTCGATATCGTTGCCTTTGATAAGACGGGTACGCTGACGATTGGCAAACCACGCATGCTAGCCTTAATTCCTTTTGATAAATCATCTAAGGATGTCGATCAAATTCTCGCTACTGCAGCAGGCTTGCAATTAGGCAGTGAGCATCCTCTGGCTAAGGCACTGCTCGACTCAGCAAAAGAAAAGAAGCTTTCAGCGATTGCGACATCTGCTAGCAAGGCGCTTCCGGGGATTGGTATTGAAGGTACTCCGAGCACTGGTCCCTTTGCAGGCCTGACCTTGCGTTTACAAAGCGTAGCTTCTCTAGAAGGCTCTTCTGCGTATCCGCTCATCCTAGAAAAAGCGCAAGTCTACTTTGATCAAGGTCAAACAGTTTCTGTACTCATCAATGCTGGTACCGATGCTACTCAGACCCCCACCCCAATTGCTGTCATTGCCTTTGGAGATGAGCTCAAACCGAATGCTCAAGCAGCAGTCGATGCACTACATGCATTAAATATTCGGACGGTAATGCTCTCTGGTGATAATTTGGCAGCCGCTAAGCGCGTAGGTAAAACCATTGGCATTGATGAAGTCTTTGCACAAATTCTTCCTGGTAATAAAGCAGAAATTATTCAGAAACTACAAAGTGCAGTAGAAGGAAAAAAACATTTCGTAGCCATGGTAGGGGATGGTGTAAACGATGCACCTGCACTAGCGATGGCAGATGTTGGCATGGCGATGTCTACTGGAACGGATGTCGCTATGCAAGCCGCTGGTATTACGCTGATGCGCGGTGACCCTACTTTAGTGGCAGATGCAGTCGATGTCTCTAAAAAAACTTGGAATAAGATTCGCCAGAATTTATTTTGGGCCTTTGCTTTTAATACGATTGGCATACCGATGGCGGCACTAGGTTACTTATCACCCATGCTAGCAGGTAGTGCCATGGCACTCTCAAGCTTCTGCGTACTAAGCAACGCCCTACTCTTGAAGCAATGGCGCCCTTCTCATTCCTAAGTGATATTTAAGGTGCTATTTATTTAGGATTCTTACGAATCAATTCGATATCGCCATAGAGGGCACGCACTTCTGATTTGGTGTTATCTGTATCGGTCAGTAGTGCGATGCCAATCACATTCCCTGGGGCCTCTCCATACGCTAGCTTATAGTCTGCTGCGAGGTCACGCTCGTGCTTATGCCACTCACCTAAGTTCCCCCAACCAGAATCCACCACAATCATTTTTACTCGAGAGGTGTGTGCATTATTTAAAACCGTATTAGGCGCATTCTTAGCAGACCAGATATACATCACAGTCGCGTAAGGCATCTCTTGGCCACTAATTAAATTAGCCATCTCAAAGGTCAACTTCTCTTTGAGAGAAAGTTTTGATTTATTACCATCAAAGGCCACTAGTAGACGTAATGGCGCATCGTCACGCTGACTATCGGCATTGTCGGCTTGCGGTATTGCTCCAACAGCCTTCCATTCCCACTGAAGCCATAAGTTTTGTGCTGAGCGTGGGCGAAGTTTTACTGCAAGACCTGAAGCAGAAGTTTTAGAGTTGGCAGCAAGAACTGTTCGACCTTGATAATTCTCGAGGCGATAAATCGTATTTTTCTTATAGGGCGCTATCCGATAAAAGTGCCACCCCTCTGGCATACCGTTACGGGCTTTCTGAGAAGAGAATTTCGGCAAATCGTCTTGAGCAGGTAATTGATCGACATTAAGTAGCTGTCCCGACTCATTCTCGACCGACTGACCAGTAAAGCCAGCGCAAGCTGCCAAAAACATGGTGGTGACCAGCATCAGTAAAAGGCTTCTTAGTGAAATTCTTTTAGGCATATGCCTGATTGTCCCAAAGAATGGGGTGAGTAAGTCTAAAATCATGAGATGCGCCATCAATCACCTTTAAGCTGGGCCGCCATTTGCATCTGTATTGCCGCGCTAGTCCATTTTGCTCTCGGCTTCTCGGTTGAGTTTTCTGTCGATGAGGCCCATTACGCCTTATATGCAAAACATCTAGCTTGGAGTTATTTTGATCATCCCCCACTAGTGGGTTGGATACAGTGGCCACTAGTTTCGCTGACATCATCCGAAGGCATCATTCGCTTGATTCCAGAATTACTCTGGATCATTTCTGCTTTTTTAGTCTATCAAGTGACCCTAGAAATCCATCACCTTATTCAAGGGCGTAATGCAGGCTATTTAACAACTGCCCTACCCTCAGCAAACTCATGCGGCTTAATGGCAGTGTTGGCGATCATCGCAGCACCCCTTCCCCATGTTCTGGCTATCGGACTTCTTCCCGATACTTTGCTGGCTCCTTTGAGTCTTGGACTGATGTTGATGGCGCTGCGTTGGACGCATAAAGATTCTTTTTCTCTTGGTGATTGGGTGATCACAGGCCTGTTGCTTGGCTTGGCAGGTCTTAGTAAATACACTGCTGCATTCACTGCCTTTGCCTTACTCTTCGTTTTTTTAGCCTCCCCCAAAAAAGTCTGGATTACTAAGGCCGGTTTCTGGATAGCTGCAGCAATCGCCTTGATTGCGATTAGCCCAGTGCTCTACTGGAACTGGATCAATGACTGGATCTCATTTAAATATCAAATTGCTCATGGCAGCGGTGGTGTGTGGGCATGGCGAAGGGTGGCTGCTTTTATGGCAATTCAGATTGCGTGCTTTGGGCCTCTATTGATTTTAGGCGCATTGGTATTTCTGAAGCATTGTCTGCGCTCACAAAAGGCTATTTTAATTGCCTTACTCAGCTTCTTTGTTATTCCCTTCACCATTTTTGCTTCCCTCTCTGGCGGCGGCGGTCTGCCACATTGGACTACCCCTGCTTGGTTTTGCCTTGCACCTTTTGCAGGAATTGGTCTTGCCAAGGCATGGGCTATGCAACATCGCTTAGCCATTCGCCTGCTGGCGATTGGGCAATTACTCATTTGCTTACTCGGATTCGGCTTTGTTCTATTGGGAGGCATCAATAATTCAAGTATTAAATCTAACCCGATTGCCGATCTCTACGGCTGGAAAATCGCAGGTCAAAAGGCAACACAATTGGCACAGGCTAACAAGGTCAATGGAATTGCTGTACAAAACTGGACACTTGGTAGTCGAGCAGCTTGGTATACCCAACCATTACCCGTCTTTGTTCTAGACCAACGCCAGGATCAATTCGATCTCTGGTTTGGGCAACTACCCACTGGCGCTAGCGTCTTACTGATTAACTGGTCAGGTATGGCATTTACGCCTCCCATCGGGAGTAATTTGGCTTTTGAGCAATGCGAGCCCTTAGACAAGCTAGAAATCATCCGATTTGGTCAGGTTTTATCGCAATTTAACTTCAGCCTCTGCCGTAACTGGCGTGATGCTGGCACAGCGCGTTAATTCCTGCAATTCAGGACCCTTTTGGGACCATTCAGCGCTCAAGGCATTATCCTTACGCCTATGAGTTCACAACCCCAAGCCACCCCAAAAGCCACATCTGGGTGGAAAGCAATCCTAAAGCGGGCTTGGCCAACCATCCGAATTTTGTTATCCGTCGCACTACTCTGGAAAGCCACCAGTGGAATTGATTGGCATGCGCTACTAGATTCTGAAATTCAAATGCAGCCTTGGTGGTTTTTAGCCGCTGGCTTGACAATGCTCAGCGCCTTTATTTGTGGTGGACTACGCTGGGGCTTTCTCATGCGTAAGGTGGGATTTCAGGGAAGCCTCAAAGAC
>Ga0187843_10001020_pt1 | contig 18267 bp, 14 predicted proteins | sample SpaLakP09_SKY_43_FD_134516 | JGI IMG/M metagenome (GOLD analysis project Ga0187843, IMG submission 134516) | Oligotrophic lake water microbial communities from Sparkling Lake, Wisconsin, USA - SP09_SKY_43 | ecosystem: Environmental > Aquatic > Freshwater > Lake | place: USA: Sparkling Lake...
GCCCGAAACGGTGCTCAACACCGCGCCGCGCAGCGTGGTGGTGAGCGGTTGGTCGCCCACCGACGCGCACCCGCATGACGCGCTGAGCGTGGCCCAGGTGATCCAGAAGTCCAGCAATGTCGGTGTGGTGCGCTTGGCCATGGGCATGCCAGCACGCGAGATGCACGAGGTCTTCACTGCCATCGGCCTGGGCCAGCGGCCGCAGATCAACTTTCCTGGCGCCATCACCGGCAAGTTACGGCCCTACAAGAGCTGGCGGCCGATCGAGCAGGCGACGATGAGCTATGGCTACGGCCTGTCGGCCTCGCTGTTCCAGCTGGCTCATGCTTACACGGTGTTTGCCCGCGACGGCGAGGTGATCCCGGTCACGATGAGCAAGCGGGTGGATAACGAGCCTGTGCATGGCATCAAGGTCTTCTCGCCCAAGACGGCGGCGCAATTGCGCGAGATGCTGCAGATGGCCGCCGGCCCCGGCGGCACCGCGGCGCAGGCCATGGTCAGCGGCTACAGCGTCGGCGGCAAGTCGGGCACCGCACACAAGCAGGAAGGCAAGGGCTACGCCGGCAACAAGTACCGCTCCTGGTTCGTCGGCATTGCACCGATCAGCAAGCCGCGCATCGTAGTGGCGGTGATGGTGGACGAGCCCAGCCGCGGCGTCTATTTCGGCGGCGCCGTGGCCGGCCCGGTGTTCAGCCAGGTGGTGGCGCAGACCCTGCGCCAGCTCGGCGTTCCGCCCGATCTGGAGGTGAAGCCGCAGATCCTGGCAATCCAGAAGACCCAGTCCGTGGAAGAAAGCTTCTGATGTTGACCAAGCTCAAATCCCCCGAGGCCGCCGCCCGCTGGCTCAAGGAATGGACCACAGGTGCCCTGCGTACCGACAGCCGCCAGGTGGCGAGCGGCGATGCCTTCATCGCCTGGCCCGGCTATGCGCGTGACGGCCGCGAGTTCGTTGCAGCCGCATTGGCAGCAGGTGCCTCCACCTGCCTGGTGGAGGACGAGGGTGTCGAGGCGCATGGCTTTACCGATGCTCGCGTGGCCTCCCTGCCTGGCCTCAAGGCCAAGACCGGCCTGATCGCCGCCGCCTACTACGGTGAACCGACACAGCAGCTCGACCTGATCGCCAGCACCGGCACCAATGGCAAGACCTCTACCGCCTGGTGGATGGCGCAGACCCTGAGTCTGCTGGGCCAGCGCTGTGGCGTCGTCGGCACCTTGGGCGTGGGGGAACCGCCGCTGGGCAACAAGCCTGCTGCGATCGACTACACCGGCCTGACAACCCCTGACCCCGTGCTGCTGCAGGCGAGTCTGCGCCGCATGCTCGATGCTGGCTTCTCGGCCTGCGCGATCGAGGCCTCGTCGATCGGCCTGAAAGAGCACCGCCTCGGCGGCAGCCGCATCAAGGTGGCGCTGTTCACCAACTTCACCCAGGACCATCTGGACTATCACGGCTCGATGGACGGCTACTGGGCCGCCAAGCGCGAGCTGTTCGATTTTTCTGGTCTGCAGGCGGCGGTGCTGAACCTCGACGATGCCAAAGGCGCCGCCTTGACGGTCGAGCTGGCGGGCCGCATGGACCTCTGGACCTACGGCCTGAATCGCGCCGATGCCCGGCTGTCCGCCGTCGAACTGCACTACCGCGCGGGTGGCCTCGCCTTCACCCTGTGCGAGGGTGATGAGCGCCTCTTGATCGAGACCGGCCTGATCGGCGAGTACAACGTCGCCAATCTGCTGGCCGTCATCGGCGGCCTGCGCGCGCTGGGCCATTCTCTGGCGGCAGTCGCCGCGGTGGCCGGTCAGGTCACGCCCGTGCCGGGCCGCATGCAGCGCGTTGGCAATGGCCGCGAGCTGCCCCAGCTGGTGGTGGATTACGCCCACACGCCCGATGCGCTGGACAAGGCGCTGACCGCGCTGCGCCCGCTGGTCGAAGCGCGTGGCGGCAAATTGCTGTGCGTGTTCGGCTGCGGTGGCAACCGCGACCGCGCCAAGCGCCCGCTGATGGGTGCCATCGCCGCCGCCCAGGCCGATGGCGTGATCCTCACCAGCGACAACCCGCGCCATGAGGCGCCCGAGCAAATCCTCGCGGACATCGCGGCAGGCATGGCGGCAGACGTGCCGTTCCTGTCCGTCGTCGATCGTCGCGAGGCTATTGCACGCGCCGTGCTCGAAGCCGGCGCGCGCGATGTGATCCTGGTGGCCGGCAAGGGGCACGAGGACTACCAGGAAGTGAGCGGTCAGCGCAGCCCCTTCTCCGATGTGGACGAAGCCCGCCTGGCGCTGATCGCGAGGGCCGGACTGTGATGTTGATGACCCTGGCGCAAGCCCATCACCTGATCTTGCAGGCCGTCCCCTCGGCACAGTTGATTGGAGATGGCGCGATCGAGATCGGCCGCGTGCACAGCGACACCCGCAGCCTGAGCAAAGGCGACCTGTTCGCGGCCCTGCGTGGCGAGCGCTTCGATGCGCATGAGTTCCTGCCGCAGGTGGCCGCGTCCGGTGCGGTGGCAGTGCTGGCCGAGCGTGGCTTGGTCGAGGCGGGCCTGCCCGGCATCCTGGTGCCCGATGCGAAAGCGGCCCTCGGCCATCTGGCCGCCGCCTGGCGCCAGCATTGCCACCTGCCGCTGATCGCGGTGACCGGCAGCAATGGCAAGACCACGGTCACGCAAATGATCGCCAGCATCCTTCGCGCCTGGCTGGGCTCCCATGCGCTGGCCACCGAGGGCAATTACAACAACGACATCGGAGTACCGCTGACCCTGCTGCGCCTGCGCCAGGACGATGCTGTCTGGCACCGCGCGGCCGTGGTCGAGCTGGGCATGAACCACCCCGGCGAGATCGCACCGCTGGCCTCCATGGCCGCGCCGACTGTCGCCCTGGTCAACAACGCCCAGCGCGAACACCAGGAGTTCCTGCAGACGGTGGAGGCCGCCGCGCGCGAGAACGGCGCCGTCATCGAAGCGCTGGGGCCGGCTGGCGTGGCGGTGTTTCCGGCCGAAGATGCCTGCGCGCCAATCTGGCACCAGATGGCCGGCCACCGGGCCTGCCTCAGCTTCGCCTTGCAAGGTGCTGCCGATGTGACCGGACGCGCGACCTGGGTCGATGCCGGGCATTGGGCGCTGGAGCTGCATACCCCCGCGGGTGACGCCCCAGTGGCGCTGGCTGTCGCCGGCCTGCACAACGTCCGCAATGCCTTGGCTGCAGCCGCCTGCGCCCTGGCCGCTGGTGCACCGCTGGCCACCATCGTCCGTGGACTAGAGAGCTTTGAGCCGGTCAAGGGCCGTTCGCAGCTGAAGAGTTTCATGTGTGGTGCGCAGCGCATCACCCTGATCGACGACAGCTACAACGCCAACCCGGACAGCGTGCGTGCCGCCATCGATGTGCTGGCCGATCTGCCCGGTGAGGCCTGGCTGCTGCTGGGTGACATGGGCGAGGTCGGCGACCAGGGCCCCGCTTTCCATCGCGAAGTCGGCGCTTACGCGGCCGAGCGTGGCCTGGTCCATCTGTGGACGGCCGGTGCCGCTGCGGCCGATACGGCAAAGGCCTACGGCGCCAACGCACGTCAATTCAACACAGTGGCGGACCTGCTGGCCGCCCTGCCCACCGCGCCGGCTGTGCAGAACATCCTCGTCAAGGGATCGAGATTCATGAAGATGGAACAAGTCGTGGCCGCCTTGATTGCCGGAGGTTCCGATGCTGCTTAGCCTGGCCCAATGGCTGCAGACCCTCTATCCCGATTGGGGTTTCCTGCGAGTCTTCAACTACATCACCTTCCGTGCGGTGATGGCTGCAATGACCGCGCTCTTGATCGGCCTGGCCTTCGGCCCCTGGGTCATCCGCCGCCTGACTGAGATGAAGATCGGCCAGCCGATCCGCGAGTACGGCGTGCAGCAGCATCTGGCCAAGAGCGGCACGCCGACGATGGGCGGCGTGCTGATCCTGATCGGCATCGGTGTGTCGACCCTGCTGTGGTTCGACTGGAGCAACCGCTTTGTCTGGGTGGTGATGCTGGTGACCATGGGCTTCGGTGCGATCGGCTGGGTCGATGACTGGCGCAAAGTCGTGGACAAGAACCCCGAGGGCATGCGCAGCCGCGAGAAATTCCTCTGGCAGTCCATCATCGGCCTGATCGCAGCGCTGTATCTCGCCTTCAGCGTGTCCGAGACCTCCTTCCTGGGGGTGGTGCAGCTGTTCTCTCGCTGGGTCACCAGCGGCTTCTCGACCGAGCTGCCGCCCAAGGCCGACCTGCTGCTGCCTTTCTTCAAGACCGTAAGCTACCCGCTGGGCGTGTTCGGCTTCATCGGCCTGAGCTATGTGGTGATCGTGGGCACCAGCAACGCGGTCAATTTCACCGACGGTCTGGATGGCTTGGCCATCATGCCGGTGGTCATGGTGGGCTCTGCCCTGGGCGTGTTCGCCTATGTGACAGGCTCCACCGTCTACAGCAAGTACCTGCTGCTGCCCTATATCCCCGGGGCTGGCGAGCTGATGATCTTCTGCGCCGCGATGGCGGGGGCAGGTCTTGCCTTTCTGTGGTTCAACACCCATCCGGCCCAGGTCTTCATGGGCGATGTGGGCGCGCTCTCGCTCGGTGGCGCTCTTGGCACGCTGGCCGTGATCACGCGCCAGGAAATCGTGCTGGGCATCATGGGCGGTGTCTTCGTGGCCGAAGTGCTGTCGGTGATGTTGCAGGTCAGCTGGTTCAAGTACACCAAGAAGATGACCGGAACCGGTCGTCGCATCTTCAAGATGGCGCCGCTGCACCACCACTTCGAGAAATCCGGCTGGAAGGAGACGCAGGTCGTCGTGCGCTTCTGGATCATCACCATGCTGCTGTGCCTGATCGGCCTGGCGAGCTTGAAGCTGCGTTGATATGAAGCAATTGAACGGGCTGTCTGTGCTGGTGCTGGGTCTGGGCGACTCGGGCCTGGCCATGGCTGCCTGGTGTGTGCGCTACGGCGCCACGGCTCGCGTCTGGGATTCACGCGCCAATCCGCCGCAGCTTGCCACGCTACGCGAGCAGTTGCCCCAGGTCGAGTTCTTCAGCGGCGAGTTGCCCGAGTCGGCACTGCATGGGGTGCAGCTGCTGCTGAAGAGCCCCGGCCTGTCGCCGCTCGATGCGCGTCTGGCCCCGCTAATGAACGCGGCCAAGGCGAGCGGCGTGCCGGTGCAGGGCGAGCTCGATCTGTTCGCCCGCGCCCTGGCCGATCTGAAGGCCGAGCGCCGCTACGAGCCGGCCGTGCTGGCCATCACCGGCACCAATGGCAAGACCACCACCACCTGCATGACGGCGCTGCTGGTCGAGCGGGCCGGCAAGCGCGTCGTGATGGCCGGCAATATCGGGCCCAGCATGCTGACGACCCTGGCGCAGGCGCTGGACCTGGAGCCGGTGGTCGAGTTGGTCGCGCCCGAAGTCATCGAAGAAGACATCGAGACCACCGAGCAGACCACGCTCGAAGCGCTGGACGAGATGCTCGAGGACATGAACGAGGACAGCGGCAGCAGCAAGCCGCTGCCGATCAAGCCTCCACCACCCAAGGGCCCGCTGTTCGTGCATCTGCCCGAGGTCTGGGTGCTGGAGCTGTCGAGCTTTCAGTTGGACCATATCCAAGACTTCGAGCCCACCGCCGCTGCCGTGTTGAATCTGACTCAGGATCACCTCGACTGGCATGGCGACATGGCAGCCTACGGCCGGGCCAAGGCGAGCATCTTTGGTGAGAGCGGGCTGATGGTGATCAACCGCGACGACCCGCTGGTCGAGGCAATGGTGCCGGCCACGGTCCTGGTCAAGCAGGGCCGGGGCCGCGCGGCCAAGGCAATGGGCCGCAAGGTCTGCCGCTTCGGCCTTGATGCGCCTGACCGTCCAGGAGATTTCGGCCTGGTAGATGAGGTCGGCATGGCCTGGCTGGTGCGCGCCCGTGAAGTCGATGAGACGATCAAACGCCGTAAGGATGACGAGGAAGAGGAAATCCTCATCCAGCGCCTGATGCCCGCTGATGCGCTGCGCGTGCGCGGCCGCCACAACGCCGCCAATGCGCTGGCAGCGCTGGCCCTGGCCACGGCAGCAGGCTGCGCGCTGGCGCCGATGCTGCACGGCCTGCGCGAGTACCGCGGCGAGCCACACCGGGTCGAGCATGTGGCCAGTATCGATGGCGTCGATTTTTATGACGACTCCAAGGGCACCAATGTCGGCGCCACAGTGGCGGCGATCACTGGACTGGGTGCCGATCGGGCACCGGCCAAGCTGGTGCTGATACTCGGCGGCGACGGCAAGGGCCAGGACTTCAGCCCTCTGGCGGCGGGTGTGGCTCGCCATGCCCGCGCCGTGGCCCTGATCGGCCGCGACGGCCCGCAGATCGAAGCCGTGCTGCGGGATGCCGGCGTGCCCATGCAGTCGCACGACACGCTGGAGGCCGCTACCGCCTGGTGCCTGGCTCAGGCGCAGAGCGGTGACAGCGTGCTCCTGAGTCCGGCCTGCGCCAGCCTTGACATGTTCCGCAACTACGCGCATCGCGCCGAGGTCTTCGTGGCCGCGGTGCAGGGCCTGGCACAGGACCGGGGGCTGGCGGCATGAAAGAAGGGTTCTCCTTCAAGGCGCTGATTGAGCGCATCAAGCAGCTGCTGCAGCCCGGCGAGTCCAAGCCTGATGTGCCGGTGCGCGACTGGGTCTCCACCTCGGCCGGCCAGCCGACCAAGATGCAGGGTGTCGACCTGACCCTCGTCTGGGTCGTGCTGGCCTTGATGGCCTTGGGCTTGCTGATGGTCTACTCGGCTTCGATCGCGATGCCGGACAACCCGCGCTTCGCCAAGTACCAACCCAGCCATTTTCTGACCCGGCACATCGTTGCCATTGCCTTCGCGCTGACGGCGGCCCTGGTCACCGTGCAGGTGCCGGTGGCTACCTGGGAGCGCTTTGCGCCCTGGTTCTTCGTCGTCGCCCTGGTGCTGCTGATCGCGGTGCTGATCCCGCATGTGGGCAAGGTCGTCTATGGCGCGCGCCGCTGGATCCCGCTAGGGGTGATGAACTTCCAGCCGAGCGAGCTGGCCAAGATGGCCATTGCCATGTATGCGGCCAGCTACATGGTGCGCAAGATGGACGTCAAGGAGAACTTTTTCCAGGCGGTCTGGCCCATGGTCGTGGCGCTGGGCGTGGTCGGCGTGCTGCTGCTGGCCGAGCCGGACATGGGCGCCTTCATGGTGATCGCCTGCATCGCGATGGGCATCCTGTTCCTGGGCGGCGTCAATGGCCGCATGTTCTTCCTGATAGTCGCTGTGCTGGTCGGGGCCTTCGTGCTGATGATCACCTTCAGCGAGTTCCGCCGCGAGCGCATCTTTGCCTACCTGAACCCTTGGGACGAGAAGTACGCGCAGGGCAAGGCCTACCAGCTGACGCACTCGCTGATTGCTTTCGGCCGCGGTGAGTGGTTCGGCCAGGGCCTGGGCTCCAGCGTCGAGAAGCTGCACTACCTGCCCGAGGCGCACACCGACTTCCTGCTTGCCGTGATCGGCGAGGAACTGGGCTTCGTGGGCGTGGCCATCGTGATCTGCGCTTTCTTCTGGCTGTCGCGCCGCATCTTCCACATCGGCCGGCAGGCCGTCGCGCTGGACCGCGTTTTTGCAGGCCTGTATGCGCAGGGCATCGGCATCTGGGTCGGTGGGCAGGCTTTCATCAATATGGGCGTGAATCTCGGCGCACTGCCGACCAAAGGGCTGACCTTGCCGCTGATGAGTTTTGGGGGGTCGGCGATCTTGATGAACTGCATTGCCTTGGCGGTCGTGCTGCGCATCGACATCGAGAATCGTCAACTCATGCGCGGAGGCCGCGCATGAGCAAGCACCTCGTCATCATGGCGGCCGGCACCGGTGGCCACATCATCCCGGGCCTGGCTGTGGCCGAGGAGATGACGCGCCGCGGCTGGAGCGTGAGCTGGATCGGCACCGAGACCGGCATGGAAAACAAGATGGTGCCGGCGGCCGGCCTGCCGCTGGACCGGTTGGCTTTCGCCGGCTTGCGCGGCAAGGGCATGCTGCATTCGATCAAGGGTGTGGTCCGGCTGCTGCGCGCCTTCGTGCAGTCGCGCCAGGTCTTCGTGACCCGCAGTGCCGACGCGGTGCTGGGTATGGGTGGCTATGTCTGTTTCCCCGGCGGTCTGATGGCCTGGCTGAGCGGCAAGCCGCTGATGCTCGTCAATGCCGACGCAGCCATGTTGCTGTCCAACCAGGGGCTCAAGCCCTTCGCCGCACGCATCGCCTTCGGCTTCGACGGCGCGGCCGCGGCGTCCACGGGCAAAGCGGTGGTGACGGGCAACCCGGTGCGCACCGAGATCGAGGCGATCGCGCCGCCGGCCGAGCGCTATGCCGGCCGCAGCGGACCGCTTAAGTTGCTGGTGGTCGGTGGATCGCTCGGCGCTCGCGCGATCAATGACTGCATTCCCAAGGCCTTGGCGCTGTGGCCGGCCGAGTCGCGGCCCCAGGTCGTCCACCAGACCGGCACGGCCAACTTGCCGGCCGTGCAAGAGGCTTACCGCGCCGCCGGGGTCGAAGGGGTGATCCTGCCCTTTATCGACGACATGGCCGCACAGCTGGCCGAGGCCGACCTGATCGTCTGCCGCGCCGGTGCGGTGACGGTCAGCGAGCTGTGCGCCGCCGGCCTGCCTTCGGTGCTGGTTCCCCTGGTCGTCAGCACCACTTCGCACCAGCGCGACAACGCCCGCTTCATGGCCCAGCACGGCGCGGCCATCCACCTGCCGCAGGAAGAGCTGAACCCAGAAGGCCTGCATCAGCTGCTGGTCAGCCTTGACCGTGACACCCTGCTGGCCATGGCCGACAAGGCCCGCGTGCTGGCGCGGCCGCGCGCAGCCTCCCGCGTGGCCGATGAGATTGAGCTGTTGGTAAAGAACAAATGAAGCACGCCGTCAAACACATCCACTTCGTCGGCATCGGTGGTGCCGGCATGAGCGCCATTGCCGAGGTGCTGCACAGCACTGGCTACACGGTGTCTGGCTCCGACCAGAGCGACGGTCCGGTGACGCAGCGCCTGGCCGGGCTGGGCATCACCGTCCACATCGGCCACGACGCGGCCAATATCGCCGGCGCGCAGGCGGTCGTCACCTCCACCGCGGTGAAGGGCGACAACCCCGAGGTGATCTCGGCGCGGGCGCAGAAGATCTCGGTCGTGCCGCGCGCGGTGATGCTGGCCGAACTGATGCGCCTTAAGAAAGGCATCGCCATCGCGGGCACCCACGGCAAGACGACGACCACTTCGCTGATCACCTCGGTGCTGGTCGAGGCCGGTGTCGACCCGACCTTCGTGATCGGCGGCAAGCTGCTTAGCGCCGGTGCCAACTCGCGGGTGGGGCAGGGCGAATACATCGTCGTCGAGGCGGACGAGAGCGACGCATCCTTCCTGAACCTGCTGCCGATGATGGCCGTGGTCACCAATATCGATGCTGACCACATGGAAACCTACGGCCATGACTTCGCGCGGTTGAAGCATGCTTTTGTCGATTTCCTCGAGCGCATGCCCTTCTATGGCGCGGCCGTGCTGTGCGGCGACGATGCCGGCGTGCGCTCGATCATGCCCCTGGTCTCGCGTCCCATCGTGCGTTATGGCATGGGCGCCGACAACGAGGTGCGCGCCGTTGACGTGCAGGCCTTGGCTGGCGGGCAGATGCGCTTCACCGTGCAGCGCCGCAATGGCGTGGCTCTGCCTGATCTGCAGGTGACGCTGAACCTCGCCGGCGAGCACAACGTGCTGAACGCGCTGGCAGCCATTGCCGTGGCCACCGAGCTGGAGCTGCCGGATGAGCCGATCGTCGCCGCACTGGCCAAGTTCGGCGGCGTCGGCCGGCGATTCCAGTCCTATGGCGAGCTGCGCGCGGCTGATGGCGGTCGCTTCAACCTGATCGACGACTACGGCCACCACCCGGTCGAGATGGCCGCTGTGCTGTCCGCCGCGCGCGGCGCCTTCCCCGGCCGGCGCTTGGTGCTGGCATTCCAACCCCATCGCTACACGCGCACGCGGGACTGCTTCGAGGACTTCGTCAAGGTGATCTCGACGGCCGACGCGGTGCTGCTCACCGAGGTCTACGCGGCCGGGGAAGCGCCTATCGTCGCCGCTGACGGCCGCGCCCTTGTGCGCGCGCTGCGCGTGGCCGGCAAGGTCGATCCGCTCTTTGTCGACTCCGCCGTCGGCCTGCCGCAGGCGATTACCGAGCAGACCCGCGACGGCGATGTCGTGATCGTGATGGGGGCGGGCTCCATCGGTGCTGTGCCCGCAGCCACGGTCGACTTGTTGAAGGAGATCCAGCCATGAATCTGGACTTGACGAACATCGACGTCAAGGCACTCGGCAAGGTCGCCGTGCTGATGGGCGGCAGCTCTGCGGAGCGCGAGGTGTCGCTGACGATGTCGGGGCCTGGGGTGCTGGCGGCACTGCAAGCGCAGGGCGTGGACGCGATCGCTTTCGACCCCTCCGAACGCGAGTTGGGCAAGTTGCTGGAGCTCGGCGTCTCGCGCTGCTTCGTCGCGCTGCATGGGCGCGGTGGCGAAGACGGCACGGTGCAAGGCGCGCTGGAGCTGATGGGCATTCCCTATACCGGTTCCGGCGTGATGGCTTCCGCGATCGCGATGGACAAGGTCATGACAAAGAAGGTCTGGATCGCTGACGGACTGCCGACGCCGCGCTTTGTCAAGTTGCTGCCGCATGAGCAGCACCGCGAGCGCGTGCGCACCGTGCCCGATGAACTCGGCCTGCCGCTGTTCGTGAAGCCACCGCACGAGGGCTCCAGCATGGGCGCCTCCAAGGTGGTCGGGTATTCGCAGATGCAGGAAGCAGTGGAGCTGGCCGCGCGCTTTGATACTGCCGTGCTCTGCGAAGAATTCATCGAAGGTCTGGAGCTGACTTGCCCCGTGCTGGGCGAAGGCGAGACGGCGCAGGCGCTACCCGTGGTGCAGATCGTGGCGCCCGAAGGCAAGTACGACTATCAGAACAAGTACTTCACCGACGTCACTCAGTACCACGTCGGCCGGCTGAGTGCGGCCCAGGAGGCAGAAATCCGTGCGCTGGCACTGGCCGCTTACCGCTCGCTAGGCTGCCGCGGTTGGGGTCGAGCCGATGTAATGCTGCGCCAATCCGATGGTCGCCCCTTCCTGCTCGAGATGAACACCTCGCCCGGCATGACCTCGCATTCCCTGGTGCCGGTCTCGGCCAAGGCCGCCGGCATTTCCTATGAGCAACTGTGCCTGTGGCTGGTCAGCCAGGCTCGGCTGGACTCCAGCAAGGCCTGACCCCATGCGCACAGCCAGCCTGCCACCGACGCTGCCGCCCGACATTCGCCTGATGAATGTCGTGTCGGCGCTGTTGTTGGCCGGGCTGGTGCTGTTGGCCGTGGGCCTGGCCTTGCAATGGGTCGTCCGGCTGCCGGTGTTTGCCATCCGGGCCATTCAGGTCGAGGGCGATGTGACGCGCAACAGCGCCGCCTCGCTGCGTGCCAATGCGCTGCCGCACCTGGCCGGATCCTTTCTGAGCATGAATCTGCAGAACGGCCGCCAGGCCTTCGAGGCCGTGCCCTGGGTGCGCAGTGCGGTGGTCCAGCGGGTCTGGCCGAACCGCCTGAAGGTCAAGCTCGAAGAGCACCGCCCCGCCGCCTATTGGGAAACCAAGGCCGAGGGCGCTGACACCGACAGCGAGGCCAGCGTCGAAAAGTTGTTGGTCAACAGCTTCGGCGAGGTCTTCCAGGCCAATCTGGGCGATGTCGAGGATGACCAACTGCCGCTGCTGGCCGGTCCGGCCGGCGCCTCCGGTCAGATGCTGCGCATGTGGCAGCAGTTGCAGACCCAGGTGGCCGGCATCGACGACCGGGTTGAGCGCCTGGATCTGTCCGGCCGCGGCTCCTGGCGATTGAGCCTGGAAAAGGGCGCCGTGATTGAGCTCGGCCGCGGCACTGAGGCCGAGGTGCTGGCCCGCTTCGGCCAGTTTGCCCACACGATCACCCAGATCACCTCGCGCTACCAAACCCCTTTGCTGTCCGCCGATCTGCGTCATGCCGACGGGTATGCGCTGCGGCTGCGCGGAATATCGACCACACCCAACCCGCTGAAAGCGGGAACGAAGAAAAACTGAGGATCAGGCATGGCCAAGGAATACAAGGATTTGGTCGTTGGACTCGATATCGGCACCGCCAAGATCATGGCCGTCGTGGCCGAGGTGCTTGGCAATGGCGAATTGCGCATCGCCGGTTTGGGCGTGGCACCCTCGCACGGGCTCAAGCGCGGGGTGGTGGTGAATATCGATGCGACGGTGCAATCGATCCAGCAGGCCTTGAAAGAGGCCGAAATGATGGCCGATTGCAAGATTACCCGGGTTTTTACCGGGATCACCGGCAGTCATATTCGTGGCCAAAACTCCACCGGCATGGTGATCGTGCGCGACAAGGAGGTCACGCCGGTCGATGTGGCGCGGGTCGTTGAAACCGCCAAGGCGATCAATATCCCGAACGACCAGCGGCTTTTGTTGGTGGAACCGCAGGAGTTTGTGATCGACGGTCACGAGGTCAAAGAACCGATTGGCATGAGCGGCGGCCGACTGGAGGTCAAGGTCCATATCGTGACCGGGGCACAAAGTGCGGCCGAGAATATCGTCAAATGCGTGCGCCGCTGCGGTTTGGAGGTCGATCAGCTGGTTTTGAATCCCAGCGCGTCGAGCCATGCGGCCCTCACTTCCGACGAACGTGACCTCGGCGTGGCCATCGTCGACATCGGCGCCGGCACCACCGATGTGGCGATTTTTACCGGTGGATCGATCCGTCATACCGCCGTGATCCCGATCGCCGGTGACCTTATCACCAGCGATATTGCGATGGCTTTGCGCACGCCGACCAAGGATGCCGAGGAAATCAAGGTCGAACACGGCGTGGCGAAGCAATTGCTCGCCGACCCGGCCGCCCAGGTCGAAGTGCCCGGTTTGGGCGACCGTTCGCCGCGCATGTTGTCGAAACAGGCGTTGGCCGGCGTGATTGAACCGCGGGTCGAGGAAATATTTTCCCTGGTGCACCAGGTCATTCGCGAGAGCGGGTATGAGGAACTGCTGTCCTCGGGGATTGTGCTGACCGGTGGCTCGGCGGTGATGCCGGGTATGGTGGAACTGGCCGAGGATATTTTCCTGAAACCGGTCCGACGCGGCAATCCAACCTATTCCGGCGCGCTCTTCGACATGGTTTCCAACCCCCGTTCTGCCACCGTCATGGGTTTGCTGGAAGAGGCTCGTTTGTCACGCACCCGGGGTTTGAAGGCGGCCCAGCAGGCCGGTTCGATGAAAACAATGTTCGGCCGGGCGAAGGATTGGTTCCTCGGTAATTTCTGAATTTCCGGCGCCGCTGACATTCGGTGACGTATTTCAATGCCTAACTGTCGGAAAACCACCGCAGTCAGGCAAAAAAAGGGTTCATCCCTGTAGTTTTTAACGGTTGGCAACTGCACAATTGGCGAAGGAGGTTTGATATGGCTATCGAAATGATTGAAGAGTTTGACCAAGGCACCCAGATCAAGGTGATTGGCGTGGGCGGCGGCGGCGGCAACGCGGTCGAGCACATGATTGCGCAGGGCGTCCAGGGCGTGGAGTTCATCTGTGCCAACACCGATGCGCAGGCCCTCAACCGTTCGAAAGCCGATCAACTGCTGCAACTGGGCACCTCGGGCCTTGGCGCCGGCGCCAAGCCTGAAATGGGTAAGGCTGCTGCTGAAGAAGCTGAGGCGCGCATCCGCGAATCGATCTCCGGCGCGCACATGCTCTTCATCACCGCCGGCATGGGCGGCGGCACCGGCACCGGCGCCGCGCCGGTGATCGCGCGCGTGGCCAAGGAGATGGGCATCCTGACCGTCGGCGTGGTGACCAAGCCGTTCGAGTTCGAGGGCAACCGTCGCTCCAAGGCGGCTGATGCTGGCCTGGCCGAGCTGGAAGCCAATGTCGACTCGCTGATCGTCGTACTGAACGACAAGCTACTAGATGTGCTGGGTGACGACGTCACGCAGGATCAGGCCTTCGCGCATGCCAATGACGTGCTGAAGAACGCTGTTGGCGGCATCTCCGACATCATTCACATCCCCGGTCTGGTCAACGTCGACTTCGAAGATGTCAAGACGGTGATGAGTGAGCCGGGTAAGGCGATGATGGGCACTGCGCAAGCCAGTGGTCCGGACCGCGCGGCCAAGGCGGCAGAAGCAGCCGTGGCCTGCCCGCTGCTGGAAGGCATTGATCTGTCCGGCGCTCGCGGCGTGCTGGTACTGATTGCGGCCAACCGCAATACCTTCAAGCTGAGCGAGTCGCGCAATGCGATGAACGCCATCAAGCGTTATGCGTCGGAAGAAGCGCACATCATCTACGGCACGGCCTACGACGAAAGCCTGGGCGACGCCCTGCGTGTTACGGTGATCGCCACCGGCCTGTCCTCGAACCGCGCCCGTGCGCAGGCGCCGTTGTCGGTGGTGCAGCAGCCGATGCTGCGCACCGGTACCGACAATATGCCCGTGCTGACGCAGTCGGTGAACCTGCCTTCGGGCGGCACGTCCATGGGTTCCTCCAGCCTGGGCGGCGGCAATGACTTTGCCGGTAGCAATGTGCCCAGCGTCTGGCGCCATGGCCGCACGGCCGCGGCCAAGGTCGAGGCCCTGTCGTCCAACGGCATGGACGAGATCGAGATCCCGGCTTTCTTGCGCAAGCAGGCCGACTGATTGCTGCCCGCGCCTGCTCGGCAGGCGTGTGTGCAGTGCAAGACCCGACAAGGCCCGGTGCGGTGAATCCTCCCTCTCGCTGACCGGGCCTTGTTGCGTCTGGTCTATGGCATGCTCAGCAGATGGCCTTGAATGTCCGCTTTGGTTTGATGCGCTGGCTCACCTTGTTCGCTCTCGGCTGGGTGTATGCCTGTGCCAGCGAGGCCCAGCCCATGCCAATGCCCGAACTGGCGCCGCAACTGCCGGGTGATCGGACCACCAGCGCGCAGCTGGCCACCAGCCAATGGACGCGCGCCGATCTCGATGCCTGGTGGGCGGCGCTGCGCGCCATGGATGGCAGCCCCGGCAGCCTGCCGGCGCGCCTGCAGCCGCCGGCCGAACCGGCTGCCTGGAGCACCGTTACGTTGCCCGATGTGCGCAAGCGCCAGCCCGGCAAGAGCTATGAAGGCGAGCAGCAATACGAGATGCGCTGGTACCGCCTGCGCTACGCGCCGCAGGAGGGGCGCTGGCCGACCAGCTTGGCGATCTACATGCCGCGGCTCGTGACCAAGGCCGCCGCCGTGCTGGTGCGCACAGACGAGGGCTGGCGCCCGGTCTTCGACAACCAGTCTGGCGCGCGCGAGCAATGGGTGCGGCCGCTGTGGGCTGTGTTCCCAGCCGCGCTGACCGAATCGCGCAAGGACCAGCTGATCGACGTCGTCGTGGCGGTGCCTGTGCTGCGCGACAGCTACTACTCCGTCTCCAGTGCCTGGCTGGGTGCGCGCGAGGATCTGGAGCCGCGCTACCAGCGCCGCTGGACCTTGCAGATCGGCGTGCCCCAGGCCACTGGCATGACTTTAGTCGTGCTGGGCCTGTTCTCGTTCTCGCTATGGTTGCGGCGGCGCCAGGAGCCGGCCTACCTGCTGTTTGCGCTGGCCTCGGTGGCCTGGCTGGTGCGCAACTTGCACTACCACCTGGACATGCCGCGCACTCGCCTGGGCCTGGAATGGTTCTGGTGGGTCACCAATGCCTCGATGTCCTGGGTCATGCTGCTGACCTTCCTGTTCGCGATGCGCTTTGCGCGCCAGCGCCATCCGCTGTTCGAGCGCTGCCTGATCGGCTTTGTCCTCGTCAGCAGTGTCTTCACTGTGCCTTTTTGGCTGAACGTCTTCGACACCCTGGTGCTGCAGCATGGTGTCAACGCGGTGGTGGGTACCCTGGGCACGCTGTTCGTCGGCGCGCTGGCCCTGCGCGAGGGCAGCCGCGAGCTGCGCCTGATGGCGGTTAGCCTGATCCTCGGCTTGGCCCTGGGCGTGCACGACCTCTATCTGCTGGCTGGCTGGGCCTGGCCCGAGCACATTTACCTGATGCCCTTTGCCACGCTAATCATCGTCGTGAGCTTTCTATACGCGGTGCAGCGTCGCTACATCGGCGCGCTCAATGGTGTCGAGCAGGCCAATGTGCACCTGGCCGAGCGCCTTGGGCATCAGGGCGCCGAGCTGCAGGCCCAGCACGACCGGCTGCGCGAGGCCGAGCGCCAGCAGGCCCTGCTCCTGGAGCGCCAGCGCCTGATGCAAGACATGCACGACGGCCTGGGCTCCTCGCTGCTGTCTGCCATGGTGGCGGTGGAGCAGGGCAGCATGGACCAGGATAAGGTGGTCGAGGTGCTGCGCGAATGCGTAGATGATCTGCGCCTGGTGATCGATTCGCTGGAGCCGGTGGGTCATGACCTCGTGTCACTGCTGGCAACGATGCGCTACCGCCTGGGCAAGCGCCTGCAGTCGGGCGGCCTGACGCTGGAGTGGGATGTGCAAGACCTACCCCCGCTTGAATGGCTGGAGCCGCCGGACGCGTTGCACGTGCTGCGCCTGATGCAAGAGGCGCTCAGCAACGTGCTCAAGCATGCGCGTGCCACTCGGGTGCGCATGGTGACGCGCCACCATGGCAGCTATGTCGAGATCCGGGTCGAGGACGACGGCGAGGGTTTCGACGTCAACGCCATCCGGCATGGACGCGGGCTGAAGAGCCAGCAGCGCCGCGCCCAGCGTCTTGGCGGCCACCTTCGCATCGATGCCAGTCCGGGCCACGGCACGCGCCTGAGCCTGCGTCTGCCGGTCGTGCGCCCTCAGGCCAACGAGGCCCCGGCCAAGCAAGGCCAAGGGTAATCACGGACAATCCAGCCATGCTGCAACAACGAACCATCAAGTCGCTCACCAAGGCTGTCGGCGTGGGCATTCACAGTGGGCAAAGGGTAGAAATGACCCTGCGGCCTGCCGCGGCCGGCACCGGCATCGTCTTCCGCCGTGTCGACCTGAGTGTGCCGGTGGACATTCCCGTGCGCGCCGACACCGTTTGCGACACCCGCATGGCTACCACCATCAGCCCCGGAGGCGATCCCGGCGCGCCCAAGGTGCAGACGATCGAGCACCTGCTCTCGGCCTGCGCGGGCCTGGGCATCGACAACCTTTACATCGACATCAATGCCGACGAGGTGCCCGTGCTCGACGGCTCGGCCGCCAGCTTTGTCTACCTGCTGCAAAGCGCCGGCATCGAGCAGCAGAAGGCGGCCAAGCGCTTTCTGCGCGTCAAGAAGACGGTGGAAGTGCGCCAGGGCGAGGGCAAACGCCTGATGTGGGCCCGGCTGGAACCGCATCACGGTTACACCCTGAGCTTCCAGATCGAGTTCGACAACCCGGCCGTGGCGGCCACCGGCCAGCACTATGTGTTTGACATGGGCGCCGGCCAGTACAAGCGCGAGATCGCGCGCGCCCGTACCTTCGGCATGATGTCCGACGTGGAACTGATGCGCTCGCGCGGCCTCACCCTGGGCGGCTCGATGGACAACGCCATCGTCGTCGACGACTACCGCGTGCTGAACGCGGAAGGCTTGCGCTACGACGACGAGTTCGTTAAGCACAAGATCCTTGACGCCATCGGCGACATGCAGGTGGTAGGTTACCCGCTGCTGGCCGCCTACACCTCCTTCAAGGGCGGCCACGCGCTCAACAACAAGTTGCTGCGCGCGCTGCTGGCCGACGAGACCGCCTATGAGATCGTCAGCTTCGAAGACGAGCGCGAGGCGCCGCAGGGGTTTGCGGAACTGGCGCCGGCCTGGTGAAGAACTGACCCCATGTTGATCTTTCGCCTCGTCGTCGGCCTGCTGCTGTTTGCGGGCGTTGCCTGCTTCGCCATGTACATCGGCACCCGCCAGGTGGTCTGGCGCCAGCGCGGGCTTGTGGTAATTAAGTGGACGGTGCTGGCCGGCCTGGGCTTCTTTGCGGTGCTGATCCTGGAACGGCTGGCACTGATGTTGTGAACCGGGGTCGGGTCTTGCCCCAGCACCGTGCGTGACCCGGTGATGACGTTGTTGTTGGTTTGACGCGGCAAGGGTCAGTGCGCTTGCGCACGCCAAGCGCCTGGGCTACCTTCAGCCGATCGTGAAAAATTCACGATTCGAGCCGCAGGGAGCGGCCGTCCAAAAATATCAACGAAAGACCTGACATGAGTAAGCCGGGCGATAACGTGGGCCTCGAGGGGGGCCTCAGCGAGCGGTTGCCGTTTCGC
>Ga0187843_10001021_pt1 | contig 18253 bp, 16 predicted proteins | sample SpaLakP09_SKY_43_FD_134516 | JGI IMG/M metagenome (GOLD analysis project Ga0187843, IMG submission 134516) | Oligotrophic lake water microbial communities from Sparkling Lake, Wisconsin, USA - SP09_SKY_43 | ecosystem: Environmental > Aquatic > Freshwater > Lake | place: USA: Sparkling Lake...
CCTCCCCTCCCTCCACTTGATGGAGAATTCTGGACAAATGGGTCTTTGCTTTGTGAATTGTGAACTGCATGAAGTAATAACTAAACTAAGTCTAAACTAAGTCAATAACAAAAACCTTATTAGAGCAAGAAGACTGGTACCCTATATCTCAAGAGCTATGGCTTTAACTGGTTATCAATCAGGCAGAAAATAGTTTCAAAAAAACTTGAAACATAATAGGAAAAGGTGGAGAGTAGCTAATCGGTTATGGATTCCTCTCTTTCAGCGCTGGGCCACAGTATCCTTGGAGTGAGCATTTCAGATGTTTTTGAAATCGAACTTTTATGGCGCGGGCCCTGGTACAGACCGGACCAATCAAAGATACTTCATAATCTCTAAGTACTAATCCAAAATCCAAAATCCAAAATCCGAAATGCTTAATCTTTGAACTAGAAACCTATGTTTGCGCTAAATTCGAAATCTAAGCTGATAAAATCTGAGCCTTCACGGACTGTTGAGGCGGGTAGTCCTGAGGACTCTATTTTGCATCTGTGCGTAAAGCTCTGTGTGATCCTGGGGCTTCCAAAATCGGTGGGGCTAATTTATGGGGCGGTCTTTGTTTCGGTTCGGCCTATCGAGGCGGGGGACATCTGTAAAAAACTAAAAATTAGTCGAGGCTCGGTCAGCCAGGGATTAAAGTTTCTGCGGGAACTAGGAGCGATTCGGGTCGAGGGGGACAATGGCAACCGAGCGGAGCATTTCGTTGTTGAGGATCACTTACGCAAAGCGGTGGAAACATTTGTCACCAAGAAAATCGGGCCAGCTTTTGAGGAGTTAGGCCAAGAGGTGGTGCGCTTGGAAATGAATCCGAAGAATAACTTACCGACAGAACTAAAAGAAAAGCTGGAGACAATTCGTCGTTGGCACAGCCACGGTCAGCTTTTGCTTCCGCTGGTGACCGGATTTTTGAAGACCATGCCGCTACTGACAAAGCTCAAGTAGCGGCCGGGTCCAGTCATCCCACGGGATGCTGACACAACACATAACAGGGCAGGGAAAGATTGGTTTTGAATCCGCTAAAGCGGGCTCAATCGACCAAGGGTGGCAACTTGTTCAGGTCGAAAGAAAAAAGCTTAAAGTAAAAAATATTTAGGATTGTGAATTTCGAATTTGGGAATTGGAGATGTTTGATTGAAGAAAATGTCTCGAAATATTTGTTCAGCTGGCACTTACGCCGAAAAAAAGGCTCCTACAATGCCCGGTTTTGGTTTTAAAATTTCAAAATTCGAATTCCGAAATACGAAAACTAAATTCAGAAATTCAACCTACACCTAAAACTTATGAATCAAACTACTCATTACGAGCTGGCAATAATCGGCCTTGGCTACGTCGGCTTGCCGCTGGCTTTGCAATTCGCCAAATCTGGCTGTCGAGTGCTGGGGCTGGATACTGATCCTGCCAAAGTGAAGGAGATTGCAGCGGGGCGGAGTTATATTCGGCATATTCCGGAGGAGGCTGTGGCCGCGCAAGTGGAAGCTGGCAAATTTTCAGCTTCTTCAGATTTCTCGTTGGTCAAGCAGTCGGAAGCGGTTCTCATCTGTGTTCCTACTCCACTGAAGAAAAACCGCGAGCCAGATATCTCTTATATTCTGAAAAGCGGGGAGGCGATTGGCCCTTATTTGAGGCCAGAGGACGGAGGACGGAAGAAGCTAGTGGTCTTAGAGTCGACGACTTATCCGGGAACAACGGATGAGGATTTGAGAAGAGTTTTGGAGAAAGGGAGCGGTTTAAAAGCTGGAATAGATTTCCATTTGGCCTTTTCGCCAGAGCGGGAGGATCCGGGCAATCCGCAAAGTAAGGTGGCGGAGATTCCCAAAGTGGTGGGAGGGTTGACTCCAGCTTGTCTGGAGCGAACGAAGGAGCTTTATGGAAAGGCAATCAAACGATTAGTGCCGGTCAGCTCCACGCGGGCGGCCGAAGCTACTAAGCTCATGGAGAACATCTTTCGTTCTGTGAATATCGCGTTAGTCAATGAGCTAAAGATTATTTATGGGTCGATGGGAATCGATATTTGGGAGGTGATTGAGGCGGCCAAGACCAAGCCCTTTGGTTTTATGCCGTTTTATCCGGGGCCAGGCCTGGGTGGTCACTGTATCCCTATCGATCCGTTTTACCTGACGTGGAAGGCTAGGGAGTTCGGGCATGCCACACGTTTCATCGAGTTGGCTGGGGAGATCAATACCGCGATGCCGGATCATGTGGTGGCAAAAGTGGGGGAGGCATTGAACACCGTCGGCAAGCCCTTGAAGGGCTCACAAATCCTGCTGCTGGGCCTCGCCTACAAAGCCGATGTGGATGATGACAGAGAAAGCCCTAGTTATGTTCTTATCGAAAAGCTTGAGGCAAAAGGCGCAAGGGTCGATTACCATGATCCCTATGTGCCAGCAATACGCCCCAGTCGCGAACATTCACATTTGGCTGGACGAAAATCTATGCAAATTGACTCAGCTGCTGACTTAGTCCTTATTTCAACAGCGCACGCACCTTTCAAAGGGCATAATTTCTCCAAGCTTAATGTCCCGCTGGTGGATACGAGAAATTGTGTTTTGCCAACGAATCGTCCCAAGCTGTATTTTCAGGCGTAGTTGTTAGTGGTGAGTACGCAGTTAGCTGTGGGCAGTAGTTCGGAGTCACGGCTAACAGCTAACAACCTGCTGCATCCCAAATTTCGATTTTGAAAAACCCATATTACGAATCCGTTAAAAGAAAGATGCTGCGTCAGCAGCGGACTTGGCTCGTGACGGGTTGCGCTGGCTTTATTGGGTCTCACCTAATTGAGACATTGCTGAAACTAAATCAGAGGGTGGTCGGGCTGGATAACTTTGCAACTGGGCATCGAAAGAACCTGAATCAAGTACGCAAAGCTGTCGGGGAAAAAGCCTGGAAACGTTTTCATTTTATCCGGGGAGACATTCGAAAGCTCAAGGACTGTTACAAAGCTTTCGGCTTAAAAATGCCGAAGGTGGGTAGTGGGCAGATGGCAGTGAGCGAGGGTTTAAAAATTACTGCTAACAGCCCACGGCATACTGCTCACTCTGTCGACATCGTCCTCCACCAAGCCGCCTTGGGCAGTGTACCTCGCTCAATTAAGGATCCGTTGAGCACCCATGAGGTAAACGTAACTGGATTTATGAACATGCTTATCGCGACTCGAGATGCGGGGGTGAAGCGTTTTGTGTATGCTTCTTCGAGCTCCGTCTATGGCGACAGCCCTGTGTTGCCAAAACGGGAAGACAGGATTGGCAGGCAGCTTTCTCCGTACGCCGTTTCCAAATACGCGAACGAGCTGTATGCGGGGGTTTTTGGGAGATGTTATGGATTGGAAACTATAGGTTTGCGGTACTTTAATGTGTTCGGGCCACGTCAGGATCCCAATGGGCCCTACGCAGCCGTAATCCCGCGGTGGATTGCCGCAATCAAGAAAGGTGAGCCGGTGCAGATTTACGGCGATGGGAAAACAAGCCGGGATTTCTGTTATGTGGATAATGCTGTGCAGGCCAACCTTCTTGCAGTGGTGACAAAGAACAAAAAAGCCGTGAATCAGATTTATAATGTCGCCTGCGGTCGTCGCACTGCGCTGAACGAGCTGCACGAAATGATTGCTTCCACGTTTAACAACAAACAACACCTAGCACTGAGCACAAAAACAAAAATTCAACCTTCAAGAAAAGTCTACTTGAAATGTAGAAAAGGTGACATTCGCCATTCTTTAGCAGACATTTCCAAAGCTAAAAACAATATCGGTTATAAACCAGTAATTCAAATTAAAGGGGGAATCTCCACCTATAGCCAAACTATATAATTCTCGACCAGCCGGTTCTAGGTGAAAAGTTTCGATATCTACGCAGTTTATTGAGGCTTAAGCAAAAACTAGTACTGAATGCTCAGAACATAAGGAATTCCTTTAACCTCCCACAAAGCCCGCATCCACACTAACTAAAAACAACGATTTGGATTCTTGGCGCTTCAGGCTTCATCGGGCAAGCTTTTGTAACGGACGCTAAAAGGCGAAAGCTGGATTATAGAGCAGTGTCGCGGGAAGACCTCGATTACACCCATTGCCGGACTTTTCTACTGGCATTAAAAAGAGAAAGCCGGATTTTGTGGTAAACGCGCAGGATTTACCGGGAAACCGAATCTGGATGCTTGCGAAAATCAGAAAGGGGAGACAGTGGCAGGAAATGTAACTTTAGACCAGGCCGTGGCTACGGCTTGTGACGTGGCTGGAATCCGGTTGGGATTTGTTTCTTTTGGTTGTATTTATACCGAGGCCAAAGTTTAATGCGAATGTGCCACATGGGCGATCGAGGATAACCTTACGGAGCCACTAGTGAGCGAACTACTTTCACAGCGATCGGAACCCGCACCATCGAGCATTTTGACCCCCTGCTTCGAGCGATAAAATGAGTTTCCCAAAACTGGTTGAGATAAATCCTGAATACTCGCTATCTGACCATTTGATTTTCTCTGCGCCCTAGCCTGAAGGCCTATTATGGGAAATATCTACCAATGTTAGTTAACAGCACAACAACTAGTGCCCTCTGATGCAAATAGAAGCCATTGATTTGCCCTCCATCCTGCGCCGAATCACGAAAAATGTGGGAATCCTGTTGGGCGCTACCAGCATTGCCGTCATGCTTGGTTTTGCTACTGCGGCGCTGAATGCTCGCGCGCTCGGGGCCGAAGGGCTGGGGGTCATCGCGCTGTTCCAAGCTTCCGCGGCGATCCTGACGGGCCTTTTCAACATCGGATCCCAGCAGCCGATGATCCGCCTAGGACGGCAGGCCATTGAGGACCATCGCAAGGACCGCGTGGGCGCTATTGCAGGCCTTGCGGTCCTGCTCGATATTCTTGCGGCATTCCTAGCGGGGCTTTGTGCGCTGTTGCTGATCTGGCTCGTGCCCGGACTGATTGGCATCACTGACGAGATGCGGAACCTTGCCCTCGTCTACACCGTCGTCATCTTTATCTCAGGCACAGCTGCGTCGAGCGGAATCCTGCGCCTGCTAAACCGCTTTCACTACATCGGGGCAATCCAGATTGCCAACGCGCTGCTGATTTTTCTGGCGGCCGGCGCCTTGTTTCTGAGTGAGGCGGCCGTGGGGGCCTATATCGTGGCCTATGCCCTGATTCATGCGACGACGGCCGGTGCCCAGGTCTTGCTGGCGCTGATGCTCCTGCGTGGCAACGGTGTTGCCATCCGGTTCAGCCCGCAAGCAATCCGGCAGGCCGGAATCCTACACGAATATTTCACCTACGGCTGGACGACCAGTGCGACCAGCACGCTCGGCAACCTCCGCCTCCATGCCGACGCGCTTCTCCTCGGGGCCTTCTTCGGACCTGCAGTGGTGGGAGTCTACAGCGTCGTGAAGCAACTTGCTGGGGTGTTCAACAAGACATCTAACGTCCTCTATTCCTCAGTATTCCCCGAGATTGCCGCGCTTGAGACGAAAAGGGATCATGTCGGTGCAACCGCGCTGCGCAGCCGTCTGGTGTTCTTCGCGCTGGCCGTGGGGGCCGCATTTGTTGGCCTTGCAGCCCTTTTCGGCGAGACGATCCTGCGCATGGGCTTCGGCGAGCATTTTGCCGAAGGAGCGGCGGCGCTGACACTGATGCTTGTAGCGGCGACGGTGAGTTTCTCCGCCGGCATTCTGTCAATGTTCGTTCAGGTGTTCATATCGCCGAAAAGGCTGCTTGTCGTGTTCCTATGCGCCTTCGCTGCCTACGTCCTCGCCGCGCCCATAGCCATTTTCGCCCTTGGCCTGATCGGCGCGCCAATCGGTCAGATTGTGTTTGCGACGGGGCTTTGGCTCGGGTGCTGGGCTTCGCTGGGCACGGTTTTGCCGCGAAAGATCGCGACGGCGCAGTGACAGACGAACGGGTAATCCCCGTCATTGGGACCGGGATCTCCCCGCTCAAGATTTTTGTCGGAGTAAATGGCATGAAAGCACTAAAGGCTATCGTCAAGTCGTCGCTCGAATCGCTGGGCCTTGAGGTTCGGCGGAAGATGGACACGTCCGTCACGTTTCCCGTAGAGTTTTCTCAGGAGGAGCGGGCTCTCGTGCAGCGCATCACCGAGAAAGGGCTAACGATGGCATCCTACCAGCGGCTGTTCGCCACGGCGCTGGCCTGCAAACACGTCGTCGCACAAGGTATCGAGGGCGCTTTCGTGGAATGCGGTGTCTGGCGGGGCGGCAATTCCATTCTCGCCGCCTCGATTCTGCGTTCGTCGGAGGGCGCGCGCAGTGTCTATCTGTTCGACACCTTCAGCGGCATGACCCGCCCATCCGAAGACGATGTGCAGCTTCAGACGAAACAACCGGCGATGACGACATTCGCCGTAACAGAGACAAATGAGGCAAGCACCTGGTGCCTTGCGTCGATCAAGGACGTGCGCGCCAATTTGAAGGCCTTCGGCATCGACCCCGAGACGCTGCGTCTGGTCATGGGCGATGTATGCGAAACGCTCGAGGTTGCGGAAAACCTGCCCGAAAAGATATCGGTGCTTCGACTCGATACTGATTGGTACGAATCAACAAAAAAGGAACTCGAGGTGTTATATCCCCGGCTGGTTTCGGGCGGCATTCTTATAGTGGACGATTACGGGCACTGGTCTGGATCGAAAAAGGCGGTTGACGAATATTTTGCGCGGATGGGTCATCTTCCCTTCTTTCAATTTACCGACCGCACCGGGCGTTGCGCGGTAAAGCCATAACCGATCGAAGGGTCAACTGGGTTGGCCCTGTCTCGAAAACGAACTTGTCGAGAGCAATAGGATAAATCGTGCGTGAAGAAGAAGCCAAGAGGGTCGCAGCCCTCGTTAAGGGCCTTGGCCTAACCATCGGTGTTGGTGGACTTGTAGTCGTGGTTTTTGCGGGGGGCATGCTGCTGGAGTTCGGGTTTGGAAAGCAATTCAGTGAGGCCCATCGTGCACTTGTCGCAATGATGTTTGCGGTTTCACTGGCCCTCTCCAGTGCTTCCTTTGGCGGATTTGTTCAAGCATTTTGCTCTCCGAAGAAACTGCTTCATGTGTACATTAAATCCTTCAATGAGACATCCGACCATATATACTGGCAAGAATGGGCAACACTATCTGGAACAGCGAAAGTCGTCCCAGAGCGATTATGTGCAATCGCTAAGAGCTTCTCTTTTCCGCGATCTTGCCGGTGGAGGACTTGTAATCCTCGATTTCGGCTGTGGGACGGGCGGTGTTCTAAAACGACTTCCTGCAGCAAGGCGCATCGGCGTGGAAATCGGCGAGGGGGCTGCTGAAGCTGCCCGCAACGAGGGTATCGAGGTCGTTGTGGCACTCAATGACCTGCCCGATGCCTGTGTCGATGTCGCCATCAGCTTTCACGCCATCGAACATGTCGATAGACCGCTTGAAGTGCTTCAAGAGATCGGAAGGGTCGTGAAACCTGGCGGTTGTATTCGAATCATCGTGCCCAGCGAGTCCCCAATCCTGCGTGGACAGCGGTCCTGGGTTCTCAATCATGATCGGCACCTCTTTACATGGACGCCACTGCTTTTCGGCAATCTCGCCGATAGAGCAGGATTACAAGAAATTGCGGCGCGCGTCGCCCCAATGCCGACGGGGTCGCGGCTTGTTCGCATGCTTAGCTTTCTGCCGCCGCTGGCCTGGCTCGCGCATCTCATCCTAAGCCTCCGGCGGAACAGTCTGAACGTGATTCTCGATGCGCGACCGGCCGTTACGTCTCGCAAAGAAATGGCATCACCATATTAGCTTAGCGAACAAGAAAACCGATGACCAAAATTAAGAAACCGAGCTTGGAAATGGTGTTGCAATATGCGTAAAGAAGAAGCCACAAAAATCGCAGGCATTGTAACCAGCCTCGGCCTCGAAAATGGCTCCATCTGCCTGAACATTGGATCATCCACAAAGCATTTTCGCACCGTTATGCAGCCACATATTTCGAGTAATCTAATCCAGCCGATCGAGGCGAGCGGGATACGGATTATTCATTGTGATATCAAGAAAGATGAGGGTGTTGACCTCGTTGGGGACGTGCTCGATTCTGAGTTCCAAAAGAGCATGGCGGGTATGCGGGCAGATGTCCTTCTATGCTGCAATATCTTGGAGCATCTGACCGATCCGCACAGCTTTGCCGCCGCGTGTGGCAATTTGGTGCGTGCTGGGGGTTACATGGTTGTTTCAGTGCCATCGAGTTATCCCTACCACCCTGATCCGATCGATACCATGCTGCGCCCCACGCCTTGCGAACTCGGCGCATTCTTTCCTGATTGGAAGGTGATCGCTGCCGAGGTTCTGACTACGGACACGTTTCTTGATGAAACCCTCAAGAAGGACGGCGGCGCGAGCGTTCTTCTAAAGCATGTTCTGAAAGTTCTTGTTCCCTTCTACCGCCCACGCCAATGGTGGCCGAAAGCGCATCGCCTTCTGTGGCTCTTCCGCCCGTACAAATCGAGCGTTGTCGTTTTTCAGAAGCCGAGATAGTGTGTCAGGTGAACTTAGGCAATTGACACGCAGGACAAAGCACAATGTCGAGGCAGCGCCGCCAGCTAGAATACGCATGCTTAAAATAGTCCCCTACCTGCTGCGCTGGCTCGCGTGCTATCCCGCTTTTTTGTCTCAGTTGCGCTGGGGAAAACGTTGCTGCCTCCGTATCTGAGGTTGCACCGGAGTTTGGGGGGCTGCTAGTGCGCATCCTGTTTGTGCAAGAAGAATAAATGTTCTGCGACCAAGAATCGAATTACCTTTTCACCTGACGCGGCGCGAGCGAGATTGGAATAGAAGGAGGTTTGAGCATGCAATTCTCTACAGTCGCACGAAGGCTTGAAGGCATTCCTTATGCCAGTGCTGCAAAGGGTAGAATCTTTTATGACTTTATCTTGAAACACAAACCTAGACGGGTGTTGGAACTAGGGTTTGCACATGGCGTTTCTTCCTGCTATTTTGCTGCTGCTCTGGATGAATTTGGGGGGAAGCTTGATGCGGTGGATCTAGATGTTAATTTCGAACCATCCCTCGAAGAATTGAGGTCTGCACTTGGATTTGAGAATCTGATTAGTATCCACAGGGAAAAGAGTTCATACACTTGGTTTTTGAAGAAGAAGCTAGAAGAGCAATTTTCTAACGGGAACGTCCACACGCCATATGATTTTTGCTTTATCGACGGCCCGAAGGACTGGACAAATGACGGGCTTTCTTTTTTTCTAGTAGACAAGCTATTGTCAGATGGCGGAACAATTATGTTTGACGATTATTCTTGGACCTACAGAGCCTTCGGCAGAAACAAGGGTTACGTCTTCGAAAACATGAGTGAGGAGGAGTTGGCTCAGCCTCAGATTGAAGCAGTATTTAGACTTCTCGTAATGCAGCATCCTAGTTACTCGGGCTTCGAAATAATTGATGACAATCTCGCTATCGCAAAGAAGATCAAGTCGGAAGATCGCGTTCTCGAGCACACAACAAAATTCAGTCTCGCCTATCGCATTATGAAGGTGGCGAAGAAAATGAAGCGGAGGTGGCTTTAGTGCACTGAGATCAATTTTGCTAATCAGATGAGTAGTAAAATATTTGCGCGAATTCTTTTGGCTGCTTTCCAGGTCGAAAGTCACTCGAACGGTGGTTTGGAAAGCGCAACATCTATCTTCGAGGCCCTGGCAGGGCGCTACGATTGGACTCTCGTCACCACCCGCGAGACGATCTTCACTGCCCGCTGGCGAGCGGGCGGAGCGCGGGTAATCGTCACCCCCTTCGAGGAAGGGGACGCACGTGCGGCACGGGCTATAAATTACGCTCGCTGGGGCGCGCGGATTCTAGCAGCCGCAGTTTTCACTCGCGCCGACTGCATTCATGCCAACGATACTCGTGCCTACAAAGCCGCGTCCGTGCCAGCGCGTTTGCTACAGCTTCCGCTTCTGCTGACCGTCCGGGACACCAAGGCGGAAGACGAGACATACGGACGCCACTGGCGCGAAGCCGCGCGGCAGTGCCGGCGGATCGTAACCTTGTCCGACGAAATGGGGCGGATCATCGCTCAAAAAACCGGCGCTTCGCCCACGAAGCTGTGCACGATCAACAGCATCGTCGATTTAGCACGCTTCGCGCCGCCCTCCGAGGAGGAGCGCGCGGCCAGCCGCGCCATGCTAGGCATGGCGCCGGAAGAATTCGCGATCGGCTGCATCGGTGCAATTCGCGACAAGAAAAACCAGCTTAAGTTGATCGAACTTACGCTCCCCTTGCTCGTTGCCGCAATTCCTGTCGTTAGGTTGCACTTTTTCGGTGATTTTCGACCTGGGGCCGATGCTTATTCAGCACGTTGTACCAAAGCCGTTCAACAGCTGGGAATGCAGAAGAATGTGGTGTTTCACGGGCATATGAACGACATGGCCATTCGCCTGAAGGCGCTGGACGCTATCGTTATCGGCGCACGCAACGAGGGGCTCGCACGCGCGATGATCGAGGGCATGGCTTGCGGCGTTCCTGTCGTGTCGTTCTCCGTGTGTTCAGCCCGAGAGATGTTGGACGACACGGCAGCGGGCGAGGTGGTGCTGAATGGCGATCACATGGCACTCGCGGAGGCGCTGATCCGACTCGCCGCCGATCCGAAGAGGAGTGCCGAGATGGGCCGGCGCGGGCGCGCCACAGCGGAACGACTTTTCAATGCCGACAGGATCCGGGCCGGCTATAAGCAGCTTTACGATTAGGTTGTCGCGTGACCGGCGCGAGCCGGATTGCGCCGAGCGAAGTTCATGAAGTGACCATTACAGACGTCTTCTTCTTTCTACCTCAACTCGGGGGCGGCGGGGCCGAGATGAATGCGGTGCGGCTTGCCAGCGGATTTATGAAGCACGGGGTGCGACCTGTCTATGTCGTGACGCGCGGGCCCGGCAGTTATGCGGAACACCTGCCGAAGGATGTCGAGGTGATCGTTCTCGATACCGGGCGCATCAAGTCGAGCACGCTGCGTCTGGTTCGCAGCATCGCACCGCTTGCCCGGCTAATCGCGGCGCGGCGGCCCGATATTGTCGTTCCAGTCCTGTCCGTGTCGGCGCTGGCAGCGTTGGCGGCTGTGCAGTGGTCGCAGCACAAGCCCAAGGTTGTCTTGTCTATCCAAAACACGCTCGAACCCCCGAAATCCGGCGTTCCGAATCTTTATGGCCGCGCCGAAGCTGTCCTGATCCGGCGCATGTTCCCGCAGGCAGATCGTGTCGTTGCTCTGTCGCACGGTGTTGCCGGCGATGTGGCTCGGGCGGTTCCGGCCCTGCGGAACCAGATCGACGTGGTACATAACGTGGGCCTGCCGCTCGCAAGCCAGACTGCCGCACCCGAACCCGACATGCCGGTGCGGTCGAAGCAGCGGATCCGCTTTCTTGCATGCGGGCGTCTGGTCGAACAGAAGGGCTATCCGTTCCTGTTCGAAGCCTTTGCCCGCGTGGTGCGCGAAAAAGACACCGAGCTTCACATTCTGGGCGAAGGGCCGCTTCGGTCCAGCCTCGATGCGCTTGCGCAGCGGTTGGGGATTGCCGACCGCGTCACCTATCTGGGGTTCCGGCGCAATCCATTCGTCCACATGCAGGCGGCCGATGTTTTTGTCCTGTCGTCACTGTGGGAGGGATTCGGCAACGTCATTGTTGAATCCATGGCCATGGGCACTCCAGTCATCTCGACCGACTGCCCGCATGGGCCGGACGAGATCATCACCGACGGCGTGAACGGTCTTTTGGTGCCGCCGGGCGATGCCGCTGCCTTGGCCCGGGCCATGCTACTGCTTGCTGATGACGCGGGCCTGCGAGGGCGGTTGGCGCAGGCCGGGCAAATACGGGCGCAGGATTTCTCTGCGGAGGGGATAGCGGGTGAATTCGCTGCCGTTCTTCGCAAACTGGTTTTCTCAGATCCGCGCGCGGGACAGCCGGTATTCGACGTGCTGCCCATGGCAACAGATCACAGTGAGACCCGCTGAGAGATGAGCAACTTGTACGCAGGGTATAGCTACAGCGAGCCCGCCAGGAAGGCGCGGGTCGCGCCGGTTTGCGGCGATAACCCGTTCGTCCCGATCTCCAACGCAGCGCGGGTTGGCTTCGTGATCTATTTTGTCTTCTGGCGCATCCTGCCCGAGCTTGCGGTGGCGCTCCAGTTCGACACACAAGCTGGCAATATCGTTGTGGCGCGTATGTCTGTTCGGGTTCTGACGGATATTCTGCTTCTTCTGCCCATTCTGCTGAATCGTTTCGCGGGCACGCCCATCGGTTGGCTGCACCCGCTCGTGCTGCCGACGCTTCTGGTCATTGCCAAGGGCATCGTGACAAACCCGCTGAAACTTATGACGGCTGTCACGGCGTGGCTTACGCCATCGACAATTCCGGACTACGCCCTCCTGGGAGGCTTGTCATTAAAAGACTGCCTATCCGTCGAGCTCATGCGCGATAGTCTGTTGCTTCTGGCGCAGTTCTGCTATCTGCTGGGCTTCTCCCTGATCACGAGCAGAGCGCATGGCTCTGTTGCGCAAGGACCAGTCCGGATTGTGCAGTGGCGGTTCTTTGTGGTGACCAGCTTCTGCTTCGGCGCTTTCCTTCTATTCATCGAGATGAACGGTGGGCTAGCTACGCATTTTTCCAGCCTCGCCTACGGTCGTTTCCCCATCTTGGAGAATGCTGGGCATTTTCTGGTGATCATCGGTCTGCTGCCCTATTTACTGGTTCTCTGGTACGCGGCCAGGCCCCGGATACTGCGCCAGCCTTGGTTCATTGCCCTCTTCGTTGCGGCCCTGTTCGCGCAGTTCACCACCACGGGTAGCCGCTCCAGCTTGATCGTTCCGGCGGTTCTAGTCCTGGTGACCTGGATGCTGATCAACCGTAGACCTCCAGCGCTCCGGATTGCGTTTCTTGGGTTGTTCGTTACCCTCTTTATCGGACTACTCGGTGATTTGCGCATAAGCTCAATTCACAACAGCGGTGTCGTAGATTTCAGCGTTCTGACCGATTTCAATTTGCAGACGGCTACCGATAGAACGATGCAAGCCCGCCAAAAGAACGACGAAGTATCGGGGGAGATTGCGATCATGAATGCGGTGCCCGAGAGCGTGCCGTATCTATATGGCATCACCTATGTATCCGCACTCGCTTTCTTCGTGCCGCGCACGATCTGGCCGAACAAGCCGCGCGGGCCGGGAGCGCACGTGGGTGCGATCATTTACAGCGGGATGGACAGCACTGTCGGCTACACCGGAACCTCTTTCCCCACGGGCAAAACTGGCGAAGCTTATTGGAACTTTGGTGTACTGGGGGTAGCGTTTGTCTACCTGCTGTTCGGTTTGTTCTTCCGGATCGTCACGCACAGCTTCCTGCGTCGGCCCGGTGACCCGTTTCGCGCGATTGTGCTGCTTACCTCTATTACGATGCTGTGGGATGCAAGTAGCGATTCCATCGTTGGATTTGTACAGGTCCTTACGCTTCTTTACGTGTCCTGGTTTTTTGTTCGGCGGTCAGGGGCGATGCCAGCGGAGAGGCTGCAGTGACCTTGCGCGCCCTGCTTGTGGGTGACCGCCGCTTCGTCGAGGCAGAGGGCGCGGTCTATACCGAAGGCCCAAGGGGTGCCGAGACAGGCGAGCGCTATCTCGAATGGTTCGACACGGTCACCGTGGCGGGCCGCCGTGGTCATGTCGCGGAGTTCCGCCCGGAGAGGCTGAACCTCATGCGTGCGGCGGGCCTGGACGTGACCTTTCTACCCGACATTTCCAGCGCCGGGCGAAGACTGCGAAACCTTGCCCGGGCTCGGCGTGAACTGCTCGCCCTTTTCGGGCAGGCCGATTGCGTGATCGCACGGATGCCGACCGAACTCGGCCGCGAGGCGGCGGCGCTCGCACTGGCCACCGGCAAGCCGCTGGCGCTCGATATCGGTGGCTGCGTCCTCGACGGTCTGCGCACTCACGGCTCTCTGGCCGGTCGGGTCTATGCACGGATCGCCTACCGGCGCATGCGATCCGTGGTGCGGCGGGCACGATGGGTGGCCTATGTGACACAAGACTGTCTGCAGGCGCGTTACCCGGCTTCTGACGATGCGCACACCATCGCCTGTTCGAATGTTGACATCCCCGAGGTTCCGCTCAAGCAGCTCGAAACTCGGCTTGAGCGCATCGCTACCGAGAAAAATGTGCTTACCTTGGGCACGATCGGCAGCCTTCACGGCAGATACAAAGGCGTCCAGCATGCCTTCGCAGCGCTGGGACGCGCCGCCCCGTTGCTACCACCTATTTGCTACCGCATCCTCGGTGGCGGCGACCAGACGTCTTGGCGTGAGCTTGCGATGCGGCACGGGCTCGCTGGCAAGGTGATATTTGAAGGAACGTTGCCAGCGGGTGAGGCCGTACGAAAATGGCTTGACGGGATCGATATCTATCTCCAACCCAGCCTGACCGAGGGGCTACCGCGCGCCCTGATCGAGGCGATGAGCCGTGCCTGCCCGGCGGTGGGTTCCAGCGTCGGCGGTATTCCTGAGCTGCTTCCGCAAGAGGTCCTGCACGCACCAGGCGATGTTGCCCGGCTTGCGGAGTTGATCGGAAGGGTAGCCGTCCCGGCCATTCGCGCGGACATGGCTACCCGCAACTGGACGAGGGCGCAGGACTTCACGCTGCCACGGCTCGAGAAGATTCGCGGCGAATTCTGGGGTGCCTTCCGCGACAGCGTGAAAGCGGTGGGTAGCAAGTAGGTTGGGGATTCTTTCAGATATGGCTGACGGAGCAATGAGGTTCATGTTTATTGCAGGACTCCCTAAATCGCTTTTGAACTTCAGGGGCCATGCAATTTGCTGATTTATAGGTCAAGGGAATGTAGTCGCTGAGTTAGGAAGGCTGCTGGGTAATGGTTTGTGCGTGCCCAGATTTTGATGTGCTTAATCGTGAGATGTATTCTTAATAACTTTTAATACCATTCGACGAGCGAAGTTGCATTTATTTTTAACTGAAAAAAGGCATTACACATATCATCTTTTGAAGCTTGCTATGGCTGCCCCAAAGGCCAGATATGTATTCACAGTTTTGTCACGAAGGTTATTTAAACCCAACACTAGTTCGAAATAGGTGGCTAGAAAATCTTTCAGGGAAGCGAAACTGGCAAGAGTCGATATGGGCTGTATTAATGTTTCAGCAGTGGCTTAGGACAAATTAATGCAATTGCTTAAAATCGTGATGGCGTTGCTACTAAATACATATGATCGAAGGAAATTCTCTTGGCAAATGTAATCATTGTTGGGGCTCTTCCTGAATCACTCGTAAACTTTAGAGGAGAGTTTATTCGCTCCTTGGTGCTTGCCGGTCATCGTGTTACCGCAATGGCTGGCGAAGCGGACAGCAAGTCGTTCGCTACTATTGAAGCACTCGGTGTGAAATTTCGACCGTTTCCTATCGTTCGTGCTGGATTAAATCCATTGAACGAAATACGCACGTTCTATGCGCTGCGGCAAGCATTTCTAGAAATCAAACCTGACATGGTGATTGCGTACACAATAAAGCCAGTTATTTGGAGCGGCGTAGCGCTATTTGGGCTTCGAGAAGTTTCTTACTTCACATTAATCACGGGATTGGGATTCTCATTCGATGGCGCAACCATACCGAGGAGAATACTGCGCACTATCGCTTCGGTGCTATACCGACTTTCACTTCGTCGGGCCACATGTGTGGTCTTTCAAAATAAAGATAATTGTGATTTCGCAATTCAAAATAACCTGGCCCCACCGGAAAAGTGTTTTGTTGTAGATGGTTCAGGGGTAGACATATCGAGGTTCAAACCAACGGCGTTGCCAAGTGGCCCACCAATATTTCTGCTAATCGCACGACTAATTGCTGACAAGGGCTTGCGCGAATACGCCATCGCGGCAGCGTTAGTTAAATTAAAATACCCGGAAGCCGTGTTTCAACTCCTTGGTCCTGCAGATCCTTCTCCAAATTCGATTCCGATAGATGAAGTAAACTCGTGGAAAAAATCTGACAGCATTCATTATCTTGGATCAGCCGAGGATGTTCGACCGTTCATTGCTAAGTGTCATGTCTATGTATTGCCCTCTTACCATGAAGGTATGCCTAGAACTGTACTCGAAGCGATGGCGATGGGACGGCCCATTCTGACAACAGATACGCCTGGATGCCGTGAGACGGTCGTCCCCAACTTAAATGGGCACCTTATTCCAAAGGCGAATGCAGAAGCCCTGGCAGAAAAGATAATTTGGTTCCTTGAGAATCGGTCTCGTTGGCAAGATATGGGAGACAGCAGCCGACAAATTGCTGAAACTCGTTTCGATGTACACAAGATCAATAAGGAACTTATCAAAATCTTAAATCTCGACTGCGTTGCATACAACGGACAAGCATAGAGCTCCGCATGACCCGCCTGGGTGACATCCTTGCATCAATCCTGGGAATCACGCTCCTGTTGCCGCTGCTCGCTGTCGTGTCAATTACTGTCCGCCTGTTCCTCGGTCGACCTGTTCTCTTCTGCCAAACGCGCCCGGGTCTGCACGGAAAAATTTTCACGTTAAGAAAATTTCGCACCATGCGCTCGCCACGCTCTGGTGAAGACATGCTTTCCACCGACTCCGTCCGCCTGACGCGTCTTGGTCGTTTACTGCGCGCAACCAGTCTGGACGAGCTCCCGACTTTATGGAATGTGCTCATTGGAGACATGTCGTTGGTTGGACCGCGCCCACTATTGCTAGACTACTTACCGCTTTACAGTCCTGAGCAGGCACGGCGGATGGAGGTAAGGCCTGGGATTAGCGGCTGGGCGCAAGTCAACGGGCGTAACGCTATATCGTGGGAAGAGAAATTTCGGCTGGATGTGTGGTATGTGGACAACCGAAGCTTTCTCTTGGATATGAAGATTCTTTGGATGACTGTGTGGCAGGTACTTTCAAGGGGTGGAATTACGGCCAACCAGCATGCAACGATGCCACCGTTCACCGGATCCGCAGATGTGTCTACTTCCATGACGGCCAGCAAAACCTCGCGAAAAGAGATGCTATGAGGAAAAGAAAATTGATCATCGTGGGAGCCTCCGGGCATGGAAGGGAAGTCGCATATACATTCCTTCTAAACCATCCCGCGGAGGATTTTCTCGGGTTTCTCGATGATGCGAGCCAGGGAACCACACCCGAAGGATGGCCGATTCTAGGTAAAGTTGAGGATTGGCCCCATTGGAAAGAGAGCGAATTTATCGTCGCAATCAACGATCCTAGGGCCCGTCGTAGTGTGGTCGCCATTATGAAGTCCCTTGGTGCACCAGATTGGGGAGGGGTTATTCATCCAAGCGTATTGCCACACCCATCCGTAAAATTGGGCTGCGGCTTCATGATTCTTGGCGGGGTGGCGATGACCGTGAATATCACATTGGGGAATTTTGTTAGCATTAACAGGCTGGTGGCTCTTGGTCATGATTGTGTTCTCGGTGATTTTACGGCCATTGGGCCTTTGGCTTCTATTTCAGGAAATGTTTCGTCTGGTTGTGGAGTGGATATCGGAACATCTGCCGCAATTCGTCAGGGAGTTTCCCTTGGCGAAGGGTGCGGAATTGGCATGGGAGCGGTAGTCGTCGGTGATGTGCCGAACAATGAACTGGTTGTCGGTAATCCCGCTCGGTTATTAAGGATGCTTACCCCTTGGTAAAACATAGCAATCATCCTGGTCTTGCCTCATGGCCACTCTTTGAGCCTGATGAGCTTGCGGCGGTTGATTCTGTTCTGCGCTCTGGCCGGGTGAATTATTGGACAGGTGATCAGTGCAAATTATTCGAACGAGCCTGGAGTGACTATCATGGCGGGATCCACTCGTTGGCGATGGCCAATGGCTCTCTCACCCTCGAAGTAGCGCTAAGGGTTCTTGGTGTAGGGAAAGGGGACGAAGTTATTGTCACGCCCCGTAGCTATATCGCCAGCGCCATGTCTGTGATGCTCGTGGGGGCGAAACCGGTTTTCGCCGATGTTGATGCTGAGAGCGGCAATATAACTGTGGCTAGTATCGAGGCGGTCCGCACCCCGCGGACCAAGGCGTGCCTACCCGTCCATATCGCTGGCTGGCCGTGCGACATGCCCACCATCAGTGCATGGGGCACTGAGCATGGCGTTCATATTATTGAAGATTGCGCGCAAGCGCACGGGGCATCGATTGGAGGGAGAAGGGTGGGTACCTGGGGGATATTTTCCAGCTGGAGTTTTTGCCAGGACAAAATCATGACAACAGGA
>Ga0187843_10001023_pt1 | contig 18252 bp, 16 predicted proteins | sample SpaLakP09_SKY_43_FD_134516 | JGI IMG/M metagenome (GOLD analysis project Ga0187843, IMG submission 134516) | Oligotrophic lake water microbial communities from Sparkling Lake, Wisconsin, USA - SP09_SKY_43 | ecosystem: Environmental > Aquatic > Freshwater > Lake | place: USA: Sparkling Lake...
CCAAGAGACCTGCTTGGGCACATAGCGCTCCTCGTCCAGCTTCATCGCCTTGATGACGCGCTTGATGGCCGAGACGGTGTCGCTGGAATCGAGGATCTGGAAACCCTGCGGCAGGCCGGCCAGCTTCCAGTGCGCGCGCAGGAAACGGTTGCAAAGGCCGTGGAAGGTGCCGATCCACATGCCCCGCACATTCACCGGCAGCATCGCCGACAGGCGCGTCTGCATCTCCTTGGAGGCCTTGTTGGTGAAGGTCACCGCCATCACGCCGCCGGGCGAGACCTGGCCGGTCTGCATCAGCCAGGCGATGCGGGTCGTCAGCACCCGGGTCTTGCCCGAACCGGCGCCGGCCAGGATCAGGGCCGGTTCAGCCGGGGCGGTGACGGCCGCGTACTGCTCAGGGTTCAGGTTCTTCAGCAGCCCGGACGCTGTGGCGGGTACGGCTGGTGCGACAAACAGATCATCTTGGGGGTGCTCGCTCATGGCGGCATTTTAGTTGCCGGCCAACTACTTGCCAAAAGCAAGTAGTTGGCCAATGATTGCGCCATGACGACCGATGCATCCATTGCCGCCGTGCGCGCCTTCAACCGCTTCTACACCCGCCGCATCGGCGTGCTGGACGAAGGCCTGGCGCAGACCGAGTTCTCGCTGACCGAGGCACGCCTGCTGTGGGAGCTGGCCCACAGCCCGCAGCTCAGCGCCACCGAACTGGGCCGCGAGCTGCAACTCGACGCCGGCTACCTCAGCCGCCTGCTGCGCAGCCTGCGCGAGCGCGGCCTGATCAAGGCGCGCGCCCACCCTGCGGATGGGCGGCAGAGCCTCTTGAGCCTGACGGCGGCCGGCCGCCGCGCCTTCGCTCCGCTGGACCAGGGCTCACAGGCGCAGACCCGCGCGATGCTGGGACGACTCGACACCGACAAGCAGGCGCTGCTGCTGCAATCGCTCGCGCAGGTGCACGCACTGCTCGACACCGAACTGCCGGCGCCAGCGCTCACGCTGCGGCCACCGCAGCCCGGCGATATCGGCTGGGTCGTCTCGCGCCACGGCGCGCTCTATTCGCAGGACTACGGCTTTGATCTCGGCTTCGAGGCCCTGGTAGCGCAGATCGCCGCCCGCTTCGTGGAGCGCTTCGATGCGGCGAGGGAGGCCTGCTGGATCGCCGAGCGCGCTGGCCAGCGCCTGGGCTGCGTCTTCTTGGTCCAGGCCCGCGATGAGGCCAGTGGCGCGCCGGAGGACGGCGTGGCCCAGCTGCGCATGTTGCAGGTCGAGCCCGCGGCGCGCGGCCTGGGCCTGGGCCGGCAGCTGGTGCAGGCGTGCACGGCCTTCGCGCGCCAGTCCGGCTATCGCCGCATCCGCCTGTGGACCAACAGCCTGCTGCTGGCCGCCCGCGGCATCTACCAGGCCGAGGGCTACCGCTTGATCAGCAGCGAGCCGCACCACAGCTTCGGGCATGATCTCGTCGGCGAAATCTGGGAACTCGATCTCCATCCATGAACAACACCGCCTGCCCCTGCGGCAGACTCGTCCCCTACGCACAATGCTGCGGCCGCTGGCACCATGCCTTCAGTGCAGGCCAGGGCCTGCTGGCGCCCGACGCCGAGGCGCTGATGCGCTCACGTTACAGCGCCTATGTGTGGAACCAGCTCGACTATCTGCGCGCCAGCTGGCATCCCAGCACACGCCCGGCAGAGCTGGCGCCGAACGAGCCGGGGCTGCGCTGGCTGGGCCTGGAAGTGAAAAAGCATGTGCTGCAGGACGCCGCACATGCTTCGGTGGAATTCGTCGCTCGCAGCAAACTGGGCGGTCGCGCCCAGCGCATGCATGAGCTCAGTCGCTTCGTCTTCGAGGCCGGCGCCTGGCTCTACCTGGACGGCGAGCAGCGCTGAAGCGAAAGAAGCTCAGCCCAGCAGCGAACGCGTCACGCGCTGGCGCGGCGGCCAGGCCTGGGGTTCGCGCCCCAGCCATTGCAGCAGCCGGGCCGAGAGCGAGCTCAGCAACGAGCGGTGTCCGATCTGAAAGACTTGCGGCATGTTCAACTCCTGAGGTTCTGGCTGACCTGCGCATCTTGCGCGGGGTATATGTCAGGATTCTTTCGATCGCCCCTCCCGCTGTCATCCCCCCCGAAATGGTGTTGTGGGCCCACAAGTGCCTGTTCATCGCCATTCTGGTAAGAGTTCACAAATCTCATGTTGCCCATCGTCCACATCGACGAACACATCGTCGCCATCAACAAGCCGGCCGGCCTGTTGGTGCACCGCACGGCCATCGACGCGCAGGAGCAGGTCTTCGCCCTGCAGATGTTGCGTGACCAGCTCGGCCGCCCGGTCTGGCCGGTGCACCGGCTCGACAAGGGCACCTCGGGCCTGCTGCTGTTTGCACTGAGCAGCGAGATGGCCGCCCTACTCGCGCCGATGTTCGAGCAGGGCTCGGCGAAGAAGCGCTACCAGGCGCTGGTGCGCGGCTGGCCGCAGGACGGCGGCGTGATCGAACACCCGCTGGCCCGCGACCCCGAGCTGCCGTCTGCCGGACAGACGATGCTGGCCTCACGCACCGACTGGCAGTGCCTGGCCCGCTTCGAGTGGCCCATCCAGACCCAGGCGACTTTCGAGACCAGCCGCTTCGCCCTGGTCGAGGCTCGGCCGCTGACCGGCCGCCGTCACCAGATTCGCCGCCATCTGCGCCACATCGCCCATCCGATCATTGGCGACTCGACCCACGGCAAGGGCCCGCTGAACCGCAAGGTGGCCGAGTACCTGGGGCTGCAGCGGCTGTGGCTGCATGGGCTGGAACTGCAGATCCCCCATCCGGTCGGCGGCGCGCTGCTGAACCTGCAGGCGCCGCTGGGGCCGGAGTGGGAGGCGCTGAGTACCCAGGACTAGAGGCGCAGCAGCAGGCCCTTGTCGATCTTGACCCGGGTGCCGACCTGCACGGCGGGGTCTTCGGCGTAGTCGAAGCTCTGGAGGGCGCCACCGTCCATGCGCACGGCCACCCGGAACACCCGGCTCTTGCCCATATTGTTCTGGACTCGATTGCCGGCATAGGCCCCGCCAACGGCACCGACGACGGTGGCGATGTCCTTGCCGCTGCCGCCGCCGACCTGATGGCCGACCACGCCACCGAGCAAACCGCCGGCAATGGTGCCCAGCACGTTGGGCTGATCGCTGTTCACCTCGACCACATTGACCGACTCCACCGCGCCGCAGGTGGCGCAGCTGGCGATCGCCTGCTGCCGCGTGTCACGCCTGTCGTTGCGGACATCGTCGCGCTGTGCCAGCGCAGGGTCCTGCTGATCGCGAGCACTCGACAGCCTGCCCTGATAGCGCTGACTGGTTTCGCGCTGCCCGTTCACCAGAAAGCTTTCTGCGGTCAGCTCGCCACCCAAACGGTCCTGGCGACGGATCACGTAGCTGCCCTCATAGCGGCCGCGACTCACCTCCGCGAGCCGAATCGGGTTGCTGACGCCCTGCACCGCGACCCGCACATTGGCACCGGGTGTGCCGTTGATCGAAAAGCTCAGCTCGTCACCGGGCGACATGCCATCAGGTGCGCTGATGTTGAAGACGCTGATCTGCGCCACCGCCTGCGGCGTCGGGTCGGGCGCGCCGAGCACCAGGGACTGGCTCATCGTGGCGCTCACGGCCTGACCGTCCTTAAGCACACGGGCCGTCACCAGGCTGGCGGCAGTCAATTTGTCGCGCTTGCGAATCGTGTAGTCGCCCTCGTAGGTGCCGGGGCTGGTTTCGCGTAGCTGCACGCCCTGGGTCGCACCGGCGATTTGCAGGCTCACTTTGGCTCTCGGCGAGCTGGTCAGGCTGAAAGACAGCACATTGCCGGGCCGCAGCCGCTGCAGTTGCTGCACCTCCAGGGAACTGATCGCAAGCGCGCGCGACTCGCTCGCATAGGACTGCGCATGCACGACAGCAGGCATGGCCACAGCCATGGCGCCCCCCAGGGCCAGGGACAAGATGGAGAGCTGGCGTTTGACGATGATGTTCATGGTGCCCTTCCGAGCGTTGAAAGCAGAGGGAAGCGCCCCGCGGTACGAAACCACCAAGCACCTGCTCACCATTCAACGTTCGGCCCGTCACGCGCAGCGACGGAGCATGACTACAAAGGCCGTAGGACAACCGACCGCAGTCGAATCAAGCCCCGAATCGCAGCGCGTAGATCGGCGGCAGATAGAGCGACACCGTCTGCCAGCTGTCGCCACCGTCATCGCTGGCCCACAGCTTGCCGGTAGTCGAGCCCATCAGCAAGCGCTGGCCGGTCTCGTCCACCACCAGGCAATGGCGGTAAATCAGGTCATAGCAATGTTCCTGCGGCAGTCCGGTTCGCAGCGCCTCGAAGCTCTTGCCGCCGTCTCGGGTCCGGGTCACGCACAGCGCGGCGTCGACCGGCAGGCGCTTCTCGTCCTTGATCGCCGGGGCGAACCAGGCGGTGTCGGGGGCCTGCGGGTGCACAGCCACGGCAAAGCCGAAACTGGACGGCTGCGCCTGAATCTGCTGCCAGCTGGCGCCGTTGTCGCCCGAGCGCCAGATGCCGCAGTGATGCTGGGCCCACAGCACATCGGGCGCAGCCTCGCAGCGTTTGATCAGGTGCGGGTCCTGGATGTTCTGGTCCATCTGGCGCTCGGGCGGCATGAAGTCGGCGCTCATGCCATCGGCGCGAAGGGCCCAGTTCGCTCCGGCGTCGGTCGTGCGCCAGGCGCCGCCGCAGGAGATGCCAAGCAGCAGTTCCGCGGAGTTCGTCGGGTGCAGGCAGATCGAATGGATGCCCGGCGTTTCGGAGCCGCCGCCCATCCATTCCAGCCGTTCGGGGCGCAACCACAGCGATTCGACCAGCTGCCAGCTCAGCGCACCGTCGCTGCTCTTGAACAAGCCGCCGGGGTTGGTGCCGGCCCAGATCGTGCCAGCGCTGTCGCGCTCCATGGACCAAATCTGCTGCAGCTTCCAGGCCGGGCCTTCGGCCCCGGCCGGCTGCTCGGGGAAAGTCGGCGTGGCCAGCTCGGTCCAGGTCGCGCCGCCGTCGTCAGAGCCCTGCACCTTGGTTCCGAAATGACCCAGGCTCAGTGCCGCCAGCATGCGCTGGCCAGTCGGCGCGGGCATCACCATGCTGACCGGCTCGGCCAGGAAGCTGATGTTGGCGATCTGCCAGCCATCAGCCTCGTAGCGCAGCTCGAACAGACCTTTGCGGGTGGCGACCCAGGCGGTGTTGCTCATGATTTTCTCAACCTCCAGACAAGGCTTGCAGGACATGGACGACGCTACCGGGCTGAAGCGCATCGCTAAGAGTTTCAAGCTCACGCAGGCGCCGGCCGTCGATGAAGATCACGACGTTGGCGCGCAGATGGCCCTGGTCGTCCAGCACATAGCCGCGCAGCCGCGGGTTGAGCGCGAACGCCGCCTCCAGCGCCTCTCGCACGGTGCCGGCCTCGGTGTCGAGTTCGGGCGTATCGGTGAAGCGGCGCAGCTGGGGCGTGAAGACGATGCGAACCATGACGGGCATGGTGCCGCAGACCTCTGCGCAGCGACAGAGGGAAGTTGGGGAGGAATTAGCACCGCGCGGCTGTCGAAAAGCGCTGTGCCTGAACGTCCCGCGCCCGGCCACGGCAGAATCGCCGCCTACACCGCGGAGACTCCATGAACCCAGGCATCGCCTATGCCGCCCTCGCCTACCTGTGCTGGGGCCTGTTTCCGCTTTACTTCAAGCAGCTGACCGAGGTGCCTGCGCTGGAGGTGATTGCGCACCGTACGCTGTGGTCGCTGTGCTTCGTAGCGATTTTGATGACGGTGCTGCGGCGCTGGGCCTGGGCGCCGGCAGTGCTGCGCCAGCCGCGGGTGCTGGGCACGTTCCTGCTCTCGGCCAGCCTGCTGGTCGTTAACTCGCTGGCGTACGTGTGGGCGGTGCAGCACGGCCATGTGCTGGAAGCCAGCCTGGGCTACTTCATCAACCCCCTGGTCAATGTGGCCCTGGGCTTTGTGTTCCTGCGGGAACGGCCACGGCCGGTGCAGTGGGTGGCGGTGGCGCTGGCGACTCTGGGCGTGTTGTGGCTGACCTTGCAGACGGGCCGGGCACCCTGGATCGCCCTGGTCATCGCCTTCAGCTTCGGTTTCTACGGCCTGGTGCGCAAAACCGCCCCGCTCGGCCCGATGGAGGGACTGACCCTGGAGACCCTGCTGATCGCACCCTTGGCCGCCGGTGCGCTGGCCCTGTGGACCGCGCAGGGCCACAGCGCCTTTGCCCATGGCGAACCCACGCAGATCGCCTGGCTGCTGATGACCGGGCCGGTCACCGCCATCCCTTTGCTGCTGTTCGCGGCCGGTGCGCGGCGACTGCCGTTGACCACCCTGGGCCTGGTGCAGTACATCTCGCCGACCCTGCAGTTCCTGCTCGGCGTCTGGGTCTTCCACGAGCCTCTGGCGCCGGCGCGGCTGCTGGCCTTTGCCTGCATCTGGGCGGCGTTGGCGGTTTACAGCGTGGAAGGGCTGTGGCGCAGCCGGCGTGCGGCGGCGGTCAGCGGGCTGGAGTCTTGCTGAGATTCAAGGCTTGAGCGCAACCTTCAAAAAGCCCAGAACCGCCGCATTGAACTCGCGATGAAACGTCACCCGGTCGAAGCCGGGCTGGCTGCTGCACAGCGGGGGCGCCATCGCGGCAAAGCGCGGCGTGCACGGCGCCAGGAAGTCGAAATGGCCTGCCCTGGGCACCTCGCGGTAGTCCAGCGGCTTGGGCAGCGCAGCCCGCACCGCTTCGGCATACCAGGGCTGCGGCAGCAGCACATCATCTTCTGCACGCCAAAGCTGGATGGGCACCGTGATGGCCGCGAGCGAGGCCTGAGTCAAGGTGAACCCGAGCGCCGGCGCCACCACCACGGCTGCGCGCACCCTTGGGTCACGGCCGGCCAGGAGCTCGGTCGCCCCCAGAGCCGCCACCTCGGTGGGCCGTCGGGCCATCACCTGGCAGGCATAGTCCGTAGGCTGACGCTGGCAATGCGGACCGATAAGCCCCAGATCGGCAACCCCGCCCACCAGGGTCAGCGCGGTAAAGCCCCCCGACGAAAAGCCAAACACGCCAATGCGTGTGGCGTCGATGCGATCCCGGCCCGACCACTTGCTCAGCATGTGGTCAATAACCCGGCTGAGATGGCGTGGTCGCGCCACCATCGACACCTCCTTGCTCTGATCGGCGTGGTTGTCACCGGTGTGGGTGACTGCAGCGACGACAAAGCCGGCCTGGGCCAGTGCGACCGCCGTGTCGTGATGCCCGAGCGATGAGCCCCCATTTCCATGCGAGACCACGATCAGCGGCAACCCCTGACCTGCAACTGCGCCGCCACGGGCGATGTTGAGCGTGAACGGACCGAGATCGATCTCCTGCGCCCGCGCCTCGGTGGGATACCAGATCGCCACCTCCAGTGGTTTATCGCTGCCATCGACCGCCTGCTGGCGATCGAAGCCCGCGGCAAGAGGCGCCGCCGCCAGAGCCGGCGACAGCAGGGCGACTGACATGCAAACAAAGGCCGAACAGACCAGGCGGGCAATGAAGCAGGAGGAGTGACACGATTCCAAGATGGGCTCGATGAAGTGGTTGTGATTGAACTCATTGAAACCACGCTCAAGCCCGTCGGCTACCGGCTTGCGACGAACCGGGATCACTTCGGCGCAAGATTCCGCGGGCCGGCGCCAGCTGCGCTACGAGACCGTCCGGCACTCACCAAAAAAACAGGCCGGTCGACGCAGATCGACCGGCCTGTACTCCAGTAAAAGTGCGGCTCGCTATCCGCCGCCCAAGCTGACTCAATCAGCTGCGCATCAGATGGTCAAACGCCCCCAGCGCCGCCTTCGCGCCATCGCCGGCCGCAATGATGATTTGCTTGAACGGCACCGTCGTCGCATCACCGGCGGCGAAGACGCCCGGCACCGAGGTCTGGCCCTTCGCGTCGACGATGATTTCGCCGTGCTTGCTGAGTTCGACCACGCCCTTCAGCCATTCGGTGTTGGGCACCAGACCGATCTGCACGAACACGCCTTCCAGCTCAATTCGCTTGGCTTCGCCTGTCGTGCGATCGATGTAGCTCAGGCCGTTGAGCTTGCCGGCCACACCGGTGAACTCGCTGGTCTGGGCCTGCTTGATGATGGTGACGTTGGCCAGGCTCTCTAGCTTCTTGACCAGCACCGCGTCGGCGCGCAGCGCGTCGCCGAACTCCAGCAGGGTGACATGGGACACGATGCCGGCCAGGTCGATGGCGGCCTCGACGCCTGAGTTGCCACCACCGATCACCGCCACGCGCTTGCCCTTGAACAGCGGGCCGTCGCAGTGCGGGCAGTAGGCCACGCCCTTGTTCTTGTACTCCTGCTCGCCGGGCACGTTGACGTTCCTCCAGCGCGCGCCGGTGGTCAGGATGACGGTCTTGCTCTTGAGCGAGCCGCCATTGGCCAGTTGCACCTCGACCAGACCACCGGGCGCGGAGGCCGGGATCAGCTTGTCGCCGCGCTGCAGGTTCATCACGTCAACACCGTAGGCCTTCACATGGGCTTCCAGGCTCATGGCGAACTTGGGGCCGTCGGTCTCCAGCACGGAGATGTAGTTCTCGATCGCCAGGGTGTCGTTGACCTGACCACCGAAGCGCTCAGCGGCAACGCCGGTGCGGATGCCCTTGCGGGCGGCATACACTGCGGCGGCGGCACCGGCAGGGCCACCGCCGACCACCAGCACGTCAAAGGCTTCCTTGGCCGAGAGCTTGGAGGCGTCCTTCTCCGCCGCGCCGGTGTCCAGCTTGGCGACGATCTCTTCCACCGTCATGCGGCCGGAGCCAAAAGGCGCGCCGTTCAGCCAGATGCTGGGCACCGCCATGATCTCGCGGCCGTTGACCTCGTCCTGGAACAGTGCGCCGTCGACGATGACTGTCTTGACCTTGGGGTTGAGCACGGACATCAGACTGAGCGCCTGCACGACGTCCGGGCAGTTGTGGCAGCTCAGGCTCATGTAGACCTCGAAGCTGTACTCGCCTTCCAGCGCCTTGATCTGATCGATCACGTCCTGCTCGACCTTGGGCGGATGGCCACCGGTCCACAGCAGGGCCAGCACCAGCGAGGTGAATTCGTGGCCCAGCGGAATCGCTGCGAAGCGCAGGCTCTGATTGGTGCCAGTACGCTTGAGGCTGAAGGAGGGCTTGCGGGCATCCTGGCCAGCGGTGCTGAGCGTTATCTTGTCGGACATCGCATCGATGTCCTGCAGCAGGGCCAGCAGCTCCTGCGCGCTGGCGGAATCGTCCAGCGAAGCTTCGATCTCGAAGGGCTGGGTGACACGCTCGAGGTAGGACTTGAGCTGGGTCTTGAGGTTGTCGTCCAACATGGCTGAATCCTTTTCGTGAGTGTGTTCAGGCGTGGCAAGTCAAGCCACTCTGAAAACGCCCCCGTGGATCAGGACGTTTTCAGCGAGGCTCGGAGCTGTCTACCGAGCGGAGCCCGTGGAACCGGCTTTGCCGGGCCACGGGGCTCGCCCCCTTGAGGGGGAGCGCCGTAAGCGCTCCGGGGGTGGGTCATGCTTTTAGATCTTGCCGACCAGGTCCAGGGACGGGGCGATGGTCTTGGCGCCTTCCTTCCACTTGGCCGGGCACACCTGGCCGGGGTTGGCTGCGGTGTACTGGGCAGCCTTCAGCTTGCGCAGGGTTTCCGACACGTCACGGGCGATCTCGTTGGAGTGGATCTCGGCGGTCTTGATGATGCCGTCCGGGTTGATCACGAAGGTGCCGCGCAGGGCCAGGCCTTCTTCGGGGATGTGCACGCCGAAGGCATTGGTCAGGGTGTGGGTCGGGTCGCCGACCAGGGGGAACTTGGCCTTGCCGACGGCCGGCGAGGTTTCGTGCCAGACCTTGTGCGAGAAGTGCGTGTCGGTCGTGACGATGTAGACCTCGGCGCCCATCTTCTGGAACTCGGCATAGCTGTCGGCCGCGTCTTCGACTTCGGTCGGGCAGTTGAAAGTGAAGGCAGCCGGCATGAAGATCAGCACGGACCACTTGCCCTTCAGCGACTCATCGCTGACGGTGATGAACTTGCCGTTGTGGAAGGCTTCGGTCTTGAAGGGCTGGACTTGGGTGTTGATCAAAGACATTTGAATGTTCCAAACAAAGGTTGATGGGATAGGCTGAATCATATCGGCGCCCATTCCGCCTTAGTTTTGTTTAATCAAATGACGTTGATTGGCTGAGCCTATTGCCTGTAACTATTGCGAAACAATTGTGCGATAGCAACAACTCAGAATTCCAGCGCCAGCAGCTCCTCGACCGTCTGTCGGCGGCGGATCAAGCGTTCTGTGGCGCCATCGACCAGCACCTCGGCGATGAGCGGCCGGCTGTTGTAGTTGCTGGACATGGAGGCGCCGTAGGCGCCGGTGTCGTGGATCACCAGCAGATCGCCAACCTGGGCTTCGGGCAGCTCGCGCGGCAAGACCACGCCGCCATCGCCCTGGGTGAAGACATCGCCGGATTCACACAGCGGGCCCGCCACCACCGTGCGCCGGGCGACGCGCTCGCTGCCGTCCTTGGCGATCACGCTCATCTGATGGAAGCTGCCGTACATGCTCGGCCGCATCAGCTCATTGAAGCCGGCATCGACCAGAGTGAAGTGATTGTTGCCCGCGTACTTGGTGGCGCGCACCTCGGTGATCAGCACGCCCGACTCGGCCACCAGGAATCGGCCCGGCTCGATCTCCAGCGCCATGTCGTGACCGACCAGCGCCTGCGCCTCCAGGCGCGCGGCATCCCAAAGGCCAAAGTAATGCGCGGTATCGACGACCGCCTCGCCATCGCGGTAGGGGATCGACAGGCCGCCACCGGCCGAGATCGCATGCAGGTCATGGCCGGCGGCCACGGCCTCGCGCACCAGGCCCACCATCGCGCCGCAGACCTGGCTCAAATGGCTGTAGTCCACGCCGGAGCCGATGTGCATATGCAGGCCCACCAGTTGCAAGCCATGTTGCTTGATTGCTGCCAATGCCGCGCCCAGGTCGGAGTGCCAGATGCCGTGCTTGCTGTGCTCGCCGCCGGTGTTGGTCTTGTTGCTGTGGCCATGGCCGAAGCCGGGGTTGATGCGCAACCAGACCTGGTGGCCCTTCGAGGCAGCACCGAGCTGATGCAGCATGTCGATCGAGCCGGCATTGACAGGGATCTTGTGCTCGATGACAGTGGCCAGCGTCTCGCGGTCCAGCAGGTCAGCGGTGAAGACGATCTCATCGCCGCCGGTCGGGAAGCCCGCCGCCAGGGCCCGCAGGATCTCACCGCGGGAGACGGCGTCAACCTTGACGCCCTGCTCCCGCATCAGCCGCAGGATATGGGTGTTGGAGCAGGCCTTCTGCGCAAAGCGGATCGCGTCGAAAGACTTCAGGGCAGCAATCCGGGCACGGATGGTGGCTGCGTCATAGGCCCACAACGGGCTGCCAAAAGTAGCGGCCAGCGCTTGCAGGCGGGCGGGGCTGAAGGGATTGGCCATGACGATGCACTCCTGGAATTTTGAACTGTCCTGAGCATGCCCGGCCTCAAGCATTCAATCAAATGCTTATATATAGAAAATCCATCCAAATCTGATATGGTTTGAACATGAGCATCAGTCACCGCCATATTGAAGTCTTCCGTGCTGTGATGACTGCCGGCGGTGTGACAGGCGCTGCCGCGCTGCTGCACACCTCTCAACCGACCATCAGCCGTGAGCTGGCCCGGCTGGAGCAGTTGCTGGGCTACGCCCTGTTCGATCGCGAGCGCAGCCGGCTCAAAGCCACGGCGCGCGCCCTGGCCTTGTTCGATGAGGTGCAGCGTTCGTTCCAGGGGTTAGAGCGGGTGCGAGAGCGGGCCGATTCTCTGGGGCGGGCGGAGCATGAACAGCTGTCGGTGTTGGCCCTGCCGGCCTTGGCCCATGCCCTGCTACCGGCGGCCGTCGCGGCACTTCGCACGCGCCATCCTGCCTCGCGCCTCTCGATCACGCCACAAGAGTCACCCCTGCTGGAAGACTGGATGAGCGCCCAGCGTTTCGACCTCGGGCTCACCGAGGGCCAGCAGGCTGTGCCCGGTACCCGGCTGGAACCCTTACTGAGTCTAGACGAGGTCTGCGTGCTGCCGGCCGGCCACCGGCTGCTGGAGCGGCTGACACTGATGCCTGCAGATTTTGCCGGTGAGCCCTTCGTCAGTCTGGCCGTAGACGACCCCTACCGCATGCAGCTCGACCAAATCTTTGCGGCGGCCGGCGTGCAACGCGATCTGAGCCTTGAAACGCACAGCGCGGTGGCCGTGTGCGCCATGGTTGAGCGGGGCCTGGGCCTGGCCATCATCAATCCGCTGACGGCGATGGCCTGCGCTAACGAGCGCCTGCATATTCGACGCTTCTCGGTTTCGGTGCCGTTTCGGGTCGGCGCGCTGCTGCCGGCTTATCGGCCCGGGCAAGCCTTACTCGGCGACTTGCTCGACGGCCTGCGCGGCGAGGCGGCACGCATTGCCGAGAGTCTGCAGCGACTGGCCTGACAATGCCAATCGAATTTTTCTTCCACTGCAAGACATGCGCCTGCTGACCCATCACGATCTTGACCTCGCCCGCGTGGGTCCGCTGTTCGCCAAGCTGCGCCAGGCGATCGAGCGTGACGATTTCCGCAGCGCCAAGCTGAAGAAGCTCAGCCCCACGCCCTACTGGCGCTTCAAGCTGGACGCCAGCCACCGCTTGCTCGTGCAGTTCGCCCGCCACGGCGACGAGACCGTGTGCCTGGCACTGGAAGTGATACTGAACCATGCCTACGAGCGCTCGCGCTTTATGCGCGGCGCAGCGCTGGACTGGGCCCGCATCGATCAGGACGAGGCTGCGGCGGACATGCCGCAGGGCGACGCCCCGGCCCTGCGCTATCTGCACCCGCAGCGCGGTGAGTTTCATCTGCTGGACAAAGTGCTGAGCTTCGACGATGTGCAGCAGGCCGTATTTGACACCCCGGCGCCGCTGGTGCTGGTAGGTTCGGCCGGATCGGGCAAGACCGCGCTGACCCTGCAGAAGCTCCGGCTGGCACGCGGGCGCGTGCTTTACGTCACCCAGTCGGCCTATCTGGCGCAAAGCGCGCAGGCCCTGTACTTCTCGCATGGCTTTGAGGCCGAGGGGCAGGAGCCTGAATTCCTCAGCTACCGAGAGCTCATCGAAACGCTGCAGGTGCCCGCTGGGCGTGAGCTGACTTTCGCCGGCTTCAGTGCCTGGTTCGCCCGTCACCGTGCGGCGACCCGGCAGGCGCTGGACGGACTGGATGCGCACGCCCTGTTCGAGGAGTTCCGCGGCGTGCTGTCGAGTCGCGCCGAGGGCGTGCTCGATCGCGCGGCCTATCTTGCGCTGGGGCCGCGCCAATCGCTGCTGGCCGCGCCGCAACGGGCAACGGCCTACGAGCTGTTCGACAAGTACCGCGCCTGGTTGGCCAGCGAGGGGCTTTATGACCTCAACCTGCTGGCTTTCGAGTCGCATGGCAAGGCCGCGCCGGTATATGACTTCGTGGTCGTAGATGAAGTGCAGGACCTGACACCGGTGCAGTTGGCCCTGGTGCTCAAGACCCTGGCCAAGCCAGGGCAGTTCCTGTTGTGCGGCGACTCCAACCAGATCGTGCACCCGAACTTCTTCTCCTGGGCGGCTGTGAAAACCCTGTTCTGGCAGGACGAGGCCCTGGCCCGTACACAGAACCTGGCCGTGCTACGCGCCAACTTCCGTAACGGTCAGGCCGTCACCCAGTTGGCCAACCGCTTGTTGAAGATCAAGCACGCACGGTTTGGCTCGATCGACCGGGAAAGCAATTTCCTCGTGCAGGCCACGGCTGATCAAGCCGGCGCGGTCCAGTTGGTGGCCGACAACGAGCGCAACCGGCGCGAGCTCGATGCCAAGACCCGCAACTCGACCCAGTTCGCGGTGATCGTGCTGCGTGACGACGACAAGGCCGCCGCGCGGCTCCAGTTCCGCACCCCGCTGGTGTTCTCTGTGCACGAGGCCAAGGGCCTGGAGTATCCGAACGTCATCCTCGTCGGCCTGATCAGCGGCCAGCGCCAGGCCTTTGCCGAGATCGCCGACGGCGTGCGACCAGAAGATCTGCATGGCGACAGCCTTGACTACAGTCGCGCCCGCGAGAAGAGCGACCGCTCGCTGGAACTGTTCAAGTTCTATGTCAACGCCCTGTACGTCGCCATGACACGGGCGGTCGACCAGTTGCTCCTGCTGGAGAGCGACACCGGGCACCCGCTGTTGCAGTTGCTGGCCCTGAACACCGGCGAGACGCTGAGCTTTGCGCAGGCGCAGGCGTCCAGCCAGCAGGAATGGGCCCAGGAGGCGCGCCGGCTTGAGCTTCAGGGCAAGCAGGAACAGGCCGACGCAATCCGGCAAGGCGTGCTGAAGACGCAGAAACCGAACTGGCCCATCTGGGACGAGGCTGCGCTGGACGATGTGCTGCCCAAGGCCCTGCAGCCCGGCCAAATCTCCAACAAACCGCGCCAGGCGCTGCTGGACTATGCGCTGTGGCACGGCCAGTCAGGCTGGCTGCACAGTCTGGCCAGCGCCAGCGCCTTTGCCCCGGCGCTGCAACTGCTGCAAGCGCTGGATCGCCGCGAGCTGGGTGGTTTTGGCTGGGAAAACGCGGCGCCGGGCGCGAGCCAAGACGCGCGGGACTTCATCGCCAAGCGCATCGCTGTTGTGGCCGAGCGCCAGCGCCAGCCCTATGCCGGGCGCAACTTCAAGGAGGTGCTGCGCCAATGCGAACAGTTCGGCGTCGACCATCGCAGCTATTTCAATGCCACGCCGCTGATGATGGCGGCCCAATGTGGCAATGTCGCGCTGGTCGAGGCGCTACTGGAGCGCGGCGCCGACCCGCTGCTGCGCGATCACTACGGCCAATGCGCCTGGGACCAGGCACTGGCCCGCTTCCTCGACGATCCAGGCCACACGCAGCACCATCTGGATGCGCTGCATCCGCTGCTGTCACCACCGGTGCTCGACGTGCAGACGGGCGGCCGGTTGGTGCGCCTGGAGCGGCTGCAGGGGGAGTACTGGTTGCTCGGTCTGATGCTTTCCAACTACAAAACCCTGTACTCGCAATTTCACGTCGATGCCCGTCAGGCCCAGCGCAATCTCAAGGGCTTCAGCGCCGAGCACCTGATGCGGCAGATCGAGCGTGTGCCCGTCAGCCTGCTGCGCGAAAAGCGGCGCAAGCGCACGTACTTCAATGCAGTGCTGGCGCGCGCCGAGGTGCACAGCGCCTACCTGCCTAGCCGGCAGCTGTGGCAGCGCAGCAGCAATGGCTACTACCTGCCTAACCCCGCGCTGCAACTGCGTGCGGCAAGCGATGGTGCATGGGTGGCCTGGGCCGACTGGCTGAATCGGCGGCTGGTGCATGCGGGCTGCGGTATCGCGCCGAACGAGCCTTTCGGGCCTGCAGCATGAGAACCGACTGAGCGCCTCCTACCCGCGTTCGATGCGCGCATAGGCGCTGTGATTGTGAATCGACTCGAAGTTCTCGACGTCCACGCTGTAACGCCCTATCCGCGGGTCGGCGTTAAGCCGCAGCGCCACATCACGCACGAGATCCTCGACGAACTTGGGATTCTCGTAGGCGTGCTCGGTGATCCACTTCTCGTCGCTGCGCTTGAGCAGGGACCAGACCTCGCTGGAGGCGCTTTCCTCGGCGAAACGGACCAGTTCCAGCCAGCTCAGCTCGGCATCCGGCAACTCGGCGCGGATGGTCACTCGCGATCGCTGATTGTGCGCGCCATAGTCGGAGATTTCCTTCGAGCAGGGGCACAGGCTCTTCACCGGCACGGCCACCTCGGCCCAGACCGAGGTCCGACCGGCGCGGGTTTCGGAGATCAACGCGCCCTGGTAGTCCAGCATCGACTCGATGCCCGAAACCGGCGCACGCTTCTTGATGAAGAAGGCAAAGCGCACCTCGATGCGGCCCTCGATCGCTTCGAGCTTGCTGAGCATCTCGCCATGCAACTCGCGCAGGCCACGGGCGTCCAGCGGGGCTGACAGCGCATTCAGCCAGGCCACGAAGCGGGACATGTGCGTGCCCTTCTTCTCGGCCGGCAGCATCACGTCCAGCGTCCACTGGCCCACCGTGTGTTGAGCGGTCATGCCGACTTGCACCTGCAGCGGATAACGGACGTCCTTGACGCCGACTCTCTGGATCACGAGGTGGCGCTCATCGCGCTCACTCTGGGTGTCGGGGATGTGAAGGCTGCTGGTGACTGGGTTCATGCGCAAGGGGACTGGGATTCGGGCTCAAGCATGACAGCATCGACGCAGCCTTGCCTGGGCAAGGACTTGATCGTCACTGGTTGGCGGCGGGTCGCACCAGGGAGGGTCGGGCGCCGAAACGCTTGAGGATGCTTTGCTCGATGCCAGTCGCATCCAGCCCGCACAGCGACATCAGCTTCACCGGATCACCGTGCTCGACGAACTCGTCGGGCAGGCCCAGCACCAACACGGGCACGTTGAGACCGGCGGCCTGCAGCGACTCCAGCACGGCCGAACCGGCGCCGCCCATCACGCAGCCTTCCTCGACTGTCACCAGCGCATCGTGCGTGCGTGCCAGCTCGGCCACCAGCTCGTGGTCCAGCGGTTTGACGAAGCGCATGTTCGCGACCGTCGCATCCAGCGAGTCGGCCGCCTGCAGCGCCGGGTAGAGGACGGTGCCGAAGGCCAGGATCGCGATGCGCTTGCCGGTACGGCGGATCTCGCCCTTGCCCCAGGCCTGCGCGGTCATTTCCTTTTGCACCGCCACGCCAGCACCGGCGCCGCGCGGGTAGCGCACGGTCGAAGGGCCGTTGTGCTGGAAGGCGGTGAACAGGGCCTGGCGACATTCGTTCTCGTCGGCCGGCGTCAGCAGGGCCATGTTCGGAATGCAACGGGTGAAGGCGATATCGTAATTACCGGCATGGGTGGCACCATCGGCACCGACCAGGCCCGCGCGGTCCAGGGCGAAGACCACCGGCAGATTCTGGATCGCCACGTCGTGGATCATCTGGTCGTAGGCGCGCTGCAGGAAGGTCGAGTAGATCGCCACGACCGGCTTCAGCCCTTCACAGGCCAAGCCGGCGGCAAAGGTGACCGAATGCTGCTCGGCAATGCCGACATCGTGATAACGGGTCGGGAAACGATTGTGGAAGTCCACCATGCCAGAGCCTTCGCGCATGGCTGGGGTGATGCCCACGAGGCGCTTGTCCTGCTCAGCCATGTCGCACAGCCATTCACCAAAGATCTGGGTGAAAGTGGTCTTGGGCGGGGTGGTCGGCTTGACGAAGCCCACGGCCGGGTCGAACTTGCCCGAGGCGGCGTGGTACTTAACCGGATCGGCCTCGGCCAGCTTGTAGCCCTGGCCCTTCTTGGTGACGATGTGCAAGAACTGCGGACCCTTCTTCTCGCGCAGGTTTTCCAGCGTCGGAATCAGGGAGTCGAGGTCATGGCCGTCGATCGGGCCGACATAGTTGAAGCCGAATTCCTCGAAAATCGTGCCCGGCACGACCATGCCCTTGGTGTGCTCCTCGAAGCGGCGCGCAAACTCGTACAGCGGCGTGTTCTTCAACACCGACTTGGCGCCTTCACGCGCAGTGGCGTAGAACTTGCCGCTCATCAGGCGGGCTAGGTATTTGTTCAGCGCGCCGACCGGCGGGCTGATCGACATGTCGTTGTCGTTCAGGATCACCAGCACGTCGCCGAGCAGGCCACCATGGGCCACGCCAGCGTTGTTGAGCGCCTCGAAGGCCATGCCGGCCGTCATCGAACCGTCGCCGATGATGGCCACCGCCTTGCGATCCTCGCCCTTGATCTTGGCGGCCATGGCCATGCCGTGAGCGGCCGAGATCGAGGTGCTGGAATGGCCGGTGCCGAAGGTGTCGTACTCGCTTTCGTCGCGGCGCGGGAAGCCGCTGATGCCGCCCAGTTGGCGCAGGCCACTCATGCGGTCGCGCCGGCCGGTCAGCACCTTGTGCGGATAAGTCTGGTGACCCACATCCCAGACCAGTCGGTCATGCGGCGTGTTGAAAACATAGTGCAGGGCCACGGTCAACTCGACCGCGCCGAGGTTGGAGCCCAGATGACCGCCGGTCTTGGCCACGCTGTCCAGCACATAGGCGCGCAGCTCGCCGGCCAGCTTGACCAGATCGGTGCGCGGCAGGCGGCGCAGATCGGCCGGGCTGTCGATGGTTTGCAAAAGCGGGTAGTTCATCACGGCTACCTCAGTTGTCACGTTCAACCACCATGTCAG
>Ga0187843_10001024_pt1 | contig 18247 bp, 16 predicted proteins | sample SpaLakP09_SKY_43_FD_134516 | JGI IMG/M metagenome (GOLD analysis project Ga0187843, IMG submission 134516) | Oligotrophic lake water microbial communities from Sparkling Lake, Wisconsin, USA - SP09_SKY_43 | ecosystem: Environmental > Aquatic > Freshwater > Lake | place: USA: Sparkling Lake...
CCGGCAGGGCATTGTCGGCATCGCACCGGATGCGCGCATCAGCCTGTACAAGGCCTGCTGGTACCTGCCCGCGCCTGCTGCGGCGCTCGCACGCTGCAACACCTTCACCTTGGCCAAGGCGCTGGCAGCCGTCATGGCCAGCGATGCCCGCATCCTCAATCTGAGCTTGGGCGGCCCCAACGATCCACTTTTGGCAGAACTGCTGGCCAAGCTGCTGAAACAGGAACGCATCGTTGTCGCTGCACAACCGGCTGCCGGCATGCGCAATGGCTTCCCGGCGAATGTGCCGGGCGTCATCACGGTGGGTGTCGCCGACTCGCCGACAGTCAAAGCCGAGGCCACACTGCAAGCCCCTGGGCGCGATGTGCTGACCCTGGCGCCCGGGAGCCGCTACGACTTTGCCAGTGGCTCATCCATGGCTGCCGCGCACATCAGCGGATTGATCGCCCTGCTCCAGGCCATCGCGCCGGGCATGGATCGCCAGGCCATCGAAAAGGTCCTGGGCCATGGGGCGGCCATGCCCGACGCCGCGCTCGCACTGGAAGCAACGCTGCCCGGAACCCGACGTGTGGCAGAACGCTGAAGCGGGCCTGGTTTTACAACTTGAAACCGCAACCCGCCTGATCGATCCCGGCACTCACTGAGCAACAAGCACCTCAACGGCCCTCGGCCCAGGACTCTATGTTGCTCAAGAACGCGCTCACTTTTTGCCATTTGCTGGCCATGGCCTTGGCGGTCGGAAAGATGCTGGACTATGACGTTCGCTTCCTCTGGACCGTGCACACACGGCCAACTCCCCAGCGGCTGCTGGACCTGGAAAGAACCAAGTCGACGATGACGCTCGCGCTGATCGCGCTCTGGTTGAGTGGTGCGGCCCTGGTCTATGTCGGCCACACCCAGAACCCGGCTTACCTGATGAACGAAAAGCTGTGGATGAAAGTGTTCACCGTGTTGGTGCTGACCCTCAATGGTTGGCTGATGCACCGCTTCGCTTTTCCCGTGCTCCAGCGAGGACATGCCTTCCTCGAACTGCCTGTCTTCCACATGCTCGGCCTGACCCTGTTCGCGACCCTGTCATCGGTGTCCTGGCTCTACGCGTCCTTTCTCGGCATTGCGCGCTCGTGGAACCACACCGCCCCGTTTGGCTTCATCCTGGGGGTCTATGCAACGCTGATTCTTGTCGCGGGTGGAACGGCCATGCTCGGCATCACACTGCTGCGCCAGATTCACATGAAACGTCCGCAGTTCAGCCATCCAGCCGATACCGACATCGAGCACGCGGGCTGCCCCCACTGATGGCGATCGATCCGCTGATCTGGCTGGGCCGTCAATCAGGCAAAAAAAAGCCGACTCGAAAGAGCCGGCCTTGTTCTTGAAACGCAGCTGGAATCAGTAGCGGCCGCCGCCAAATCCACCGTTGCCATAGCCCACATCCGCGCGTTTGGGCGCGTTGTAGCCGGCCGCACTGTAGCCGCCGGCTTTGGCGCTGTCGTCGCGAGGGCGTGCGAGGGTCACCACGATCGAGCGGCCGTCGACGGTCATGCCGTGCAAGGCCGAGATGGCTGCCTGGGCGAACTCAGGGGATGCCATTTCCACAAAGCCGAAGCCTTTGGATGTTCCGGTGTCGCGGTCCATCATGACCCGGGCTGAAGTCACGCTGCCGAACTCGGAGAAGTTGCTCTTCAGGCTGGAGTCGGTGACGGAGTAAGGCAAGTTGCCGACGTAGATTTTGCTGCTCATGCTGGAGCCTTTCTGGTGGGGTCGTGACGCGAGGTCAGGATGTACGGTCTGGAGGTGTGGGCTGTCCGCTGCAACTGCGGCAGCTGGACCGGATCCGTGAGGGACGGATCTCAGCACTCAGGTGGGTGTGTCATGCTGGCTTGCAGCCAGCCCTGGGTGACCGCCAGGAGGCGGGCGCCTTCGCGCGAGGCAAAGGTCTTGCTCAATCGGAACACACGGCCGGGGCTGCCGTTGCACTGAGAGCGTTGAACCGAAAAAGAGGCTCGGAAACGGCCGCAATCGGTGGGGTGTGTCGTGGGCGAAACGACGAACTGGCCCATGGGTATGACGTGATTTGTAATCTTGTGCAATCAAAAAACTGCAAGCCTTGAGAAGGCTGCATGACCATCGTGTCGCTCGCTGAAATGCCGTGCCTGGGCAATTCAATCGAGCGTGTCCGGGTCGCTTCACGCGACCCAAAACGGGTTCGCCTGGGCCCGAAACAGGCTTTCGGGCGAATTTCCCGCAACGCTTTATACCACTCAAGAACAAAAACTATAGTTTTTATTATTTTTGGTTTTTAAAAAAGGCGCAATGCTGGCCGGCCTGGCGGACCACATCGTGAGACGTTGAGTGCCGAACAAGTGCGAAGGACCGCCGACCACCTCGGGCGAAGTCAAGGCTTCGGAGGCTTTTCCTCACCCGCTCGCTCGTCACCGGCCGCTGTGGAGTCGCAGGGTTCTCGGTGCGCGAGCCGCAGCACATGCACCGAAACCAGAACACCGCACAGCAAGAGCAAAGCCATGCCCACGCGAGGGGCCACGGCCCAACTGAGGAGTGAGAGACCCAAGACGATGAGGATGAGACGCGGCACCCCGGAATTGTGCAGGCCTGCCTCGCCGCGCGCGGCGGGCAATATTTCCCACCTGGCAGGCAGGTGGCGCACCGTGTCTGCCACGCGGGTGCCAGTGAAGCGATGAATCAGGGCGCTTGCACCAAGCGCAGCCAGATCTCGTTGCGCCGCAAGAACCACGGCACGAAGGGCGCGTCGTAGCGGGAGTACACCGGCTCGCCTTCCCAATCGAGCTTGGCCGAGCGCATGGCGGCTTGCAACTGGGCCAGATGCGCCTGGTAGTTCGACTCCGACCAGAAACCCGAGTAGCGGATCACCGCGAACCGTGCCGGCGGCACCTGCCGGAGTTGAACACGGGCGTCCAGCGGCTCCGGCGCTTGGTCCGCCGTGACCCCTTTGGGCAATACGAACTGCACCAGAAAGCCACCGGCCGCGGCGGCCTGGGTCACCGGCGCGGTCATGTCCAGCTTCACCGGCACAGCGACCTGCGCCACGGGGGCGGTCATCGCGAACTTCCGCTCGCCCTTGTTCTTGCCAAAGATATAGCCGGCCAGTATGGGAAAGGCCTGATTGCCCGCTTCGGCTGCCGGGCCGGGCACGACCACCTCGGCCACCGCATAGGCCGCGTACTGCCGCAGCTCGATCCCGCCGAGGTCTTGCACAAGCTGGTACTCGGGCTCTTCGATGGCGTGGCTGGGCATGGGTAAGGCAGTCAAAACAAGCGATGACAGCAGGGCTGCGAAGAAGGCCTTGCGCGAGCGAAACAGGGTTTGAAGGTGACGGGCTGGCATGGGCGCATGTTCCCATCAAGGGCCTCCTTTGTCCGTGCCCTGACCCACATGCCCGACCCGGCGCCCGGTCAAAGGCCCTGCAGTGCTCGGATCATGCCGGCCAGCAAGGCGCTCACCGAAGCTCAATTTCACCTCAAGGCTCCTGCCACAGCACCCGTCACAGCACCCGTCCTCTTTCAAACATAGCGCCAGAACAAAAGGCTCTCGCGCACGTGCATGAGCGACCACAGGACAGCACCCGCCGGCCCGTCTGTGCAGCAGACATGGGCGAACACCGGCGATGTAGCGCTGCGCGCAGGCTTGCGAGGGCGGGTTCACCCAGTCGGGCGCGCGGCCGAGGGGCTTTGCGCTAGACCCTGCCCGGTAAAGGAAAGCGCAGCACAAAGCGGATGCGACCGGCCGGGCCGGCATGCACCTGCGCGCTGCCGCCGTGCAGGGTCAGAATGCGGCGCACGATGGCAAGGCCCAGCCCGCTGCCGCCCGAATCGGCAGTGCGGGAGGGGTCTGCACGGAAGAAGCGACCGAACAAGCGCGGCAGTAACTCAGCGGGCACCGGCAGGCCTTGGTTGCTGACTTCGAGCACCGCGAAAGCTGCGGCGCTGACACGCAGGCTTTTGGATTCGCTTCCGGTTTCAGCTTCACAAGCCTGGGCTGTCTCCGTGCGCGCCGACAGCTCGATCACCGTGCCGGCGCTGGCATGCTGAACGGCGTTGGCGATCAGATTGGCCAGGGCTCGGCGCAGCATGGCCGGTTCGGCCCACAGCGGCGCATCGCCTTGGCAGCGCAGCTGCAAGCCGCGCTCCTCGGCCAGGTCGGCGAAATAGTCGGCCTGCCGAGCCAGCTCGTCGGCGGCAGACAGTTCCTTGCGCTCGATCGCAGCGGCCGTCGCCTCATGCTCGCTGCGCGCCAGAAACAGCAGGCTGTCGACCATGCGATTCAGGCGCTCCAGCTCCTGCAGCTGGCCCTCGAGCAATGCGGCGTACTCGGCGGGCGGGCGCGGCCGGCTGAGCATGACTTGGCTCTGGCCCGTCAGCACGGCCAAGGGCGAACGCAGCTCATGGGCCAGGTCGGCCGCGAACTGGTTGAGTTGGGCATAGCCTTGTTCCAGGCGATTCAACATGGTGTTGATGCCTTCCACCAGGGGGCGCAATTCCTCGGGCATGTCCACCGCATGCAAGCGCAGGTCAAGGCTGTGCGGGCCAATCGCAGCGGTCTGGGCACGCAGGCGGCGCAGCGGCGCCAGGCCCTGCCAGATCAGCCACAGCACCAAGGCCGCGGACAAGCCTCCGGCCGCCAGGCTGGTGGCGGCGATGCGCAGCCGGTAGTCGGCCAGCAGCTCGCTGCGCTCCGGGTAAAGGCGCGCCAAGCGGATCTCCACCGGATCCGGGCCCAGCTGCGCCCATGCGTTGAGCAAGGCCACCGGAACCCCGTCTTCACGAAGCGCATGGCGGATGTCCTGCAACTCGGCCTGCTGGTTCAGCGGCACCGGCCGGGCCTGCGACAAAGGCAGGCCCGGCGGGTTGATGCGTAGCAGCAGCGCCGCCCCCTGCTCCGGCGCGGCATGAATCTCGATCAGCGCATTGCTCTCCCCGCTCATGGTGTCGCGCAAGTAATCGGCCTGCTCGCGCAGCAGCTCGGGTGTGCCGCTGTGAGCCAGCAGCTGCCGCAGTTGGCGCAGCTTGCCCAGCAACTGCACATCGTCGCGGCGCAGCAGCTGTTGCTCGAAGGAGCGGTAAAGATACGCACCCAGCAGCGCACTGGCCACCGCGGCCACCAGCGCACCTGACAGGCCCAGGCGCCAGCCCAAGGATCGCGGCAGCCTCATTCGCGCAGCTCGCAGACATAACCCATGCCGCGCACGGCATGGATCAAACGGCCGGGCACCGGGTCGTTGATGCGCAATCGCAAACGGCGGATGGCGACATCGACCACATTGGTGTCGCTGTCAAAGTTCATGTCCCAGACATGAGAGGCAATTTCGCTGCGGGACAGCACCTCACCCTGGCGGCGCATCAGCAGCTGCAGCAAATTGAACTCACGGGCACTGAGGGTCAGGCGTTGCCCTGCCCGGCTGACGGTGCGCGCCGGGGCGTTCAGGCGCAGATCGGCCACGGTCAAGACATCCTCCTCGCGCTGCGGCCCGCGGCGCAAGAGTGTGCGTATGCGGGCCAGCAACTCTGCAAAGGCAAAGGGCTTGACCAGGTAATCATCGGCGCCCAGCTCCAGGCCCTGCACACGGTCGGCCAAGGCATCGCGCGCGCTCAGGAACAGCACCGGCACATGCCGCCCCACGACGGTCTGGCGCAGGCGCTGCAGCACCGTCCAGCCATCCAGGCCTGGCAGCATGACATCCAGCACGACCAGGTCGTAGGCATTCTCCAGCGCCAGATGCAGGCCGGTGTGGCCGTCTCGGGCCACATCCACCACAAAGCCGGCCTCGCCCAGGCCTTGCTTCAGGTAGTCCCCCGCCCGTGTTTCATCTTCCACCACCAGGATGCGCACGCCGACCTCCGTGTCCAACAGATCGCCAGCATGCCTGAAAGCCCGCCAGCCTTCGATGGCAAGAATGTCATCGAACGGTCAGCGTCCTGGCAGCGACGGCTTTCTACAGTGCGGGCATGCCCTTCTCAAACACCCGACACCCCCTTCCCTGGCTGATCTTGAGCACCCTCATGGCCGGGAACGTGCAGGCCGATCCTGCAGCGCTGACCTTGGCTCAGAGCGAGCAACTGGCCAGCGCAGCGCGCCAGGCCTGCAAGGCCTTTGAACGCGAGATCGCCGTGGCCATCGTAGACGCCAGCGGCCAAACCCTGCTGCTCGCTCGCAGCCCGGCGGTTGGCCCGCACAACCTGGAAGCCGCGCGCCGCAAGGCCTACACCGCCCTCTCAACCCGTCAGCCCACGCTCGCACTGGGCCGCCAAGCACGAAGCCAGCCCGACACCGCAGCCCTGCAATACCTGCCTGAATTGCTGCTGCTCGGCGGCGGCGCGCCACTCAAGCGGGGCGAGGCCGTGATGGGCGCCATCGGCGTGGCCGGCGGCGGCGGGCCTGAGAACGACGACGCCTGCGCCCAGGCCGCGGCGGCCGGTTTCACGCAACAGCCCTGAGTTCATTCATTTCTCAAGCCGGAGTACTCCATGCACCAAGCACAAGCACACGCCCACGCACCAGCAAACCGTTCCCCTGTTCATTGCACACATCGCGCAAATCGCGCACATCGCGGTGATCGCATCGTCGCCGCCTGCCTCGGGCTCGCCAGCATGGCGATATGGAGCCTGCCGGCGCAGGCGGCCGAGATCAACCCGCTCAGCGTCCATGTGCTGAACCTGCAAACCGGCCAGCCCAGCCCTGGCATCCGGGTGGACCTGGAGCGTCGCATCGACGCCACCCACTGGCAGCCGCTGGGCAGCGGCACCACCGACGAACAAGGGCGGGTGCGTGCCTTGGTACCCGCGAGCGAGCTGCCGAAGTGGAGCGCAGGCGAGTACCGCGTGGTCTTTCGCACCGGTGAGTTTTACGCCCGGCAGCAGCAGGCGAGCTTTTTCCCCGAGATCCCTGTGGTGATCCGGGTCGACAGCGCCCAGCAGCATTACCACGTGCCGCTGCTGCTCAGCCCCTACGGTTTCTCAAGCTACCGCGGCAACTGATGGCTGCAATTGAGGGCGCCAGGCGGCGGCGTAGCTTCGGGTGCGCAGGCGCTTGGGCTTGCCGCTGCTCGAGTCCGCATCGTTGAAGCAGCGCGGCCATCAGGGCCGGGGACCAGCGAAGGCCCGGCCAAGGTGGGCGTCAATGCAGCCGGTAGCGATGCGCATCTTCCAGGCTGCCCCGCACATTCAGGCCCTGGGCCTTCCAGCGCTGGATGTGCGGCGCCAGGCGCTTCACAAAAGCGGCCGGGCTGGAATTGGCACGCTGACGCCACGCCACTTCGGCCACCGCCGCCATGCGCGGGTACAACATGAACTGCAGATAGCTTTCACTGCGCACGTTCTCGGTCCACAGCGGCGCCTCGATGCCCAGGACGCGCTGGCGCTGCGCCTCGCTCAAGCCTTCTGGCATGGGCTCCCATGCCACGATCTTCTCGACCGAGACTGGGCCGCCGGTGTTGCCTTCCCAGGGTGCGCCGGGTTCACCCAGGCCGGCGGCGTAGTCGAGATACATGCGATCCGAAGGCGACAGAATCACCGACTGGCCTTGGTTCAGCGCGGTCAGCACCGCTTCCGGGTGGTCCATGCGCCACCACTGCACGACCATGCCTTCGCGCAAGCCGGCGGCGATCACCTCATCCCAAGCGATCGGCACACGCTGGTGCTTTCGGATCAGTTGCACCATGCGGCGCGCGAACTCAGCCTCGACAAACTTCATCTGCGGCGCTTGGCCCGCGGGGGTCAGGTCTTGCGCCATGGCCAGGACCTCGGGCATCTGCGCCCAACGGGTCTTCTCCGCCCAGACTTCATCGCCGCCGAAGTGGATGTAGCGCCCCGGGAACAGCGAGGCCAGCTCGCCCAGCACCGTGTCGATGAAACGGTAGGTCTCGGGCTTGGCGGGGTTGAAGGTCACGAGACCGTCGAAATACGCCGGGTAGGCACGCGCCGCCGCGCCGCTGTGGCCGGGCATGTCGATCTCGGGAACCACCTCGATATGGCGCTCCGCGGCGTAGCTGACGATGCTGCGGATGTCTTCCGCGCTATAAAACTGCGCCGGCGCATCGGGGCGCGAATGATCGCCGCGCCCACCGACCTTGCTCAACTTCGGGTAGGCCGTGATGTCCAAACGCCAACCCTGGTCGTCGCTGAGGTGCAGATGCAGGCGGTTGAGCTTGTAGAGGGCCATTTGATCGATGACGCCCTTGACGCGCTTCACATCATGGAAATGGCGCGCCACGTCCAGCATGATGCCGCGCCACTCAAAGCGCGGGGCGTCGCTGATGTCTGCGGCTTGCAGCTCGAAACGGCCTGCGCTGAGCGTCCGCTTGGCCCCTTGAGGCAAGAGCTGCAGCAGGGTCTGCGTGGCGTAAAACGCGCCGCTCGCTTCTGCGGCCTGGATGAGGATTTCATCGCCGCCAATTTTCAGGCGGTAAGCACCGCTGACTTTGCTGTCAAGGCTCTGCTGTTCGAAGCGGATACGTCTTGCACCCGTCGCCAGCGCTTCCCCCGCTGGCAGCCGCGGCAAACCCAGGCTTTGAGCCAAGCTGCGGGCAGGACCACTGAAGACTTCGGAGCTCTGCACCAACACCTGGGCATTCAGAACAAAAGGCGCTTGCTCCACCTGAAGCGTCAGCGCTTGGGGTTGGGGCACCAGAGCGCTCAGTGGAATCGGCACCGGCTGCTTCGCCGCCTTGGCTGGGGTCGCGACGGCCTGGGCCGCCTCGGCTGGCGCCAGCACGCCGAGCCCAAGCGGCAAAGCAAAGAACCAGGAGCTGAACGCCAGGGCGCGAAACATGGCGCGGGGTGCCGACAACATCGAATCAAAAGGCATAGCGAGCCTGCTCCGTCAGACGCGGCCAGCGGTCGGTGCGGAAGGGCACCGCCGGCAAACCCGCACGGTTGAACAAGTTGTTGTGCTGCGGGTTGTCCACCCAACCAAAACGAACGGCCACCGGGTGGTCAAGGACCTCGCTGTGCACACGCACCGTTTGCCCGACGATTCGGGCCTGGGCGGGGTGAAACTGGCCCGAGGCATCGGCGATGGTGAAGCCCTGCAGCGTGGTGCCCGTGCTCGACAAGCCCGTCCCCGCATGATCAAAGCGCAACTCGATCTCGCGGCCGCGCCGCTTCATGCTGCGGTAGACCGGGCCTTGCGCTTGCCAGGCTGCCTTCTTCTTGCCGCCCTGCTGCAAGGCCAAACCTGCCAGACGCTCACCGACCACCTGCTTGTTGCGCGGGTGGAGATTGCCGTCATCGGCCACATCGCTGGTCACCACCAGGCCAGTGTGGGGCAGACGCAGGGCCTGGGTCTGGGCCTCGCGCAATTCGGCCCAGGCGCTGCCGCTCAGGGTGTTGAGCGCCGCCGGGCTCTCCGCCGCGATCTGGACCAGATGGAAGGGGAAGTCGCCCTGACCCCAGCGGGCTCGCAGGTCGCGGATGAAGGCGGGCAAGAGCCGCTCGTACTGGGCTGCGCGGGCCACATTGCTTTCGCCCTGGTACCAGAGCATGCCGCGCATGCCAAAGCCCTGAACCGGGTGCAGCATGCCGTTGAACAAAAGCGAAGGCAGCTCGTTCGGGCCGGGCTCGGTTTTGTCGAGCAAGGATTCGACCCGGGCTTGCCAGGAGCCGGCCAGGGTCAGGTCTTGCACACCCTCTTTCATTCCCAAATGCAGGCGCAGCTGCTCGGGCGTGCCGTGGATGCCGCCGCCCATGCCTTGGTCCGTGACACGCACGGCGATCACATTGGCGCCTGCGCGCAGGAGGCCGGCCGGCAACCGGTAGCCGCGCTGCCGATCCCAGCCACACTGGCCGCCCACCGGCTGGCCGTTGACAAAGGTCTCGTCGCAATCGTCCACCTGAGCCAGATGCAGCACAGCTTCGTGCGCCGCAGCCTGGGCCGGGGTCAGGTGCAAGGTCTTGCGATACCAGAGCTTGCCGTCCAGGTTCTCCAAGCCCTGGGTTTCCCAGATGCCGGGGGCCTGCAGACTCGACCAAGCCCTGTCATCCAGGTCCGGATTGGCCCAGCTTTCAGCCTCTGCGGCGCCGGCCGGGCCTGTGCCCTGCCAGGCCTTCACCAGGCCCAGCATGCGGGCCTCCTGCTGGGCCACAAATTCACGCTCGGAGCTGGGCAGAGGCGCTGCCACCAGCGGCGCGACATCGGACAAGGTCTTCAAGGCCGCGGGGCTCATCCAGGCTTCGATCTGAGTGCCGCCCCAGGACACATTGAGCAGCCCAACCGGCACGCCCAGCTCACGGTGCAGGCGCTTGGCAAAGTGGTAAGCCACAGCGCTGAACTCGGCTGCATGGGCCGCAGTGGCGGGCTGCCAGGCCGCGGGTGCGATGTCGTCCTGCGGCTGCAGGGCGGCGCGGTGAGCGACTTTGATGTGGCGTATGCCATCGTCGCGCGCGGCGGCGGCCTCGGCCGGGACGTCCAGCGAATCACGCAGGGCCCATTCCATATTTGACTGGCCCGAGCACAGCCAGACCTCGCCCACCAGCACATCACCCAGCACCAAGGCCTTGGCGCTGCGGCTGCCGCTGACCCTCAGGGTGTGCGGCCCGCCGGCCGCCTCGGGCTTGAGGCGCACACGCCACCGGCCCCCAGCATCGGCCTGCACGGTCTGGCTTTGGCGGCGAAACTGCAGCCGCACGGTTTCGCCCGGCTCAGCCCAACCCCACACGGGAATCGGCACCTCGCGCTGCAAAACCATGTGCTCGCCGAACACGCCATGCAGGCGGACTTCGGCGTGTGCAGCGAGGGGCAAGCTGGCCAGGAAGGCCAAGAGCAGTCCGCGCCAGCGCCCTCTCATGGCTGGCCCGCCCAGGTGAAGGTGACCACGCTGTGCTTGGGCAGGGTGTAGGCCAAGCGGCGCGCGCCCTGCCCGACGGTGAAGCGGCGGCTTTGCGCCTCGCCATTGCTGACGATCAGGGCGATGGAGCCATCGTCGGCATTGCGAAAGGCCACCGTTTCCAGGCCACCCAGCTTGGTCGGCGAGGCAATGCGCTGCGCACCGCGGCGCACGAATTTGCTGGCATGACCGAGGGCGTAGTACTCGATGTTTCGGGTCACCTCACCGGTCTTGGAGTCGATGGTGACCACGCCGCGGCAGTCCTTGCAGCCACCCAGATGGGGTCCGTGGTTCTCGTCCAGCGCCATGTTCCACATCAGCACGCCCTTGGCCCAGCCGCGGGTGCTGCCGATCACCAGATTGCTCATCATCCAGGGCAAGGTTTTGTGCCACTCGGGCGCCCATTCGCCGCCTGAGCATTCGGTGAACCAGGTGTCCTTGTCGGGGTGGGCCTCATGGACCACGGTCTGGGCCTGCACATCGCCGGCATAGCAATGCCAGCCCACGCCGGCCACATAGCGGCGTGCCACCGGATCGGCCAGCACCGCCAGCGGCGACTTCAGTTCGTCCCAGTTGTGGTCCCAGTCGATCAGCTGCGTCTTCAGGCCGCGTTGCGCGAGCAAAGGCCCCAGGTGCTGGCCGACCAGGGCGGCACGTTCGGCCGGATCGACGCGCATGCCGGGGTAGTCAGGCGGCTCGAAGTGCGGCTCGTTCTGAATCGTCAGCGCAAAAATAGGCACGCCTTCGGCCGCAAAAGCGTCGACATAACGCACCAGATACTCAGAAAACACGCCATACATCTCAGGCTTGAGGCGACCTTTGATCAAGCTGTCGGTCTGCTTCATCCAGCCCGGCGCGCTCCAGGGCGAGGCCATCACCTGCAGGCGGGGATTGATGGCCAGGGCCGACTTGACCACGGGCAGCAGCTCGGCGCGCGCAGCTTCGATCGAGAAGGCCTTCAATGCCATATCGGTCTGGCCGGGAGGCAGGTCCAGATAGCTGTAGTGGCTGCGCGAAAAGTCTGAGGCGCCGATGGTCAGGCGGGTCAGATCAAAGCCGATACCCCCCGGCCCGCGGCCGAACAATTCCTCCAGCAAGGCCTTGCGCTGCGACTCGCTCATGCGCTGCTGCATCAGCCAGACCGAGGCATCGGTGAGGGAGGCCCCGAAACCTTCCATGGTCTGAAAGCGCTGGCTGGAGTCGACCTCGATGTGCAAGGGCAGAGCCTTCTGCCCGGGCTTGAAGCGGCGGTCGGGCTCGCGGGCCAGCAGGCGGCTGCGGTCGGCGCGCGTCTGCCAGGACGACACGCTGCCGGCATCCGGTGCGGCCTGGGCCACACCGGCAGCGGCGCCGGCACCGATGCAGACAGCCAGCATCAGCACCGCAGACGCAAAGCCAGGACGGCTTGAGGAGGAGGATGAAGCAGGAAACAGGAGGCTCATGGGGGGAGTCGGGTCAGAGAACGAAAAGGAACATGCACGGCATCGGGTGCCGGCGTCAATTCAGTCCAGGCGCACGCGCAGCAGCACCGGGTGGTGGTCAGACGGGAAACGGCCGGCCTGCGAATCGCTGAGCACGCCGTACTTGAGCACCGTGATGCCGGGGCTGAGGAAGAGGTAGTCGATGCGTGCCGTCATGGGCGCGTCGATCTTGAACGCGTTGAAGGTGCCGACCGGGCCGTAGGGAGGGCTCTGGCTGACCCGGTAGGCATCGCGCAGCGCCGCCTGCATGCGCTGGATCTGTTCGGTCTCGGGGGTCGAGTTGAAGTCACCCAGGCAGATCACCGGCGCTGTGCCGGCAATCTCCTTGACCTTGTGCAGCAAGAGCTTGGCCGATTCCTTGCGGGCCACTTCACCCTCGTGATCGAAGTGCACCGAGAAGACGAAGAAGCGGCGCTGGCTTTCCCGGTCGCGCAGCTGCACCCAGCTGGCCAGACGGTTGCAGCAGCGCGCGTCCCAGCCTTTGGAGGGCACATCCGGCGTCTGGCTGAGCCAGAAGTCGCCGCTGCCGAGCGCCTCGAAGCGCGCCTTGCGAAAGAAGATGGCCGAGTGCTCACCGGCACGCTTGCCGTCGTCGCGGCCCACGCCGACATGGGCAAACTCGTCCATGCGAGACAACTCGTCGATCTGCTCGGGCAGGCCCTCCTGGGTGCCGAAGACATCGAACTCGTGATACCGGATCAAGGCCTTGACGGCCTCGGCCCGCAGGGGCCAGGCGTTCGGCCCATCCGAGGCCAGATTCAGCCGCAGGTTGTAGGTGGCGATCTGAAAGCTGGGGCTGGGGCTGGGGCTGGGGCCGGCCGCTGCACTCACATTGCAGACCAGCAGGCCCACCATGGCAAGGACTGCCAACATCCATCTCATGTGCCGCTCCCTGGCCTGAGGGCCTGACAATGCTCAGCGATATAGGCGGCCTGCGTGGGCATGACCTGCACGCAGCGCGCAATCACCTGCCGGATGTGATCGAGCAGCTCCACCGCCTCGGCCTTGGGCGTCTGCTCGGCCAGCGGGTGGTAGCCCCGCGGCTGCAGGCCCTGCCCATTCATCACTTGCAGCCAGCTCAGCTCGGCGAACAGCTCATCGGCCTCGCGCACGATGCGGCCATTGCTGCAGAACAGATCGATCTTGCGCTGCAAGGTCTCGGGCACGGCCATCTGGCGGCAGTGATTCCAGAACGGCGAGTCGTCCCGCGCCGTGGCCTTGTAGTGCAGGATGATGAAGTCGCGGATGCGCTCGTACTCAAACTGGGTCTGGCGGTTGTATTCGGCAATGTCGACCGCATCCAGCCCGCCATGCGGGAAGAAGCTCATCAGCCTCGCCAGCGCGGTTTGGATCAGGTGGATGCTGGTCGATTCCAGCGGCTCCAGGAAACCACCCGACAGGCCCACGGCCAGGCAGTTCTGATGCCAGGCCTGGTGCCGCCGCCCGGGCTGGAAGCGAATCGAGCGCGCCTCAGCCAGGGGCTTGCCGTCGAGATGGCGCATCAGCAGATCGCGCGCCTCGCCCTCGTCCATGAAGCGGCTGGCAAACACATGGCCGTTGCCGGTGCGGTGCTGCAGCGGGATGCGCCACTGCCAACCGGCGCTGTGTGCGGTGGCCCGGGTCATGGGCAGCAAGGGGCCGGCCGATTCACAGGGCACCGCCCAGGCGCGGTCGCAGGGCAACCAGTGTGACCAGTCCTCGAATCCCACCTCCAAGGTCTGGCCCATCAGCAAGGCGCGCATGCCGGTGCAGTCGAGGAAAAAGTCGCCCTCGATCTGCTCGCCGCTGTCCAGGCGCAGAGCGCGGATGCGGCCGTCTTCGGCCGCGCGCATCACCTCGACGATGCGGCCCTCGCTGCGGCGCGCGCCGCGCTGCTCGGCATGCCGGCGCAGATACGCGGCGTAGAGGCCGGCGTCGAACTGGTAGGCGTAGGCGATGTCAGCCAGGGGCGAGCCGGCCATCTCGGGCCGGGCGCGCATGAACTTGGCTTGCCGCGGCGCGCTGGTGTTGATGGAGTAGTCATCCAGGGCCGAAGCCAGGCCTTCGCGGCGCAGGCGCAGCCATTGGTGGTGAAAACCAACGCTGCCGAAATCCTGGCCGAAGCTGCCAAAGCCATGGATGTAGCGCTCGCCCAGCCGGCCCCAGTTGACGAACTCGATGCCCATCTTGAAGCTGCCCTGGGTGGCGCGGATGAAGTCGTTTTCATCGAGGCCCAGGGCGGCATTGAAGTTCTTGATGTTCGGAATGGTGGCCTCGCCCACCCCGATGGTGCCGATCTCCTCCGATTCGACCAGGTGGATCTCGTAGCCCGGCGGCAGCAAGGTGGACAGCGCGGCGGCGCTCATCCAACCGGCGGTGCCGCCGCCGGCGATGACGATGCGGCGCAGGAGCGGCAAACTGGTCACAGGGGGCAAGCTCATGGTGCGTCCCAAGCAGCGCGGTGGCTCAGAGCCGCTGCTCGCTGGCCTGATCGAACAGGGAGGCGCGCGCCAGGTCGAGCTGGAAGCTCAGGGCCTGGTCGGGCTGCAGCTGCACATGGTCTTCGACGATGGCGGCCAGCAGCTGCGCACCGCACTGGATCCACACCACCTGATGGTTGCCCATGGGCTCGATCAGATGGACCACGCCGCGCCAGGCGCCCTGCGGGTCCAGGCGCACATGCTCGGGGCGGATGCCCAGCAGCACGGCCTGCCGGTCGCGCGGCTGCTGCTGGAAGGGGTAAGCGGCCAGATCGGCGCTCAGGGCGCCGCTCAAACCCACCTCGCCGGACGCAGACACGGAGAGCTGACCCGGCACCAGATTCATGCCCGGTGCGCCCAGGAAACCCGCCACAAAAAGATTGGCCGGCCGCTCGTAGACCTCGGTCGGCGCGCCGATCTGCTGGATCACGCCGCCCTTCATCACCACGATGCGGCTGGCCAGAGTCATGGCCTCCACCTGGTCGTGGGTGACGTAAATCATGGTGGAGCCCAGGTTCTTGTGCAGCAGCTTGAGCTCGCGGCGCAGCTCGGCGCGCAGCTTGGCGTCGAGGTTGGACAGGGGCTCGTCAAACAGCAGCACCGCCGCCTCGCGCACCAGGGCGCGGCCGATGGCCACGCGCTGGCGCTGGCCGCCGGAGAGCTGGCCCGGCTTGCGCTGCAGCAGCGGCTCCAGCTGCAACATGGCCGCCACGCGCTGCACCCGACGCTGCACCTCGTCCTTGGGGCAGCCTGCCACGCGCAGGCCGAAGGACATGTTTTTCTCCACCGTCATGGTCGGATAGAGGGCATAGGACTGGAACACCATGCCGATGCCGCGCTCGCTGGGGTCGGCGAAGGTCATGTCCTGACCGGCAATCTTCACGGTGCCTTCGGCAATGCTCTCAAAATCAGTCAGGCCGGCAATGCTGTGCAGCAAGGTGGACTTGCCGCAGCCCGAGGGGCCGAGCAAGACCAAGAACTCGCCCTCATGGATTTCCAGGTTCAGGCCCTGGATGACCTCGTGGCCGTCAAAATGGATGCACAGATCGCGGATGCTGACGCCACTCTTGGGCTGTTGGCTCGTCGTCGTACTCATTGTTCTCTCAATCAACCTTTGACCGCACCGGCCGCAATGCCGCGCACAAACCAGCGTCCGGAGACGAAATAAACCAGCAGCGGCACCATGGAGGTGAGGATGGTGGCCGCCATGTTCACGTTGTAGAGCCTCTCACCCGTGGTGGTGTTGATCACGTTGTTGAGCTGCACCGTCATCGGCAGATGCTCGCGGCCGGCGAAGACCAGGCCGAGGATGTAGTCGTTCCAGACCCCGGTCACTTGCATGATGGCCGCCACCACGATGATGGGTGTGGACATGGGCAGCATCAGCTGCACAAAGATGCGCCAGAAGCCGCCACCGTCGATGCGCGCGGCCTTGAACAGCTCCGGCGGGATGGCGCTGTAGTAGTTGCGGAACAGCAGCGTCATCACCGGCATGCTGAAGATCAGATGCACGGCAACGATGCCCGGCAAAGAGCTGTAGAGGCCCACGGCCGCCATCACTTTGACCAGCGGATAAATCATCACCTGCACGGGAATGAAAGCGCCCAGCATCAGGATGCCGAACAGCACATGGGCGCCGCGCGGCCGCCAGAAACTCAGCGCATAGCCGTTGAGCGCGCCGATCAGCACCGGCAGGATGGTGCTGGGCACCACGATGGCGACCGAGTTCCAAAAGCCCGCGCTGATGCCCTCGCAGGACACCCCCGTGCAGACCTCGCTCCAGGCCGCGCGCCAGGGCTCCAGCGTGGCATTCATGGGCAGCGCAAAGAGCTGGCCCAGGCGGATCTCCTCCATGGTCTTGAAGGAGGTGACCAGCATGATGTAGAGCGGGGCCAGGAAGAACAGGGCCGCCGTCAGCAGGAAGGCGTAGATGCCCCAGCGGGCCGGATTGAAGCGTCCGCGCGCTTGGGCGCGGCGTTCGGCTTGTGTTTTCATCATGACAGCAGAGTGGCTCATGCGCCCTTCCCCTTCGCCGCCTTGCGGCTGCGGGCGTAGAAAAACGGCGCCACCAGGGCCAGCACGGTCAGCAGCAGCACGATGGCGCCGGCCGAGGCCAGGGCCACATTGGCGCGCCCAAACAGATGGTCCATGATGAACTTGGCTGGCACATCGCTGGCTGTGCCTGGGCCGCCCTGGGTCATGGCCGCCACCGCATCGAACACCTTGACCGCCGCGGTGAACAGCAACACGAAGACCGTGGCGAAGGAGGCGCCGAGCATGGGCAGGACGATGGACAGGTAGACACGCCAGGGCTTGATGCCATCGATGCGGGCGGCTTTCCAGATGTCTTCATCAATGCCGCGCAAGCCAGCCAGCAGCAGGGCCATCACCAGGCCCGAGGCCTGCCAGACCGAGGCGATCACCACGGTGTAGATCACCATGTCCTGGTCGATGATCCAGTCGAAAGTGAAGTTCTCGAAACCCATCTGCCGCACCGCCTGCTGGATGCCGTCGGTGGGATTGAGCACCCATTGCCAGACCAGACCGGTGGCCACAAAGGACATGGCGTAGGGGTAGAGAAAGATGGTGCGCAAGAGGCCCTCGCCGCGCACCTTCTGGTCGATGAACACGGCCAGCAAGAAGCCGATCACCATGCAGGCGCCGATGAAGAGCAGGCCGTAGACCGCGAGGTTCTCCAGCGAGAGCAGCCAGCGCTCGTTGCCGAACAGGCGCTCGAACTGGGCCAGGCCGACGAAGTCGTCCTTGGGAAAGGTGCGCGAGCTGCTCAGGGACACGCGCAGCGTCCAGAGCACCGCACCGAGGTAGCCCAGCAGCACCGTAAACGCCATGGGCAGCAAGGCCGCCCAGGGCGTCAGCCCACGGAGCCGAGAAGTTCGATTCGAAGAGCGATTCTTGCGAGACATCAGCGCCTGTACCCTCAGTTGTTGTTGAGGGCAGCGATCAGGTCCTTCTGCACCTTCTCAACCGGGATGTTGCGGTTCCAGTAAGCAGTCACGATGTCCTGCATGGCGCCGTTCTGATCCGGCGTCAGGTAGACCTCGCCATTGCCCAGGTGGCGTGACTTGTCCTTCATGATGGCCACGCCCTGCTGGCCGCAGATGTCCAGCTGGCTGGCATCGACATCGCTGCGCGCCGGGATGGAGCCCTTCTTGATGCTGAAGGCAATCTGCGTGGCCGGCGTGGTGGCCACGGTGGCCAGCAGCTTTTGTGCCTTGATGGCCTCGGGCTGGTTGGTCTTGGGGAAGACCAAGACATCGCCCTGGATGATGTAGGGCGAGTTGGGGCCGAAGCCGGCGATGCAGCCGTAGTCGCGCCCGGCTTCCTGCTTGGCCAGGGCGAACTCGCCCTTGGCCCAGTCGCCCATGAACTGCACACCGGCCTTGCCATTGATCAGCAAGGCGGTGGCATCGTTCCAGTTGCGGCCCGGCGAG
>Ga0187843_10001025_pt1 | contig 18243 bp, 15 predicted proteins | sample SpaLakP09_SKY_43_FD_134516 | JGI IMG/M metagenome (GOLD analysis project Ga0187843, IMG submission 134516) | Oligotrophic lake water microbial communities from Sparkling Lake, Wisconsin, USA - SP09_SKY_43 | ecosystem: Environmental > Aquatic > Freshwater > Lake | place: USA: Sparkling Lake...
AGATAACCATCTTGAATAAACATTAATTCTCTTAACCGATTGGTCAATTTGCTTTACCAACCGAAACATCCTTAAATAAATGGTATTACCATGGTTACTTTAAATTAATTAATGGACTACCAATCAACGACACCAATGGACCCACGTGTCCTGAAGAAGATGATACCTTATTTTGCAGTCCATTATGGTAACCCCCACTCAAAGACCCACATGTATGGATGGGAAGCCGAAAAGGCTGTTGAACACTCTCGAACCCAAGTTGCAAGTTTGATTGGTGCCAACCCCAAAGAAATTATTTGGACATCGGGTGCAACTGAATCTAATAACATTGCCATCAAGGGTGTTGCCAACTTCGTTGGTCAGAAGAAAAATCATATCATTACTGTACAAACAGAGCACAAATGTGTTCTGGATTCTTGTAGGGTATTGGCTAGTAAGGGGTTTGATATTACATATTTACCGGTTGATTCCAAGGGATTAGTTACTGCCAAAGCTGTTAGTGACATCATTACCGACAAGACGTGTTTGGTTAGTGTGATGATGGTTAACAATGAAATTGGAGTTATACAACCCATCAGAGAAATTGGCAAGGTTTGTCGCTCCAGGGGTGTAACTTTCCATACCGATGCTGCCCAGGCATTTGGAAAGATACCAATTAACGTGGATGACATGTTCATTGACTTGATGTCTATATCGGGTCATAAGATTTATGGACCCAAGGGTATAGGTGCACTGTATGTACGCAGAAAACCCAAAGTCCGTTTGGAATCCCTGTTTAGTGGAGGTGGCCAAGAACGTGGATTGAGGAGTGGAACCCTACCAACACCTTTGATTGTTGGTTTGGGGTTGGCTGCAAGGTTGGCCGAGAATGAAATGCAAAAGGACCAACTCCACATCGAGATGTTGTATTCATTGTTTATGGACCGCATTTCAGAAATTAAACACATTAATATTAATGGTTGTACCGTCAATAGGTACCGTGGAAATATTAATGTATCGTTTTCATTTGTCGAGGGTGAAAGTTTGTTAATGGGTATGAAGACAGTGGCATTATCTAGTGGTAGTGCTTGTACAAGTTCCAGTCTGGAACCAAGTTACGTGTTACGTGCTTTGGGATTGGACGAGGCAACTTCACATAGTTCAATTCGGTTTGGTATCGGTCGTTTTACTACCATCGAAGATATCAATTTTGTAATAAATTTGTTGAATGAACAAGTTGCCAGGTTGAGAGAACTCAGTCCCCTGTGGGAAATGCACAACGACGGTATCGATATCAAATCGATACAATGGAATCATAACCATTAATTAACCAAATTTCATTTCATGCAGTTCTGTTCCAGTTTCGATTACAGCACTTGATTTGTCATTATGACACGAATACAACACTCCAAAATTAACCTTACCAGCGTTATTACGATAACCCATGAGGGTTGTCATCGGTTCGAACGATGGGTCTCTGGCAAAGGTGTTGTTATCGATAGTTGTTGAATTGCATCTGGTGCAAAGCATGTCTTTGATAAATTGATGTTCTTTTATTTTGAATGATTCAAGAGAATCCTCTGAGTATTCCCTTGAATTTATTACAAGATTCGGTCTGAAACGGTCATAACCAATGAACCAATACCAACGTGAAAATAAGTAAGCCAATGGCTTGAGGAATTGGTACCTGAAATATCTTTCGATGACACGGTAATTTAGGTCGTACATACTTTGTTCATTAACCAAGAGGTATTGCGACGTATTGCTAAAATTTGTTTCACCAGATTGGTAAATAAGTGAACAATCTAATTTTAGTGTTTCTGTTAGCCATTTGTTTATTTTGACTCCAAAGTTTTCATTGATTTGGATACTTTCACCAGTTTCACGATTTACGATTGCCAAACGAGTATTAAACACAACCTTGAGTTTTGTTATTTGTGGAAACCTTTTTGCAGTAAGTAATTGCCCTTTTGAGTCTATAATTGCATACATTCTGTCGTAACGCAAACCATTTGATTGAATGATTGAACTGGTTATTTCGATGCCGTTACACGACTTCACTGGGTATACAAACAACTTTACCAACTTGGGACTTTTGTTGTAAATTGTCACAATGGGTGTTTGTTTGTTTGGAAGATTATTTATATGAAGTACCTCAATAACCCGTTTGGTTTCTGCCATTGTTGTGAACAAACCGACACTGAGTCTAACAGCACCTGTATGTTTGGTGACTTTTTCTGTTATACCACTGACGTTTGTTTCTTCAATGGTAACGGTGTCTGTGTTGTCCCAGCATTTCTTTCCAGACTTGCGAAAAAATAAAAGGTCCTTGTCACTTAGTCCAATTGCTCTTTGACAAGCACCTGGATTGCAAAAACAACCTGTACGGCATCTAATTCCATGTGATTCCAGGAGTGATTCGATTGTTTTGTGACCGATTGTTTTGTGATTGAATGTAACAATAGAACCATTGTCCCACACTGAATAAACTATATAACCCAAATCAATGAGGTTTGTAATGAGATAATTTGTTAATATTACCGTTTCTTTCATACGACTTGTTATTAACGGTTGAATGAATTGAAGTGCCTTGTGTGCAATTATTATATTCATGTATGGAATTGTACCATCTTCATAGTATTCCTGGAATGGTCTTGGAACAATGTCAAGGGTACTTGGTATTATTGAGTGGATTGTACCCCCACCAAAGTACTTTTTATCGAGCAAACAAGCTGCCGATTTCTTTATTAACAATACACCAAGACCTTGTGGTAAACCAGTTATCTTGTAAATTGAAAATAAAATGAAATCTGCATTTGAGTCTTTTAGGTTTTTCATTGGGTGTGTTGATAGGTACTTACTTGCATCCAGAATAGTATAAATGTTACCTTGTTTGGTGAGTGACAATGGATAAATTTTCCCATTGAAATTACTTTCTGCTGGATATGCAAATACAACTAAATTGTTACCGTTTGAACAATGTGTATAATTTTCAAATGACTCGACAAAGTTGTTATTAAAACATTTTGCTATTCCAAGGATGCTATTATGGTTGTCAAAAAGGTAATTGAATGTAATGCTTTTATGAATTGATTCCGATAACAATTTACAAGAACCAGTTGCTCCACTTGTGAATATACAATAATGTGTATCGGTGGAGAATCCACATTCCTCAAGAATGAAGTGTCTAGCTTGGGAAATCTTGTCAGATGTATCTGAAGAATTGTTGTTATGGGGGTTGTTATATTTGTTTATTTGTAAATTTAATTGGTTGTTGATTTTGATTATCTCTGGATGGGTAATTGCATTGGCAGCATTGTCTAGAAATATCTTCATTCAAATGAACGTTTAATTAACCAAGTTATTAAATTTATTAATTTTAAACAATGAAACCACTTGAAGGTGCATCGGTCAAATGTATTGAAGTATCGATGGTTTATCCATTACATCGTGTTATAAATTATCAATATCTCAATGGAACAACTTTTGTTGGTGCTTTGAAAGGGGTGTCACTGGAACGTTCCCTTTACAAGGGGTTTACTTACCATATGAGTATGGTTTTTATAAATAGATACATCGATATTTCCATACATGAAAAGTATGGAAGTACCGTTGAAGGTTCATTATTGAGTACGCTTGGTAAATCGATGACATATCCCCTAAGTACCATCGAAGTAAACAAACAAGCTAAATTTGCAGTTAGAAATTATTATTATGGATTTGGTCCGTATATGGTAAACAATGCAATTAATTATTACATCTTTTGGAACACACTGAAGGGCTATTCCAACCTTGTTCATTCCAAAACGGTTAACAATATTGAAAAACGCGATTCACCTTTAAAAAACGCGACTGTCGGTTTCCTGACGGGTGCAACAGTTGAAGTTATTATGAACCCCCTCAAGATAATCAAAACTAATTTTCAAGCTGACCAGTTGGTAAGTCTGTTGAATTATGGCTTTTTAACAAGGGCATTGGTACCAAGGATGTTACTTTCTGGAGTTCAAGTTGCGTTTTTCAATGTATTATTACCTGTTAAAACCAACAGTTAAAACCAATGGTTAACTATTACCAGTTAAAACCAATGGTTAACTATTACCAGTTAACCTCCAATTTTAATCATGGGTCTATTTGGAAGTGTGTGAAGGATATCCATACCAGCATGGGCTTTCTTTTTGTTCTTAATTGCCGATGATATAACTTCAACCATTTCCTGGTCAGTTGCACCTTGACGAAGATAGTCTCTGAGTGATACTTCGGTATTTCCAAACAAACAAACCTTGTAATTACCATCGGCCATTATTCGTGTACGGTTACAACCACTACAGAAAGAGTCTGTCATTGAAGTGATAAAAGAAACACTCCCTTTAAATCCATCGATGGTAAAGTTTTTGGCAACTTCTGTAAAATGGTCGTCCTTGCGAACAATTGGCCCAAATTCAGCTTCGATGTTTTTAATAATTTGACGATAAGGTACCAATTTGTTTGCAGACCATTTGTTGTCATCAAAAGGCATATATTCAATAAAACGTACATTTACTTCACGGTTCTCGGTAAAGCGTACAAAGTCAAGAAGTTCGTCGTCGTTTTTTCCATTCATAACGACACAATTGATTTTTGGTTTGTAACCGAGTTCAAGGGAATAGTCTATAGATTTCATTACTTGGTTATATCCTTGACGTCTTGTAAACAAAACAAAACGTTCTGGTCTGAGAGTATCCAAGCTGATATTAAGGGTATCGAGGTTATTCTTCTTGAAGTGTTCAAGATGCCTGGATAAAACAATTCCATTAGTGGTGATCGCCAGAGACTTCAAACCAGGTAAGTTACCTATTTGTTCTACAACATCATTGATGTCTTTTCTTATTGTTGGTTCTCCACCTGTGAGACGTATTTTGTCGACACCAACGCTAATAAAAATACTAGCAAGTCTTGTTATCTCTGGTGTTGTCAACAGGTGTTGTTTGGGAGTGAGGTCTACACCCTTTTCAGGCATACAATAAACACATCTGAGATTACATTTTTCAGTGAGTGATATCCTTAGATAATTATGGAAACGTCCAAACGTGTCCAGCAGTGCAGTTTTTACGACGGGGGTGTTCATTTAATTTAACAAGTTAAATTATTAATATAAATTTAACTTATTAAATTAAAAGATACCTGTTTTGAGATGGTAAAAGGTACAAGTACCGATATTATTATTTCTGGTACAATAGCTGGTTTGGCAGAACATACTATTGGACACGTTCCACGAACTGTAATTGATTATAAACAATTCTACCATTCTAGGGATATCAATTTTTACAGGGTTATTTACAACCAGGGTGGTATCCCACGTTTTTTTAAGGGAATTGTACCTATGTTATCGGGTGTTTCTTTGGCACATGTATCTTTGTTTACTTCACTGGAATACTCTAAACGATACAACCAAGGTATTTATTCGGATACCTTCTTTGGTGTAATAGGAAGAGTTTCTCATGATATTTTCATGTTACCAGGAGATACCATCAGAATGAGAAGTAATATCACCAATGGAACTACTTTGGACACTATTAAAAATATTTATACCAATTTTGGATTTAAGGGGTTTTATCGTGGGTTTGGTACTAGTTTATTTATGACTATCCCAACTGGTGTCGTTGAATTCGGCGTTCATAACCACTTGGAGAGAAAATTTGGTTCAGATGGATTTCAACCTTTGGTTACTGGGTTGGTTACAGGTATTTCAAGTTCATTGGTTGTTAGTCCATTAGATACCATAAAAACATGTATACAATGTGACCGTGTTCATGGTAACAATTACAACGGATTTATTGACACCATTCGTAAGATACATTCCAAACGTGGTCTGACTGGGTTTTTTAGAGGTTCTGGACTCCGGTGTCTCCAGACAACAGCTTGTTTTACTGTTTATGACATTTTGTCACGTTAATAAATGATACCACTTCTTTCCTAAAAACTAAGGGAATTATTCATATTTGAAGAGGAATGTATTGGGGTAAATACAAATATTAAATGGTTAATTTATTTAATAATAGACTAATTAATTATTAAATTAAAAGAAAGATGTTTAGTTGTCAAGAAAACCTGTGTTTTTTACCCAAGGATTCTTTGGTTGGTAAAAAAGTATTGGTAGTTGGGTTGGGTGGGTTGGGGTCCCATGCAGCTGTTGGATTGGTTTGTTCGGGTGTTGGTCATGTTGGTTTGTGTGACTTTGATACCGTTGAATTGAGAAACATTTCGAGACAATGCTACACGATGGGTGATATCGGTAAACTGAAAACTGTTGCGATGGCTGATAACCTTGTTGCTAAAAATCCCAAGGTTACCATCGAACAGTTTAATAAACCATTTGAAAGTTCTATTGTCAAGGGATTTGACATTGTTTTAGACTGTACAGATAATGTAGCTTCTAGACTTTTGGTTTTTGATTCTTGTCGTCAATTGGGTGTACCAAGTATTTTTGGAAGTGCTGTTGGGTTTGAGGGTCAATTATTGGTTAATAAATGTTTGAGATGTACTTTTCCTGGGTTTGCGAGTTCGAATAATAATTGTTCCAGGGATGGTGTTTTTTCACCAGTTCCTGGGTTAGTTGGTACCCTTCAAGCAGTAGAAGCTGTGAAATACCTCTCAGGTAACGAAACGGTAGGTAATTTACTTCATATCGACCTTTTGAGCGGTACTTTTAACAAGTTGGTTGTTAGTGATTGTACTTGTAAACTCAATGACCGGAGGCCCGTTGACGAAAATGGTGTTATCACAATTGACCTTTCTGAACAAAGTGGCGAAACTAGCGGTAATGTTGTTAGTTGTCCTGGTGGTGAACTAACAGACGTTATCCAGATTATCAAAAATCGGACAAAGGGACTTTCCGAACAACAATTGTTTTTTCGTTTGGTTTGTGAACATGGTAACAGTAGTGAAGCCATTAGGGAACAGTTAACCAGTTTGGGTTATTTTAACGTTATCTGAAAATCGACCCCACCCTAACTGGTGGGGTTATTGGGTCCAACAAACACCCTGGTGGGGTTATTGGTCCAACAACCAAAACGAGGTTACACCTAACAAGATACCAATGATTACCCTTGGTGTAAGTGATTCCTTGAAAAGGGTTACTCCCACAACCGTTACTAACAAGATTTCACAAACGTGCAATATTGTAAATGTTTTTGATAAGTCACTGTGACGATACAATTTTAGGTAACACAGTGCCAATAAAACATATCCAATCAGGGCAGACACGAATAACCAAATGTTTGTTTGTTCATCGACAAGGTACTTTTTGATTAATAGTGTTGGTGTTATTGCTACAATCGTTGTAACCAACAACATTACATGTTTGTTGTCCATAAATTTTAAATTGTCCATAACAATTACCTTGTTTATTGTTATTGATTATTTTAATTGTTTGGTTTGGATTTATTAAACATTTGCAGAACCACTATACATCATTAATCCGTTGGCTCTATTATTGTTTAATTTCATACAGGTGTATACATTTATTATCAAATTTACAATTATCACAGCAATAACTGCAGATACAATTCCTTCAACCACGTGAAGTTCGTTGTTATTAAGAATCTTTGTAATCGAATACTCAGTTACTGGTTGGTTTGTTATAACTTGGTTGATTGTATTGTTGGTTATATAATTTACAGCTGTTTGCAACAGCCCCACGTTGCTGCTTACAACCGAACCAATACACATTGGAAGGGTGCTTCCACAATCCATACAAAAATGGGTAAGATTTTTTAAACGGAGTGTGTTCCAGAATGTAAGATAATCATATGAACAAACGATTCCGTCTGTACAGGAGCCCAATCCCAGAGGGTACAAAGTAACGGGGTTAGGGTACCAATCACCGTCATAAAACTTTAATTGTAGAGACCAACCTGTTCCGTTTGGTGAACTATTGGTGCCGTTGTACAATTCAAATACCACCATTGCATTGTAATCTGGAATTGTTTGGGACTTGGTTCCTGTATAACCTAGGGATGCAAATAACCCAAGGATATTGGGATAGTGACTCGTTGACATAATCATCTTGTGTCCGAAAACGGTATTACCCTTGATAAACATTTCTGTACGATACTTGATAGCATTTAAGAGAGTACCTCCAAAGTAATTACCGGCTACAGCTACAGACATCTTTTTTGTTTCTACGTAGTTTGTTGCTTCTGTTAACAACGAATACAACTGCGATGAAATCGGTGGCATTGTCTGTCCAGATTCTGGACGATTGATTGACAACCAGTACATATTCCAGGTTGTGTATATATTCTGAAGGGTGATTACTTTTTTGGGGTTTACAATTGAATTGATTGCCTGGGTAAGATTAGAATAATAAACCACTTTGTTTTGAAACTCCGCACTTGCAAAAAAATCAGCGAGGGCGGTGTTGTAATTGGGACACTTGTCATAATTGTAAAGGGTGTAGTCATTTTCCCAAGGTGTTGAATACACTGGAATGTTGGCAGTGAAGTTGTTTTGGTTTGGGTACAACCCAGTGATAATCCCGTGGGTTGTTGTAAGGGAACGTTCCCACGCAGATGCATTGAAATGAACATCGGTGGTCTTGTAAGTTGGTGATAACAACCCAGGGTACAAACTCCTGATGACTGTTCCCTTTTGGTACAAATGAGAATAACTTGTGTTAAGCAATAACGGGCCTCCCTCGTATACGGTTGTGTCTCTGGTCTGGATTACTCCATGACGATTAATGATATACACCATACTTGGTTGTGCAATAACACCGGTTAACGTTGTTATTGCCAACAAATATCCAAGGAAACCCATGTTGAATGGTATTAAACAAATTGAGTATTATTATTAAGTAATTTTGACCGAGTTTAAATCCATAATTAAAAAATAAATGTTAAATGTTAACTTAATTATGCAGGCAGTTGAAATTAACAATGAAACGTTGGTACCCGTTACAGTCGAACCGGCAGGTCCTAACAAAGTGGAGTACAATGGACTTATTTATGACATTCACGTTGTTGAAAGTAACGAAACAGTTGTTTTGAAAAGTGAATATCATCAATTACCAGATAATAGGTATACCCTCTTGTATCTAAGAGTATCAAAAGACTTTTCCAAGGTATTACCTGGTTCCCATTTGGAATTGGGCACATACCGTACAGATTCTGAAAATAAGAATGACCTAGTCAGTTATTCTCAAGAAATGAAATATCAGATAATGGATTCAACTAATTTTAGAAATTTTAAGGTACTCATTGACCACCGTTCCATTTTACATCGTTTTTTACAAAGGTTACCTGACTATTATTACGAATGGGTAAACAATGATTCGGTTAAATTGGCTTTTCCATCTTTGGAAACTGTTAACGATGAAACTGTTAACGATGAACTTGGTCATGGGGATTCCCCGTTCTTACTCGGTAATGGGTATTCCTTTTTATTAAATGTTTCTCCCATGGTTAATGTTTTTATAAAAAGTTTGTTCGATTCTGAACGTTACGAAAATGAATACCTATCGGAATTACCTGTTGGTGAGTATTCATTTGTTTTAATTGAACAAACTAACCAGACAAATGGGTCTCCAAGGGTAGAATATTCAAATGGGTCTGTTGTTATTGTTCTACCTGTTGGATTCTGTGAGGGTTGTCAATACTTGTTGGACTCGTTGGAAGTAATTAAGTCGTATGTGAAAAATATAAATATTTATGTTCCACCTGTAGAAACAATTATCACTGAACTTATCCCACCGTCTGAAGGCGGTGGTTGTTGTGGCGGTGGTTCTTGTGGTTCTTGTGGTCCAGGTGGCTGTGGATCTGGAACCGGTGAAACCGGTAAAGATTCCGAACAATTAACAGGTAAAACCGATGGTAAAGGCAGTTGTGCTTGCGGAGGTGGTAACTGCAATACACCCGAACCATGTGAATCGAGTGAATGTTGCAAAAAGAAACCGGAACCTTTTGAATCGATTCCAGTTTACCAAGAAAATGTTTATGTGCTTTTTATGAAGGGTACGCCAGGAGAACCCAAATGTAAGTATTCCAGGCAAATGGTTGAATTGTTGAACCAAAATGGAATCAGTTACGATTCGGTCAACCTTAACGACCATCCAGAACTTAAACCGTTGTTGAAGGAACACTTTCCTACCTTCCCCCAATTGTGGTACAACAACAAGTTTCTTATCAATCTTAGTCGTTTGGTTGAACAAGGTGGTAAACTTTAAAATTTAAATTATTTAATTACACCTTTTCTTACTCATTTTAGACGAGAAAAGGTGTAATTATATAATTTATTAGTTTATTGAATGGTGTCAAAGTAAACACGATATCAATGACATTCGGTTTTGTTCAGTTTGGAAGAACAACTTATTACAAATTTAATGTATACTATTTATTTTAAGAATATTTAAATTTGGTGACTTTTACCACCTGTTTTATCCAACAAGCGGATATTGTTTATAACAATGTCTTTAGAAATTGCCTTACACATATCGTAAAATGCCAGGCCGGTGATGTTTACTGCCGTGAGGGCTTCCATTTCAACACCTGTGTTACTGTAAATGCACACTTCTGAATAAATTTTAAAGGTATCTGGTTCAACTGGAACAATGTCTACAGATATTCCTTCGATATTCAATGGATGACACAATGGAATGAGGTCAGATGTTTTTTTTGCACCCATAATTCCAGCCAACCTCGATACGGAAATGACATCACCCTTGACAACTGTGTTCTCAATAACACTATTAAAAACTGTTCTGGGTACAATTATTTCTCCATACGCCCTTGCTGTACGAACTGTTGGGGATTTCCCAACGACATTTACCATAATTGCCTTGCCAAGACGGTTGATGTGTGAAAAACTCATACCTGTTAATTAAACTTAAAGTTTACACTTAAAAAAATAATTAAAGTAAACTTTAAGTTTAATTCAGTTTAACCGATGTTTACTGGAATTATCCAGGATGTTCTTAGTTATATCGTCAATGAAAATGTAATAAGTATGGAATACTCTCGTTTTTTTGAAAATACATCGATTGGTGAATCAATTGCTATTAACGGAGTGTGTTTAACTATTGAATCTATTACCGACACAGAAGGGTGTAAAAAGTTTGTTAATTTCAGACTTTCACCAGAAACAATTGGTCTTACCAACTTGATTTATAAAACAATTGCAAATGTAGAAAAGGCGATGCAGTTTGGTGTAGACCGTGTTGGTGGACATCTTGTTAGTGGACACGTCCATGGAACATGTTATCTTGAAAATGTAATAATTGTTGATGACTCTTATTCAGTTTATTTTAAGATTTATTCTGGTATAGGTGAATTAGATAAATACTTGATTTATAAAAATTCCATAGCTATTGATGGTATTTCGCTTACGATAGCTGAAATAACCAAAGCAACAGACCATTACGTTATTAAAGTTTGTATTATTCCCCATACATGGGACAATACAAACATTAGTTTGTTAAAGTCGGGTGACATAGTTAATGTCGAACTCAATGACTGTGGTTCCAAATCTTTGGTTTCCGTGGGTGATTCTTATTTTATGAAGCTGGCGTTGGAAGAATCACTCCTGGGAAAAATACTAAATGTTGCACCTAATCCCCAAGTAGGTGCAGTTATAGTAGACCAAGATACAGGTGAGATAGTCAGTGTTGGACACCATTCCCAATTTGGCGGACCACACGCTGAAGTTGTTGCTATAGACAAAATAAATAAAAGTTATCGTAAAACAAAGTCATTGACCTTGTACACGACCCTCGAACCTTGTTGTCACGTCGGTAAACAAGGTGCTTGTTGTGAATACATAGTTAAAAATGGTATCAAACGTGTTGTTATTGGAATAACTGACCCTGACCCCTTGGTAAATGGTGGTGGTATAGAGTTCCTTAGGAAAGCTGGAATACAAGTAGACATTGGTGTAATGGAGTCCGAAATTAAACAGTTTATGAAAAGGTATATTTATTCAAGGGTTTCTAAAAAGAGTTATATCATTGCCAAAGTTGGGTTATCGTCTGATGGTGTTTACTCTATTAATGGAGTTAATACTGAAATTACAACCCCATTTGCAAGGAGTCATTCAATGTATCTACGTACTATAAATCAATGTATCATTGTCGGTAATAATACTTTTCGAGTAGACAATCCATTGTTGAATATACGTATAGATAACTACATTGGTAAACATCCTACCGTTGTTGTTATCGACTTTGACCAGACAATTAGTCAAAAAGTTCTAGCGAGGTACCATAATTTAATTGTGTTTACATCGGAATCATTTAACAGCGATAACTCCGTTGGAAAAAATCAAAAAGTGGTAAAATTACCATTGGAAAAACAAACCCTCAAGATGGTACTTTCAAAACTTTACGATATGGGTTATATTTACATCCTCGTTGAGGGTGGTGGTAAATTACATGAATCGTTTCATCGTAAAGGACTTATCAACGAAATCCAGGTGTATCGTAGCTCCAAGTCAATTGGACATGTAGGTATTCATTGGGATGTTCCTCTGGAACAATATACTTTAAATTACACAGCCATTATTGATTCATCGACGAGCTTAAGTATTTATAACAAACAATTGCCCAAGGTAAACTTTGTTGAACAAAATGAAATGTTCGATTCCATCGATTGGCCGATGGATGAAATTGTTGATTGGTTCAGAAATGGTGGGATGGTTGTTGTAATGGATTCATCGGATAGAGAAAATGAAGCTGACTTGGTTGTAAATGGAAATTTAGTTACAGAGGAACAATTAATCCAGGTGCAAAACCTTACAACGGGAATTACTTGTTGTGTAATTGACCAACGACGTGCTGACCTTTTTGGTCTCAAACCAATGGTTGAAAACAACACAGACAGCCATCAGACTGCATTTACAGTATCATTTGATTCGGAAAGTTGTCACACTGGTATATCAGCAGAAGATAAACTTAAGAGTATCGTTGCAATATGTTCTGATAACCACCTGAATGGGGGTATTCGTACACCAGGGCATATGTTTCCTTTGGTAGCTAGACCTGGTGGATTATCTGAACGCAAAGGACACACCGAAGCATCATACGACCTTTGTAGGCTGGCAGGTATTGATTCACCCGTTGGTGTTATTTCTGAATTGATAAATCGAGACGGTAAGACCAGTTCACGTTACCAATCGAGACGACTTGCGATGTTAATGCAAATACCTTTTGTTGATATATCTACCATTTATGAATATTCCATTGAAAATAAATTGTATCGTTAAAAAAAATAAATGTTAATAATTATCGAATGAATAACAATATTTTATTATTAGTTTACGTATGTATAACTGTTACATTATTATTGATTATATCAATATCTAATTCTAAAATCTCATTATCTTTATTGGTGATATCTGTGTTTATATGGACTATTGCTATTCAAGAAATTCGACTAGAACGCTGTGAAAAAAAATTGGTTAATGATATACCAACTGGTTTACCTGTTAAATAAAAAAGATAATCTTATTAATTTAAAATCCATACCATTGGTTTAGATTTTAAGTTAATCGAAAATGACTTAATTGGTTAAGTTGTTAGTTTGTTTTTTATTGATTTGGTATTTTGATTCCCTAAAAGCGGTATTTATACCTGTCCTGATAGCTGTCTGGGTAATACCATCGATTACACCCCAATGGCTAAAACCACTCTCAGCAAATTGTTCACACTCGTAGAGTAACAATTTAATTAATTTATTTTCTGAAATAAGTACGTCCATAGATTCGAGTTTATTACGTATAGCAACCAGCTCGGCAGCTGCCTTCTTGAAACAAGGTTCCAGTGAGGGACCAACTTGTTTACGTTCCCATCCAGGTGGGTCAAATCCAACAGTTGGTCCCAAGTGGCCTGTTTTTACAAGTGCATATTTACAACGATGATGTGGAAGGACCAGTTCATTGTGTTCTGGGTACTTTGACGTTATTAATTTGTGATATTCAATAACAAGTTTTCCAGCCATTGTAAAAACACTGTGGTCTTGTTTTTTTATTGTTCTGGTTATCTCGATAATTTGTTCGATAACTTCCATCGGGAATTCCATCAGGAATTCATTGGGAATTCCATTGGGAACAGGTACGGTTTGTTCGACTGGTTTGGATTCCTTATCCATGGTCAATCTGTTGAGATAAGTAAGCCGATGTTCACATTTTTGATGGTGTTTCCAAAGATACCGTGTTTCTGAAAAATGACGAGTACAAAAACGACATGTTGTATCTGAAATCGGAATCTTTGCTGGTTCAATACCAAACTCCATTTCCAATATCCTTACTGGGTCATCTTTCCATCGACAATTTTTAATGTGACCAGTCCCAACATCATAACGGTTGCACCAGCGACAATCCTTGATTTTAACATTGTTGTGGCCACCGGTGGATGGTTTAGTGGTCTCCACATCTGGTTGTTCGACGGACCGTTCAATTAACTTCTCCTGGTTGGCTTTTTGTTCATGGTCGATGACATGTCCCGGAGGTTGTTTACATGGAATGAACCGGTTGAGGTGCCTGCGTAGGTCTAGCAAATCCCTCCACCGGTGGCCACACCGGTGACACCGGTACCGGTTTGTCTGCCCCGGCCCCGATGGACATGGTCCAGATGTAACTGAGTCGGTCATCGGTCACCGTTACAATCACCAACTGGTTCATTCTTTAAACCCGTTTAACTCCCCCCAACAGGTACGTAATCGGTTACGTGTTTTGGAATTTTTTTTTCGGTTTGTGTAAAAATGACCGTGGGGACCCGTAAAAGCCGTACAAATTGGCCCGTAGAAAAAAATCTTGGAGGCATATTGGCCGATTTTCTCATCGCCCCGACCTGGCCAGGTCGACCCAGTGGATCGGGTGTTAATCTAGTTGGGACGGTTAAAGACACAGTATGACCTAAAAACACGGTGTATTGACGGAGTTGTTTTTACTAGTCTGTTAAATTACGGTAAAAGCGGAAAACCTTTTCACCCAACCAAAAAAAATTTTTTTTTTGAAATATTATATATATACAACGCGTTTATATATATTTTTTATCGTTTTAACGTGAAAAAAAATAAAAAACACAAAGTTCACCATAGGAACTTTTTATAAAATAAAATAATCTTGGAATGAGAAAAGTATTTATTAATATTATTATAATAATTATTATTTTTTAAGATAGTAAAGTATAATAAGAAAAGTAGTAAAAAAGTAGTGAGAAAAACGCTACGGTCACTATTTTACGGATTATGAACAAAAGGTCTAAAATCGCTATCAAAATGCCCGTAAAAGCGTACAAATTGGCCCGTAAAAAAAGATTTTGGAATTTTTCCTCAACCTTTACCCACCGGCCCGTAAAATCGAGGGGGTCAAAAGTGATATTTTGTAATTTACGGTTGGTAACGATGTCTCAAAAAAGGTAAAATTTCCAGTTTTTTTACGGTGGGGGTGTTTTAAAGTTGTTAAAATAATTTTGTTTGGTAATGGTATAAATGGTTAACCGTTTCCATACAATTGGAGATAGTCATTCTTGCGCGGGTTGGCCAGGTTATGTGATAAAACATCATGTGGGTGCAAAACTCTGTTATAGTTTTGGTAGAGACCGAAAACAATTGGTAGATATTTCTAGGATGAATATCGAAGATGGAGACACTGTTATTTTTTGCTTTGGTGAGATAGATTGTAGGGGACATGTTTATAAATATATCACATCTACAAATACTTACGAAATGGTATTAGACTCGTTGGTAAAATCTTATTTCGAGGCTATTAAGGAATCGGTTGGTACAGTTTGTTTGAAAAAAGTTTGTGTTTATAATGTTGTTCCAACTGTTCAAACATTTGACAAGGGAGGTGGTCATCCAGATTTTCCTTGGTTGGGTACAGATGAAGAACGTAAAAAGTATGTTCGTTATTTTAATGAACAAATAAAGTTTAGATGTGAAGAAAATGGTTATTTATTTTTCGATATTTTTGATAAATATGTCGATTCTGATGGTTTTTTAAATAAATCTTTAAGTGATGGATGTGTTCATATTAGAGATTCAACGTTTATTGAACAGTTTATAAAAGAAAATTTATAATTTTGGGTGGGTGGTGTTCCTGGAAAAAAGTTTTTTCTAAAAAAATTATCCAGGAACAATCATTAACAAGTTTTTAAAACTTTTAAATTAAAACAATTCAGTTTACACACAACGTGTGTAAACTTCATACCTCGATATCTCGCCCTTCGGGCTCGATGCGGCCCCCCCTTTTAGGGGTGTTTGTGGTTTATCAATTACTCACAAAAACAAATTAATTTAAAATAGAATTCTAATTAGAAATCTAATATTAGAAACCTAACTAGAATTTTATTTTAGAATAATATCGATAAAAAAATTTGTTTCTGGAAAAAGTTTTTAAAAAAAAAATTTCTCCAGAACTTGTTAACAAGTTTTTAAAACTTTTAAATTTAATTTGTTATTAGTTAGTTATTAGTTAGTTGTCACTGTTTTCAGATTGTGAATCCATCTCTATATCGTGTTTCTTTTTTACATGTGTACGTAATCCCTTTAATGTTGAATATTCTTGTTCACAATATTCACATTTATTACCTTTCTTTTTTAGTTGGTCACCTGTACATTGACGTTCGTGTGTATCCAGGCCTTTACGTGTTTTAAAGGTACGTGGACAATTACCACAAATAAATTTTTTAACATTTGTAAGTAATCCTTGTGATTCTAGAAATTCATCGAGTGAATTGAATTCCATATCTTCAGCTGATTTTATAAGTGTTTCACACATTGTTTTTATTTCAGTTATGTGTTGTGTTTTTTTAATATTGAAAAGTTGAAATTCTTTGTTTATCTTATGGAGAATCTCTACATCTATTGTGAACGTTGTTCCATTTTCAATTTTTTGTTTTTCAATTTTTTGTTTGAATACATCTATAATCTGTACAGCAATTTTTATTTTGTAAGGGTCATAATTGCATTCATTAATATACACTGCAATATTTCCATTGTATATTTCAATTTCGTAATTGTCTCTAAATATATTTTTTGATTTTTGTGAAACAAGAATTCCAGACATATCTTGGGTATTCATATTGTCGATAAATTTTTGAACTTCGTCTTTTGGTACAGTACTTTCATAGTTTTTATTTTCAATAAGTATGGATGGTTTGTCTTTTCGGAGTAGCCAAAAATCTCCAGAATGGGAGATTCCAGATACATTTTTAACTTCTGCAGTTGGATAAACTGCTTGTAAATTAAAACGAAGCATATTTTCACTAATTTTTCCTTTTGTCGACGTTTTATTACCTAGTTTCTCAAGCATTTCATCTATTTTTGTAGTTAATATCTGTCCATCTTTTTTATTATCGGATACAGTTGACAAAAGAGCTGAAACTTTCTGTTCAACTATGGATAATATATTGTCAATAGATTCTTTTGTCGCTCCTTTATTCAATTCAAGTAAAATAATTTGTTCAATACCTTTAAAAATAGATTGTAAGTGTTCTGTTTGTACCCGATGTTCATTTGGTATAATTTCTTTGAACAATAATGTCAATTTATTGATAAATACTTCATTGTTTTCTTTCATTATCGGTACAAGTTTTTCAGTATTATGTAATGTAAGTATGTCCTTGATATCGTCAATGTAGTCTTTTTTCAATTCCATCGATTTATGATAATACTCCATTTGTTTTATGGATATTGTTGAATCCAATCCATGAACCTTCTCTTCCAGAGATTTTAATCCCAATACAATTTGAGATGCAAGTGTTGAATCTAAACTTGGTAAAGTAGATGAATAAGTTTTCTCCATACAATCAATAAACAATAGAAGAGCTTTCTCTACATTAAACATCGGATATTTAGTGCAAAATTCGATAATACGCTTGTTGCTGATTTGAATTACCATTTTGATTAATCAGCGATAAACAGAATTGATAATAATTATCAAAATGATTTGTTAATAGAAAACCATTTTGATAATTCTTTAAGTGAATTTCATTCACAATTAATATCTCACATACTAGTGAGGGAAAACCCTAGGAAACACCTGTTTTCGGGTATCATGACACCAAGTGCAAACTCACCGATATGCATGACATGTTTGTGTCATGAAATTGAGCACAAAAAGGTCTCCAAAACGTGTCGTAAACCAAGCACAAACAGGCCGGAAACGCAAACAATCGAAGACGGTCCGACAGCTTCTCAGTCGGAGCGCCCCTTAACGGGGTTGTTTGCGTTTCCGGCCTGTTTGTGCTTGGTTTACGACACGTTTTGGAGACCTTTTTGTGCTCAATTTCAT
>Ga0187843_10001027_pt1 | contig 18213 bp, 14 predicted proteins | sample SpaLakP09_SKY_43_FD_134516 | JGI IMG/M metagenome (GOLD analysis project Ga0187843, IMG submission 134516) | Oligotrophic lake water microbial communities from Sparkling Lake, Wisconsin, USA - SP09_SKY_43 | ecosystem: Environmental > Aquatic > Freshwater > Lake | place: USA: Sparkling Lake...
AACCAGGGCACCTGCACCAACGCCTGCCGCTGGAACTACGCCACGCACGACGCCGACATCGACCCCACCACGGGCGAAGCCATTGCGCAAAAAATGGAAGGCGACTTCAACTTCGAGGCCGCGCAGCAAAAGGCCGAGCAGGCCTTCGCATCGACCACCGGCAACGGCGAGCGCCACCCCAAGGCCGACAAGGTCTACCTCATCGAAGAAGCCGGCCGCCCCGGGCAGATGATGCCCATCATGGAAGACGAGCACGGCACCTACATCATGAACAGCAAGGACCTGCGCGCGGTGGAGCACGTGGCGCGCCTGGCGCAGATCGGCGTCGATTCGCTCAAGATCGAAGGCCGCACCAAGAGCCTGTACTACGTGGCCCGCACTACCCAGGTCTACCGCCGCGCCATAGACGACGCCGTGGCGGGCCGCCCCTTCAACCCTGAGCTGCTGATCGAGCTGGAAGGCCTGTCCAACCGCGTCTACACCGGCGGCCTGCTGGAGCGCCGCCCCAGCAACGACTACCAGAACTACATCAACGGCCACTCGGCCACGCAGCGCAGCCAGTATGTGGGCGAGGTGCTGGGTGCCGAAGGACAGGCCGATGTGGGGCTGTCTGGAGACTGGGTACAGGTCGAAACCAAGAACCACTTTGCCGTGGGCGATTTGATTGAAGTGGTGCACCCCAGCGGCAACACCACCGTGCGCCTGCAGGAAATGCGCAACGTGGAAGGCCAGCCTGTGAGCGTGGCCCAGGGCAGCCCCGTGCGCGTGTGGATTCCGTTGCCTGCGCGCTACAGCGGCGCACTGCTCGCGCGGGTGATCGAGTTCGCTGCCGCGCCTGAGCCTGCCTTGACGCTGTGAGGGCGTATTGGGATGGATGGGGAAATTTCAGCATGCAGCCATCTGAACCGCTCACGCTGAGCCTGCTGAAGCATGGCCTGATTCAACCTCATGGGCATCGAATCGATGTCCCCGTTAAAACCGCTGGTTGCAGCCACAACTGCTCTCGTGAAAACGAAATCGACGAGGCAGATCGCAAGCCTTATCGATGACGGCCGCGGTGATGTCGGGCTAGGGCACCGCAGCATAGGGCGTCACCACGCGTATGCAGGTGCCCCCGGGCTGAGTCGCTAATACCTGCAGTTCGCCACCCGCAAGGCTGGCCCTGCGGGCCATACCCGCCATCCCATGGCCCTGCGCGGGAAGGTTTTCCGCATTGAATGGGGGCAGAAAGCCCTGGCCGTTGTCGCAGACTTCCACGCACCACGCCCTAGGGGTCGAAAGACACCTTGTGTTCACCTGAATCTCGGTGGCATTCGCATGTTGCAGTGCATTGCTCAGAGCTTCTTGAACAATAGCCACAAGGTGCATCGCACTTTCCGGATAGAGGAAGTTTGCACATGCAGGCGTCTCAACGTCCCATTGCATACGGATTCCACGTTGTGCCAGCACGGGCGCGATGCGGTACCTCAACTGAGCCAGACGGTCTGCGAGAGGTGCTTCGACGCTGTGCATGGAGTCCACAATCAAACGCAAGTCAAGCAGGCACTTCTCGAGGGCTGAGTGGACGCCTGATTCGCGAGGGTTTGATGTGTTCAGGAGAGCCAGGGCGCAGACCAGTTGCGAGCCAAGGTTGTCATGCAATTCTCTTGCGATGCGCCGCCGCTCTGCCAGCACATCGGAGCTGGCGCGCGGGTTGAGCCTCGGGCGCCATTGCAAGGCGCGGGGCAGTTGCATCAACAGCAGAGCCCCAAGTCCCACCGAGGTCACCAGGGCTGCCAGCCCCCACCATTGCCGACCCGACGACCGCTCCTCGTGATAGCCATAAAACGCCATGGCAAGCAGCGCCAACTGCAGCAGCCACATGCACATGCAAACGATGGCGAACCACTGGGGACGTGTGCGAAACACAACTCAATCCTGGCTTGTGAGGTGCGACGGGCAAGCGCAAGCCCACCCGGCGACGGCGCAACCGGCATGTGCAGCAGCCACCTGCATCACCTCGTCAAAAGAGCCCCCGCAGAGATGCAAACCGCACGGCTTGCGCGCGGGTACGCACTTGCAGCTTGCGGTAGATGTTGCGCAAGTGGGTGTTGACCGTCATGCTGCTGATGAGCAGGCGCGCCCCCACCTCGACGCTGGTGTAGCCGCTGGCCACCATGCGCAGGATTTCCTTTTCCCGTGTAGACAGCCGATCTGCCTCATCGGGCTGCCGTCGCTTGTTTTCGGCCGAGTGGGTGCGATCAAACCGCTGCAGCAACCGCCGCGCCAGGTTGGGGGTGATGGAGGCGCCACCATTGGCCACCTGCAACACGGCTTGCGAATAGTTGCCGAACCACGAGTTCTTGCCCACATACCCCGTGGCCCCCAGTTCAAAGGCCCGCAGGACCTGCTCATCGTTTTCCATGACCGAGATCACGACCGCCTGGGCCGATGGGCGCAAAGGCTTTACGTAGTGCAGCAGATCAAAGGCGTCACCATCGCCCAGGTTCAGGTCCACCAGGAGCACATCAAAATCGTGATTCTTGATGGCCTTGCGCCCCTCGCGGACACTGCCCGCCTGCGCCACCAGCAACGTGCGGGCATCGGCCATGAGCTCCTGTGCAATCACCAGGCGGATGTGCGGATCGTCGTCCACCAGCAAGACCCGCACCGGGTTGGCCTCCTGCCCAGTGAGGAAGGCGGGCCAGACCGATGGCGGATTGGAATAGGTTTCAAACCGGCCCGGCGGAAGCGATGCAAGGTCGCGCGCACTCTGTCTTGAAAGCAACGCTGAAGACGTCAACGTTTGCGATGGTGTATCGACCTGCCAACTGCTGCTCATGGGTGAACTCCTGCGGACGTGGTGGTGGGCCCCGATGGACTGGGTCTTTCGGTTGACGCATCTGCATGCAACTCTTGCGTTCACATGCATGTTCTCCAACGCACTCATGCCCCTCTGTACGGCAGCGCACACAGTGCGCCAAATAAATTTCAAGGTCCAAATATATTTGGCAATGTTGCCCAAGTATCAATTGGTTACTACCTGACTTTCTTCGGCCGATCTCATGTGGTGTGGGCGGCCAAGCCGCGCTGGCAAAGGCTTTGCGCAGGTCCAAGGGTTGAACCGCTCCGCTGTATGAGGTAGCCCGCCCGGCGTATTCGCACGAATCGCATCGGCTCGCACACTGAACTCCGACAGCGCCTAACGGCCACCGGTTCTCAAAAAACCAGGCCTGAAAGCGCCGTCCAACCCCCTCTGCACCGCAGGTTCGCTGCGGTTGCAGCCAGTGTAGAAGTCATCCTTGAAGGATCTGTCATGAAAACCCTTGCTTTCATCACGCTCAGCGTCATCGCCTCCGCCGCCATGGCCACCGGTCCGGTCCCTTCCACTCCGGACATCACCATCACCGGCAATTCCACGCAGTCGGTGTCCCTGACGTCGGTGTCCGTCAACAACAACTCGACGGGCTCGAAGAGCGAAGCCTTCCAGAACCTGGCCTCCAACACCGGCAACGTCACCATCAGTGGCAACTCGACCCAGACGGTAACCGGCTTTGGCGGGAATCTGACCAACACCGCCAGCGGCAGCGAAGCCTACGCCAGCCAGAACCTGTCATCCAACGTGGGCGAAGTCACCATCATTGGCAACTCCAGCCAATTCACCTCGATGATCAACTCGTCGGTCAACAACCTCTCCAGCGGCAGCAACAGCAAGGCGGTGCAAAACATCGCCTCCAACAACGCCTGCTTCACCTGCCAGCCCACCAAGCCCGCCGGCTGGCCCTACTGAGATCGGCACCAGCTCGGCTGGTGAATAGACCTGCGAGGGTCTGATTCCGGCAGCACATCAGTGCCCGGATGAGTTCGTGCAAGGGGCACACCGGCAAGGTTGCAAACAGCAGCGCGGGTGGGCCCCTCATTCTCACCATAGGAGGTGTTCCATGAACACACGTTTTCTGGCGCCATGTGCAGCTTTGCTCACGGTCTGCGGCCTGATGCCAGGCCCCGCGTGGGCGCAGGCCCCCGGGGAAGACCCGGTCATCCTGACCAAGAAGCTCTCGGTCCAGATGCAGCCCACAGGGCCAGTGGCAGCCTCGACGGGACTGGACGGCAGCAACACCATGCCATCGTGGCTACGCGCCCGCATCGCCCGCTACGAAGCCAAGGCTTTCTCAGACGACACCACCGGCGTGCTGACCAACAACGACGTGGTCACCACTGCCAATGCACAGGGCATGCAAAAGACCTGCGTCCAGGAGGTGGGCAGCAACACCGTGTCTGCCAACACCACGGGATCGGCCAAATACGGTCCCAACCAGGCGCCGCAGGTGGTGGTGCTGCGCGGCGATCTCGTCAATATCTGCAAATAACAGGCCAGGCGCCATGCGCCCGGCCGCCAGGAGAGAGAACATGCCGCCCACCCCGCCGAGCCCCGCCATGCCTGCATGCTCTCGCCCCCAGCGCCCACGCTCCCCACACCCTGTGATGCGCGCGATCCATGGAGCGCTTTGGCTTGTCTTCGGGCTGGGACTGGCTGGCTGTGCCACGCCCAGAGACCCGCGCAAGGACCAGGCCTTTCAGAGTCTGGCTTCCATCACCGACCGCCCCGTGGTGCGACCCACACGCTCAATCTCCAGCTTCTCCGACTCGCTGATGTGCATGGACCACATGCTGCGCGATGCACAGATGCCCACCACACTGATCACGAGCAAGCAGATTCCCGACTACTCCACCCGAGTCACCGTGGCCACCAAGGACATGGTGATCACGGCCCTGTCCCAGATGTCGCGCCTGAGCAATGCCTTCCGCTTTGTGGACTACGAGGTGGACATCGCGCGCCAGGACACGGTGCAGAACCTCACCACCATCCTGCTCAACAACAACCAGATGCAGCTGCAGCGGCCCGCGCTGTACCTGTCGGGCGCCATCTCGTTCGTGGACCAGAACGTGATCAACAACCGGTTCGACACCGGGCTCTCCGGCCCCCGCATCGACATGGGCTACAGCCAGAGCCGCAACGCCACCATCATCGGCCTGGAGATGCACCTGGGCGACTTTCGCACCCGCACTCTGATTCCCGGACTGGACTCCGCCAACGAAGTCATCATTGGCAACGGCGGCCAGGGCGTGGACCTGGCCGGGCGCATCGGCACTTATGGCGTTCAGTTCAACGTGGGGCGTGACTACACCCAGGGTTCTGGCAGTGCAGTGCGAACACTGGTGGACCTGGCCACCATCGAACTCATTGGCAAATGGGCCAGGGTGCCTTATTGGCAATGCCTGACGCTGGAGCAAAACCACCCGGACTTTCAGCGGCAGCTGCGCGACTGGTTTGACGAAGGATCGCCCGCCGTGCGCACCCAGATCATCACACGCTCGCTAGTCAGCCGGGGCTACCTCGCCCCCGTCGCGCAAACCCTGCCGGACAACGACCCAGCGCTGCGCAAGGCCCTGGCGCGCTTCCAGGCGGACAACGGCATGGTGGTGACGGGCGTGGTGGACTTTGCGACCTACGAACGGGCGCTGCGCCACTTTGTTGGGCTGTCCACAGATGGCACCCTGGCCCGCATTGGCTGGGCCAGCACACACGCCGAGCCTGTGCCGCAGATCGCAGCCAGTCCCGCCACACCAGATGCTGCAGTGCAGGTGGTGAGCAGCTATCCGGGGGCTGCCAAGTACGGAGACCCACCGCCTGCGCGCAGCATCGATCTGCAGATCGAGAACGTGTTGCTGGAGCGCACCGCATTCGAGGTGGGGGAACAGGTCTTCCTGTCGGCCACCGTGTCGCGCGCATCCTACCTGCAGTGTTTTCTGGCCGATGCCACCGGCACAGTCATCCGCCTGCTGCCCAACCAGGCCAACACCACCGGCTGGGTGTCTGCCAACCAGGCCATACGCATCCCCGACTGGATGAGCCCCAACCCCGGCTTCATCATGGACGCAGCCAGCCCCGGCACCGAAGGCGTGGCCTGCTTTGCGACCGACGAGGACAGCACACCGCGCCTACCCGAAGCGCTGCGCGGCCCGCCGCTCAAGCCCATCCCGAATTACCGGACGCTGGAGCGCTTGAACGAAGCCTTCGCCACCGCCTGGGGCAGCGAGGGCTACACCGGCAACGCGGTGTACTGGCAGGTCGTTCCGCGCCGGGCCCTGCCCGCTGCAGCCACTGCGCCTGCACAACCCGCCTCGCGCAAGTGAAAGACCACCGGCACAGCACTTCGCGCGCGCACCCATGACCACAACCCCCTCGACCACCACGGCGCGCCCGCAGTCCACGATCAAAGTGCTGCGCAGGCCGCACAGCACTTGGCGAGCACTCCACGGCGCTGTGGCGCAGGCCTCGGGTACAGCGTGCCTGGTCTTGGCGGTGGTGACTACGGCGCCTGTGCTGGCCTCGGTACGTGCGCTTCCCACGCCCGCAGAGACCCCCACCATCGATAGTGCCACCCTGAACGCAGCGTCCCCCCAAGGGCCCGGACCCGACGACCCCATGCAGGAGAAGATGTTGCAAAAACTTCGCAGCGCCGCGCAACGCGATGGGGTACCGACACGCAAGCCACGCCCCCCCCCTGCCCACACGCCGCAATCATCGGGCGACCTGTCGCCTGCCGATGCGGCGTGGCTGTTGGGGCTGCTGGCGCTGCATGGCCTGGCCATGCCCGCAGACCCGGCGCAGGCCCAGCACTGGTTTGAACGTGCGCAAATGCTCAGCCACCCCCTGGCTCCCGCAGGCCTTGCGTGGTGCCAGCTCAGCGGCTGCGTGGCAGCACCCAACCCGTCAACCGCCATGCACTGGATTGCGCTGGTGGCCCGTCCCGAACCAGGGCTTGCCAAGTACCTCGAATGGCATGCGGCCAGGGCATTGGCCCCGTTGGCAGAGCCTCGTTCGTTCTCACCAGATCCATACCCCGGCTCGGTGGCTCCAGTGGCGGCCAGCCCCCCGCTACAAAAGCTGCTGACGCAAGCCGTGCGTGCAGGCAATGCACAGGCTGGCAACGAACTGGGACTGGAGTTCATCGCCAGCGGCGATCTCGAACAGGCGATGGCCCAGTTTCAATCCGCGTCTGCAGAATCGGAGGCCGCCGCCGCCAACGCCAGCCTTCTGGCCCGTCGCATTCACAGCGGTTCCAACACCCGTACCCGATCAGCCCGCTACAGTGCTGCAGATTGGTACGCGCAGGCCCAGCGCTACCATCGGGGCGACGGCGTACCCGCTAACTACACCGAAGCGGTGCGCCTGTACCAGGTCGCGGCCAGCAGCGGCGACCCGCTGGCGCGCAAAATGCTGGCGCTGATTTTCTCCAGGCCTTTGCAAGGCGGCGTCGTCGATGTCGCATGGATGCAGCAGCTCGCCGGTCTTCGCATCGGCACCAATGGCTCGTCCCCCGGCATGACCATGTCTGCGCCACCCAACGGCTGGCAGCGCGAACCCAGCCCGCTGTACCACCTGGTGCCACTGCAGTGGCGGACGGTTGGGCAAAGGCTGGGGCGTTAGGGTGTCCCTGCAAGCATGCATCATGCGGGGATGATCGGGGTGAGTCGCAATACTTACCACCTATGCCCATGGCGCTTGGGGCCGCCGCACCAAAACCAGAAGTGAGTGGAGTGCGCAGAGCAATCCACTTTGCTGTTGCTGCCACAGGTGAGCGGGTTCAGGAAGAGCTCCGTCTGGATCTGCTGAAGGTCGTCTCAGGGCCCGAGCTGAAAGGCATGGCGTACCAAATCCTCAAGCCAAGTCTTCGCCTAGCGTGCAACACCACACTAGCGTGAGACGCAGTATCCACCGTGGAAAATTGGCTGATGCGGGTTGCGCGCAGCGAGGGGCGCAAGACCCCGGGTGTGGATTGATGTCCCGGCGTGTACGAGCAGAGCTGCCCAGGCCACTCGGTCAGCACTTGTGGCCCACACGCTGCCAATGTCCCGTGCCTGCCTCCCCATCCCCGGCGGTTTTTGGGTAGCATCGTTTTCGATGTCGCCCCTGGCTTCTGCTGCCAGTGCCTGGCATGCCACCCGACCCCCACGAAAGGCCCGCCCATGTCCGTTGAGCCCCATTCCCCCTGCGTGCGGGAGTTGCGCCAGGTTTTGTTGTGGCCGCTGCGCCTGATGCCGGTGCGGGGCTCCGAGGGGCGGCACGCCAAGCCCTGGGAGGTGCTGGCCGACATGGGCGAGGCCTCGCCCTGGCGCGAGGTGGTGGACGAATTCACGGGCGACAGCCAGCGGTTTCACGAGCGCCATTACAACGAGTTCGTGACCTTTCTGCCCTATGTGCAGCGCTTTCTGTACGGCGAGGGGCGCAGCCAGAAAGGTGGCAGCGCCACGGGCTCGCCGATGCGGGTGTTCCGGCGCAGCGATGTCAGCGCCGTGCGGGCGGTGCTGCACCCCGGCGCGGCGCCGATCACGCTCGACATCGTCCACGTGGACCTGTACTTTTTTCTTGACCTGGACCTGGTGCTGCTGAATGTCGAGGTCAGCGCCCGCGACCTGGCGCTGCCCCAGGCGCAGGAGCTGCTGTACCGCTTCGGTCGGGGCTACCCCGCCGGGTGGGACGCCGACGGCCACGCGCAGCACTGCCTGTTCAGCGCCGAGTGGCTGGACGCCGCCGGGCAGGTGCTGGCCCAGTCCGACGCCAACCAGCGCGACCTCTTCATGGCCCATGTCAGCAGCCACCGCGCCCCGCGCATTGCGGCCCACTGGGCCTGGCTGCTGGAGCCGCTGGTGAGCGACCATTCCGAGCGCAGCGGCCCCCTGCGTTACCGGCAGATCGAGTACTACCGCATGCCGCAGCTGGCGTTTCTGGCGCTGGACGACCCGCGCGCCTTGAGCCGCAGCGACTTCGTGCGCCTCGGGCTGGTGACCGGCGCGGCCCGGCCTGGCGACGATGCTTGCCTGCCCTATGCCGAGGAGCACCTGGCCGACTTTGAACAACGGTTCTGCTACGACCGCTTTTGGAGCAGCAGTGGCGCTGCCCCCCACACGCGTTATCTGTGCAGCGGCCATTCGCTGCTGGTGCTGGGCGATGCCAACAGTCCGTTCTTTGTCTGCCGCGACCGGGGCGTGCTGGCGCAGTTCCGGCACCAGCATTTTTTGCTGTTCCTGATTGCGCATTTCCAGAAAGCGGCGCTGCTGATGTTCTCCGACCGGCTGGCCGAGGCCCTGAAAAACCTGGACATTGCCGATGCCGCCAGCGTGCGCCGCTTCAAGCGCACCATCCGCGACAGCTTTGCCGGTTTTCTGCGCTTCACACACCGGTACTGGTTTCACGAGGTGTCCGAGCAGGCCCAGGTGCGCGCCCTGTTCCGCATGTGCTCCAACCACCTCGGGCTGGATCCGCTCTACACCGAGGTCAAGGAGCGCATCGGGGAGATGAACCAGTACTTGGACGCCGACAGCCTGCGCCGCCAGGCCAACACCGTGGTGCGGCTGACGGTGGTGACCATCTTTGGCCTGATCGGCACCGTGACCACGGGCTTCCTGGGCATGAACCTGCTGGCCGAGGCCGATGCGCCGGTGGGGCAGAAGCTGGGGATTTTTGCGCTGGTGTTCGTGTTCACCACCGCGCTCACGGTCTACACCATGGTCAAGTCCAAGCGCCTGTCGGACTTTCTGGACGTGCTCTCGGACGAACGCGCCAGCGCCTGGCAAAAAGTCAGGGCGCTGGGGCTGGTGTGGCGGCGCACGGGAGAGTGATACGGCTTCGCCTTCAACCGCATCACGTCGTTGGTTCGCCCGGCCGTGCTGCAGCACTGTCTGCGGCTTCCCGCCTGGTTATGTGGTCGAATGCAAACCCGCAGGACGCGCCCGCGCTTCACCGCGCCCCAGGCTGCCGCAGCAGCGCCGCCAGCACCAGCGCCTCGGCCACCACCTCCAGCGCCTCTTCCAGCGTTGCCAGCCACTGCGGCAGCGCTGGCAGCCAGGGCCCGTGTGGCTGCAGTTCGGGCCACTGGTCCACGGCAATCGCCGCCAGACCCACGGCAAAACCGGCCCACAGCAGGCAGCGCGTGCTGCGGTGTCCCAGGGCTTGGTGCAGCCACGCCAGCATGGCCCCACCCACCAGGGCCACTGCCAGCATCGGCGCTTCGCGCACGGAGGCCCAGCGGCAGGCATCCGTCCATTCGTGGCAGCGGAACTTCCACAGCTCGTGCAGCATGAACTGCTCGTCCACCGCGAGCACCGCAAACGCGAGCGTGAGGCACAGGCCCAGCCCCCGGGGCAGGGCGCGTTCGCTGGTCAGCCGCAGCGCTGTGGTGCTCAGAGCAAGCAGCAGCGCCCCCGACAGCCATGCCACGGGCGAGGCATCAGAGCGGAAGGCGCGCTCCCAGTGCGGGGAGAACACCCAGGCGCTGAGCAGCATGAAGCCCAGCACCCCCACGAGCAAGGCACTGGCCACCCAGCGATGAGGGGGCGTGGAGCGGGAGGAGGCGGGGGGCATTCTTAGAGCAGAAATGCGGCTTCTCGCGCTTCCATCAAGCGCTATTTGCTATTATTATGATAGCTGTTTTTCCGAAAACAGCGCAGCGTCCACCACCCGCTCGAAGAAGTCGCGGTCGAGGGGCCTGCGGCTGATGAAAGCCCGCGCGTACAAGGGGCCGATAGTGCGCTCCAGGATTTCCTCCACGTCTGCATGGGCCGCGAGTTCTCCGCGCGCGATGGCGCGGTCGAAGATGGCCTGGTGCTGCTGCAGGCGCTGCTGCCAGTAGGCGCCCTGGGAGCCCGCGTCGGTCGCGGAATCTCCCTCTCCGAAGTTGAGGGCCACCAGCGCGCGGCCGCGCGGGTCGTTCACAAAGCGCTGGCCGTTTTCCAGGATTTGCACCAGGTCGGAACGCAGCGACCCGAGGTCGGGCGTGGGCATGAGGGCCTCGGCCCAGCGGCCGCCCGCGAACGCGATGAGCGCACCCTTGGTGGCCCAGCGGCGGTAGATGGACGAGCTGTTCACGCCCGCGCGCGCCGCCACGCGGGGTACGGAGAAGTTCTCGACGCCGCCTTCCACCAGCTCGGCCATCACCGCATCGGCCACGGCCTGCATCACCAGGGCACTTCGCCCGCCCACGCGCCGGCGCGGGGCAGGGGGTTCGGAGTCCGTCAGGGTTTTCATCAATCTTGTTAAAGCAATAAATTGTGCGTTAGCATGCGGCCAATTAAAGCAAATTTTGTTGCTTTAAATATTTCACAACCAGGAGACAGAGCATCATGGCGATAGTTCGCATGCAGGTGATCAGGATTTTGGCAGCCGCCGCAACGGTGACATGTTCGGCGGGCGTTCACGCCGATGCGCCGGGCACGGAGCGGCCGTTCCCGGTGGCGGGCGCCAAGTTCGAGCACGACGCTTCCGTCACGCTGTCCGACGGCTTGGACATGAAGATTAATGTGTACCGGCCCGCCGCGCCCGGCCGCTATCCGGTCATCGTGACGCACGGCATCTACGGCAAGGACGTGGTCTGGCAGACCGCCGCGCCCTATCAGGCCGCCTGGGCCAAGATGAACCAGCGCATCCCCACGCTGTGCAAGGCCTCGACCTGCCAGTTCATGCGCTGGGAGATGCCGGACCCCGAGCGCTGGGTGCCCGAAGGCTATGTGGTGGTGCAGGCCGACTCGCGCGGTGCAGGCAAGACGGGCGGCTTCCTAGACCCGCTGGGTGCGCGCGAGGTGCAGGACTACAAGGAGCTGATCGAGTGGGCGGCGGCCCAGCCCTGGTCCAACGGCAAGGTCGGGCTGCTGGGCATCTCGTACTACGCCATCGGCCAGTGGCAGGTGGCAGCGCTGCAGCCCAAGGGGCTGGCGGCCATCATTCCCTGGGAAGGTGCGGTGGACTCCTACCGCGACATGACCCACCACGGTGGAATTCCTGCCACCACCTTCACCAAGCTCTGGTATGCCAGCCAGATACTGCCCAACCAGCATGGCAATGGGGCCAGCGCCTTCCGCGATGCGATCACCGGGGACCAAGCGGCGGTGACGCCGCTGCCGCAGGCGCTGCTGGCGGGCAACCGTGCACCGCTGGAGCATGGCGCGCTGGCGCACACGCTGGACGACGAGTACCACCGCCAGCGCACGCCCGACCTGGGCCGGGTGACGGTGCCCGTGCTCTCGGTGGGCAACTGGGGCGGCATGGGCCTGCACCTGCGCGGCAATGTAGAGGGTTACCTCGGCGCGGCCTCGGCCCAGAAGTGGCTGCGCGTGCATTCTGGCGACCACACGGCCCCGTTCTACGAGGAGGAGTCGCTGGCGTTGCAGATGCGCTTCTTCGAGCGTTTCCTCAAGGGCAACGAGCGCGCCTTTCAGGAGCCGCCCATCAAGCTCATGCTTCGCCACCCGGGCAAGCCCGACGCGTGGCGCGCCGAAACCCAGTGGCCCCTCGCGGGCACGCAGTTCCAGCGCTGGTACCTCTCGGCCGCCGACCGGGCGCTGGTGAGCGCGGCGCCCGCGCAGGCGGGCGAGGTCAGCTACGAAGTCGGGCCGGAAGGCGCTACCTTCCTCATGCCGCCATCGGCGGAAGACCGCGAGTTCACCGGCCCGGTCAAGGCCCGGCTGCGCACGCTCGCCCACGGCACCGACGCGGACTTCTTCCTGACCCTGCGCCTGCTGGATCCCGCTGGCAAGGATGTGACCTTCGAGGGCGCTGCGGCCCCGGCCGTGCCCGTCTCGAACGGCTGGCTGCGCCTGTCGCAGCGTGGGCTCGACGGGGCGCGCTCCACCCCGAGCCGCCCACTGCAGTCCCACCGCAACCCGCTGCCGGCCACCCCGGGCGAGATCTACGACCTGGACATCGAGATCTGGCCCACCAGCATCGTGGTGCCTGCCGGGTACACGCTGGCGCTCACTGTGGCGGGCGGCGACTTCGCCTTCCCGCACCTGAAGGAGGGGCCCTACCGAGGTTCCTTCCCCTTCCTGCACGCGGCGCACCCGCCGGTCACATCCGGCGGCAAGCACACGCTGCTGACCGGGGGCGAGCAGGGCAGCTACCTGCAGCTGCCGCTGATTCCCGCAGGGCGCCGCTGAGACAGCGCGCGGGGTGCTTTCACGCCTTGCGAGCGGTGGGTTTTTAGTGATAACAGCCTTCACCGTCCGCCCATCAAGCACTGATTGCTACTAATTTTGTAGTGATTGATCCGTGCCCGAGCGCCCAGGCCGCATGGTCTGTTCAGGGGCGCGGAATCGTTCCAGAATCCGGCCATCCCTTCGCAAACTTGGCATGGCCCTCCCCATCGACCCTTCGCGCAGCGCCTTGCCCCCCGTGGCCCAGTTTCTGGCCGAGGCCGCGCTGCAGCGGCAGACGGCGCTGCTGGGGCTGGACAAGAAGCCCGGCGTGGCCCCCGCGCCGCTGCCCCCGGCCGACGCCAGTGCGCCGCCGCCCACGGCCACGTTGCCCAGCCCGGCGGCCGGGCCTTTGCCAGCCCCGGCCGACAAGGCCAGCATCTCGCCCCAGGCGCGCGAGCAGCTGGGGGCCGGGTTTGAGCCCCGGCGCGAAGCGGCAGGCCCTGGTGCGGGTGCCGTGGGGGCTGCGCCAGGCACGCGGCCGGGGCTGGCTGCGCGCGGGCCCCTGCCACCCCCGCCGCTGCCCGTGGGGGCGCCTGCCCCCGCAGCGGGTGCGGCCCCCGTGCGGGGCGCAGACTGGCCCGCCACCGGCCTGGTTGCGCCCCAGATGGACATGGTGCGGTCGCTGGTGGAGCAGCTCACGGCAGGCAGTGGCGCCCCGCAGCGGGCGGTGGCCGCGCAGCCCTGGCCCGTGGGGCTGGCGCAGGCCCTGGAGCGTGGCGGGCTGGACGCAGACACACCGCCGCTGCAGACCTGGCTGGTGCGCCAGGGTGCGGTGCTGACGCCCGAAGGCCCGCGCAGCTTTGCGCTGACCTTGCGCGTGCCGGTGCCCTGGATTGCATTGCAGCAGCCCGCGCCCAGGCCTGCATCTGCGCAGGGGGCTGCGGGCCCTTCGGCGGCCATGCCGCTGCAGGTTCCGTTTGCAGGCCCCGCGCAGGCGCTGCAGTCGGGCGTGCTGGCCCTGGTGCTGCAAGGGGCCGACGCTGCTGCGCCGCGCACCAGTGCGCTGCTGGTGCTGGACTTTCAGCCCCAGCTGGCGGCCACCGTCTATGGCCGCGACATGCTGCAGCAGGCCACGGGCCGCCTCGACCCGTGGACGCAGATGGCCGTGCTGCAGGCCAGCGGCCAGGTGCCTCGCGAGGAAGACCGCGCGCGCAACGGCGCATCGGGTTTGTGCGAAACGGTGGGTTGCCCCTATGCGGCACGGGCAGCCTGTGTGCAGCCGTTTTGCCTGGCGATGCGGGGTGTGCTGCCGCCCGAGCCGGTGGGGCCGGTGCCTAGTGCATGATGTACGGGATCGCGAAATTGATGTTGGGGGGGCGCCGCGCACCGGTCTTTGCGCAGGGCCACTTGCAGCCGGTGGCCTGCGCGAGGTCAGATCCTGCAGCCCTGTCTGTCTTGTGAATCGAACGGAGAATCGGATCCATGCGCGTGCTTCCCCTCTCACCGTCCAACCCCGCCTTCCCGGCGGATTTTGTGCCGCTGGGTGGCACGCCCCGTGACTGTGATGACTGTGGCAAGGCCGTGGGCCTGGGCTTTCAGTTTGACTATGCCTACCAGCCCATCGTGGACGTAGGGCGCCGCGTGGTCTTTGCGCACGAAGCCCTGGTGCGGGGCCCCAACGGAGAGGGCGCTGCGACCGTGCTGTCGCAGGTCAACGACCACAACCGCTACCGCTTCGACCAGGCCTGCCGGGTCAAGGCCATCAAGGCCATCAAGGGCGCGGCCGAGCTGGGGCTGACGCAGCCGGTGTCGATCAACTTCCTGCCCAATGCGATCTACAAGCCCGAGGTGTGCATCCGCACCACGCTGGAGCAGGGCTACCTGTTTGCCAAACCGGCTTTTCGCGCAGCGGCCACGGTGGACGCCGTGGCGCTCGACGTCCGGTCCCGCTGAGCGTCGGCGGGTTGGCGCCTACGCCGCCACCACGCGGTTGCGCCCGGACTTCTTGGCGGCGTACAGCGCGGCGTCTGCCCGCGCAAAAAGGCTGTCGGCGGTCTCGGCAGCGCGCAGGCTGGCTGCGCCAATGCTGATGGTGGTGGGCTGGCCCAGCCAGCTGGCCTGGGCCACCGCAACGCGCATGCGCTGGGCCACCTCGTGGGCGCCCTGTGCGTCGGTGTGGGGCAGGATCACCGCAAATTCTTCGCCGCCCACCCGCGCCACGATGTCGATGATCCGGACGCAGCCGCCCAGCACCTGGGCGATGGAGCGCAGCACCTTGTCTCCGGCGTCGTGGCCGAAGCTGTCATTGATCTGCTTGAAATGGTCCACGTCCAGCACCAGCAGGCTCAGGGGCGACCGCGTGCGCTCGACGGCGGCGATTTCCAGCCCCAGGCTGTCGTCAAAGGCGCGCCGGTTGCGCAGGCCGGTGAGCGGGTCGGTCCGGGCCAGCTCGTGGAGCGCCTGGTTCAGCTCGTCCACCTTGCGCAGCTGCTGCACCAGCTGCTGGTTGAGCGTCTCGGCGTCGTGCAATGCGCGCCGCAGCCGGATCTCGCGCATCGCCGAATGGGCCAGCTCCTGCAAGATGTCGATGTCCTGTTCGGTCCACTGCTTGGCCTTGAAATCCACCGCGCAAAAGCTGCCCAGCACCTGCCCGGCCTCGGTTTTCAGGGGGATGCCCGCATAGGCCCGCACCCCCAGGGACGTCACGGTGGGCACGTCGCGGAACACCGGCAGCTGCGTGGCGTCGTCCAGCACCAGGGGCCCCTCGGACACCAGGGAGTAGTGGCAGAAGGTTCGCCCGGTGAGTTGCCGCAGGGTGTTCAAAGGCCCGCCCATGTCGAACGTGCTTTTGTAGAAGTCGCGGTGTGCATCCAGCACCGAGACGAAGGCGACAGGCGCTCCGGTGATCCTGGCGGCCAGCCGGGTCAGCCGGTCAAAGCTCTCTTCCGCAATGCTGTCCAGCAAGCCGGTGTCCCGCACCGCTGCCAGTCGCTCGGGATCAAGGAGCGCCGCCTGGATGCGGGCGTTGTCAGCGGGTGCGGGCGGCGGCCATTGCGTCATGGGTTTGGTGCGGGGAACCGGTTTGGGTTGCAGGTCCGCTGGAAGGTACACGATCCCCGCAGGCGGCGGCGCCCCTGCACGCAAAGACCCTCCACCCAGGCTTTGCGCAGGGATCAGTGCATGCCGGTGTGGCCCCGAATCTCGGCATGGCGTGCCCGGGTGATCGGGTAGGCCAGCAGCAGCGGAATCGCCAGCACCAAGCACAGCCCGGGCAGCACGCCGGTCATCAGCGCGATGCCCTGCAGCGCATCGGCCGACTGCGCGACGTTGGGCACATAGCCCGTCACGTCCAGCATGCCCGCCACCAGCACCGTCGCGAGTGTGCGCGCGAGTTTGTCCATCAGGCCGTAGAGCCCGTAGTACATGCCTGTCTGGCGTTCGCCTGCCTGCATGTGGCCGTGGTCGATGGTGTCGGGCACCATGGCAAAGGGCACGATCCAGTGCGCGCCCATGCCAATGCCCACCACCACCAGGATCGCGGTCATCAGGTGCTGGTCACCGGGCTTCACCCAGTACAGCGCCAGCAGCCCGGCCGCGCACAACACCAGCCCGAGGATGTAGGCCCGGTTCTTCTCCCAGCGGTCCACCACCACCTTCCACACAAACAGCGACAGCCCCACCACGCCCAGCAGGGTGCCCATGAAGCGGGGCAGGTCGCCCTTGTCGCCCTGCAGCTGGTAGATCACGAAGTAGGCCAGTGAGGCCTGCACCAGCGTGAGGCCCAGGCGCACCAGGGTGGCGGCACTCATCAGCAGCAGAAAAGGGCGGTTGTGCAGCGTGGTAGCCAGCGTGGCGCGCACGCTGGCCCACAGGGGTGGTGCATCGGCCTCGGCGGCGGGCGGGGCGCCCGCTGCGGGCTCGCGCACGCGCCAGGCCACCACGGCCACGGCCACGCCCGCCACCAGCCCAAACACGGCGCCCGCCAGCGCATAGCCCGTGCGCGCATCGGGCGCGGCGCGCACCAGCACGGGCATGAGCACGCTGCCTGCAAAAAAGCCCAGCAGCGCGCCCATCGATGCAAAGGCCGTGAGGCTGGTGCGCTCGTCATAGTCCTGCGTCATGTTCGCGGCCATGGCCTGGTAGGGCAGCTGCACCAGGGTCATCATGGTGTCGAACACGGTGTAGGTGATGGCGATCCACAGGAATGCGGCCACGGGCGAGAGGCCTGGCGGCACCATCCACACGGCGGCCGCCGCCAGCCCCAGCGGAATCGCGCCGTAGATCAGGTACACGCGGTGGCGGCCATGGCGCGAGCGGGTGCGGTCGGTCATCCAGCCAAACAGCGGGTCGTTGATGGTGTCCCACACCTTGCCCACCAGCAGCGCCGCGCCCGCCACGGCGGGCGGCACCAGGGCCACGTCGGTGTAGAAGATCATGAGCAGAAAACTCATGGCGGCAATCAGCATCTGCAGGCCGACATTGCCCACGGCGTAGCCAAGTTTGGTGCCCAGGCTCAGGCGGCTCGCGGAGGGGCTCATGGGTGCGCGGCTGCGGGTTGGCCGGGGATGTGGTCGGCGACCGCGGGGGCCGTTGTGCGGGGCGGGGCGGCTTCCAGCATCAGGCGCACCTCGCGGCGCAGCATCTTGTTGAGGAAGCTGCGGGGGATCTCGGGCACCACCCGCACATCGTCGGGCTGCATCTGCGCAGGCAGGTGCTGCACCAGGAATTCGGCCAGGTCATGCTCCAGCGGCTGCGTGCTGCGGTCGCTGCGCCAGCTTTGCCGCAGGCTCACCACCAGCACGGCGGCGCTGCCGTGTTGCACCAGGCAGGCCTCTTTCACGGCGGGGTGGCAATGCGCCACCTCCTCGATCTCGCGCGGGTTGAGCGCGTGGCCGTTGCGCGTCACGCGGTCGGCGCTGCGGCCCAGCACATGCAGGTAGCCTGCGGCGTCGAAATAACCCACATCGCCCATCACCACCCAGCCGTCGCGCAGGGTTTCGCTGGTCTTCTCGGGGTCCAGCCAGTAGCCCTCAAACCGCACCGGCGTCATCACGGTGATCAGGCCCATCTGGCCCGGGGGCAGCGGCGCAAACTGGTCGTCGCGGATCACCACGTCCACCCCCGGCATCACGCGGCCCACGGTGGAGAGGATGTCGTTGTCCCGTGTTTGTCGATGGGGTAGCAGAGGCTCGTGCGGCGGCAGCCGGGAGATTGTTTTCATTGTTTCCAGGCAGGCATAGGCCTGTGGTAAGGTGGGGA
>Ga0187843_10001030_pt1 | contig 18140 bp, 12 predicted proteins | sample SpaLakP09_SKY_43_FD_134516 | JGI IMG/M metagenome (GOLD analysis project Ga0187843, IMG submission 134516) | Oligotrophic lake water microbial communities from Sparkling Lake, Wisconsin, USA - SP09_SKY_43 | ecosystem: Environmental > Aquatic > Freshwater > Lake | place: USA: Sparkling Lake...
GACGAACTGGACATGGCCTGGGCCCTGACGGAGGCGGCCGCAGACGCGGGCATCGGCCTGACGCTGTTGCCGGTCGTCTACACCCGCAGCGGCTTCAACGCCACCGGCCTGCGCCCCGACCAGCACCGCTTTGCCGCCGACGCCGACTGGGCCTGGCGGGCCTGCCAGCGCGTCATGGCCGCCGGCCTGCCGCGCGTGAATGCCGGCGTGGCCCTGCATTCGCTGCGTGGCGCGGCACCTGGCGACATCGCCCGCCTGCTTGGCCTCGTCGGCGGCGCAGACCTGCCCATCCACATCCACATCGCCGAGCAGACGGCCGAGGTAGCCGACTGCCTGCAGGCCACCGGCAAGCGCCCGTTGCAATGGCTGGCCGAGGCGGGACATCTCGACCCGCGCTGGCAGCTGGTGCACGCGACTCATGCCGAACCGGCCGAGATCGGTGCCGTGGCAGCCAGCGGCGCCGGCATCGTCATCTGCCCCGGCACCGAAGCCAACCTCGGCGACGGCCTGCCTGACCTGGTTGCGTGGCTGCAGAACAACGTGCCGCTGACGGTGGGCTCGGACAGCCAGGTCACGCGCGGCTGGGTGGAGGAGCTGCGCTGGCTGGAGTACGGCCAGCGCCTAGCCCTGCGCCAGCGCAACATCGCGGCGGCGCCGGGCAGCCAGCCGTCCAGTGCGGCCCGCCTGTTCGATGCTGCTGTGCACAGCGGCGCCCGCGCGGCCGGCTTCGCGGCCTGGGGCCTGACGCCCGGCGCCCGTGCCGACGCGCTGGTGCTCAACCGCGAGGCCGACGGCCTGCGCGGCCTGCCCGACGACGCCCTGCTGGACGCCGTCGTCTTCGGCAGCAACGGCTCGCCCTGGCAGTCGGTCTGGGTGGCAGGCCGCGCACGGCCCTGGCGGGCGCCGCAGCGCGTGGGCGACGCCTTCGAGGCGGCCATGCACGAGTTGTGGTCACCTGACCCCACTCCGTGAGCCTGAGACTTGGCGGTGTGCTGACAAACGACTAGTCTCGGCGCCAAGACCTCCAACAAATCACGCCGCTGTGATTACTCCTGGTCGGTTTGCCGCGGCAGCGAGGGACGACGGTGCCGCCCGTTGCGGCTTGCGTGCGTGACGAGGATTGGCGATGAAACTGAGCGACTACTCAATCAAGGCGAGGCTGCTGGCGCTGGCGGCAGTCGCGGTGTTGGCCATGTTGGTGGTCGGTTTGCAGGGGCTGCGCAGCTTGTCCCAGGCCCGGGCGGACTTTGCACAGTATGTCGACAACGACGTCGAATCCCTGACCCAACTGGCCGGCGTGCGTGCCGGCGTCGGCAATCTGCGCCGCTACGAGAAGGACCTGCTCATCAACCTGGCCGACGCCAAGGCCGTTGAGCGCTATCGCAAGGAGTGGAGCGGCACCTTCGACAAGACAGCCGACAGCCTCTCCCGCATGAGCAAGCTCGACTTGCCGGCCGATCTCAAGCGCATGCCCGAGGACCTGTTGAAAGCGCTGCAGGACTACCGCAGCGGCTTCAACGGCATCGCCGATCGCGTGGTCAAGGGCGAGTTCACGGACACGGCCGCAGCCAACCAGGCCATGGAGCCTGTCAAGGGCCCGGTGCGCGCGGTGGACAAGGCTCTCAATGAGATGACCGCCACCGTTGACAAGCACTCGGCCGCGCGCGTCGCGGAACTTGCGGACAAAGAAGCCGTGATCCGCCGCAACCTCGTCATCGTGGTCGTGGTCGCCGTGCTGCTGCTGGCCGGCTACACGGCGGTCAACATCCGCTCCATCCTCGCGCCGCTGGCTGCGGCTGTGAAGACGGCCGAACGCATCGCCGGCCATGACCTCAGCCAGCCCGTGCGCGTGGTGGGCCGCGATGAGACGACCGCGCTCATGCGCGGCATACAGGGCATGCAGGATTCACTCGCAGAAGTGGTGACCGGCGTGCGCCAGAGCACCGACGGCATCGCCCACGCCTCACGCGAAGTGGCCGTGGGCAGCCAGGACCTCAGCAACCGCACCGAGCAGGCGGCCTCCAACCTGCAGGAGACGGCCTCGGCCATGGAGGAGCTGACGGCCAGCGTCACGCACAACGCCGAGTCGGCGCGTCAGGCCAACCAGCTGGCGCTGGACGCCGCCGAGGTGGCGCGACGCGGTGGCGCGGTGGTCGACGAGGTGGTGCAGACGATGGGCCGCATCAGTTCGTCTTCGGCCAAGATCGGCGACATCATCTCGGTGATCGACGGCATCGCCTTCCAGACCAACATCCTCGCGCTCAACGCTGCCGTCGAAGCGGCCAGGGCTGGCGAACAAGGGCGTGGTTTTGCCGTCGTCGCCAGCGAGGTGCGCTCGCTGGCGCAACGCTCGGCGGAGGCCGCGAAGGAGATCAAGTCGCTGATCACGCAGAGCGGCGAGAACGTCAGCGGCGGCATGGCCCTCGTCACCCAAGCGGGCGAGACCATGCATGAGGTCATTGACGCGATCGCGCGGGTCACCTCAATCGTCTCCGAGATCAGCCTGGCCACGGGCGAGCAGAGCACCGGCATCGGCCAGATCGGTCAGGCCATCGCGGGCCTGGACGAGATGACGCAGCAGAACGCCGCGCTGGTGGAAGAGTCCGCCGCCGCCGCTCACAGCCTGCAACAGCAGGCGGATGAGCTGTCCCGGTCCGTGGCGGTGTTCCGGCTGGGCTGATCGCTGGGCCGGGCTTGTCTCAGGATCTCAGGGCCGAGTGAGCCAAGCCGCCGTGGGCCACCGAGATCAAGCGCCAGGCGCCCGACGGCCTGTACGACCCGGCCCGGGGCCGCGACGCGGCGCATGCCCGGCCGCTGCTTCACCTGCGTCGATGAGGGGCAATTGCTCATCGACGCAGGTGCTGCTTCGTTGAGGTGCACATGGGCCGATTGGGCTCGTGGCCGACGCAGGCATTAAGTTGCCACGGTCAGGCCCGCTCGGGGTGCATTGAGCCCTACTCGGAAGCCAGTGCCTCGCCAACCCTTGCCCGCTTGCGGCTGACGCGCTGGATCAAGTCGTCCACCACCTCGTACAGCACCGGGATCACCAGCAGGCTCAGGAAGGTGCTGGTGATCAGCCCGCCGATGACGACGATGGCCATCGGGGCGCGGAAGCTCGGGTCGGTGCCGAAGCCCAAGGCGATGGGCATCATGCCGGCGCCCATGGCCAGCGTCGTCATGACGATGGGCCGGGCGCGCTTGTGGCAGGCGTCCAGCAGCGCGTCCAGTCGGCTCAGGCCCTGCTCGCGCTGCGCGACGATGGCGTACTCCACCAGCAGGATGGAGTTCTTGGTCGCGATGCCCATCAGCATGATCATGCCGATCATGGCCGGCATGCTCAGGTCGGTGCCGGTCACGAACAGCGCCAGGATGGCGCCCGGGATGGACAGGACCAGCGCACCCAGGATGGTGATGGGCTGCACCCAGGCGTGGAACAGCAGCACCAGCACGATGTAGATGCAGGCCACGCCCGTGCCCATGGCCAGCAGGAAGCCCTGGCCCAGCTCGGCAAAGGCCTCGGCGTCGCCGATCTCGGCCTTGCTGATGCCCGGCGGCAAGTTGGCGATGCTGGGCAGCGCGTTGGCGGCGGCCTGCACTTCTGACAGCGGCTGGCCGTTCAGCTCCAGCTCGAAGTTGACGTTGCGCAGTCGGTCATAACGGTCGATCTGCGCGGGGCCGCTGGTCAGCTGCAGGTCGGCCACCTGGCGCAGCGGCACGGGGCCGCGGGTGCCGGGCACGGTCAGCTCGCTGAGCAGGGCCAGGTCGGCGCGCGCTGAGTCGGGCAGGCGCACGACGATGGGGATCTGGCGCTGGGCAAGGTTGAGCTTGGGCAGCAGCTGGTCGTAGTCGCCCGCCGTGGCGATGCGCAGCGTGTCGGCAATCGCGGCGGTGGACACGCCCAGGTCGGCCGCGCGCGCCGCGTCGGGCCGCACGATGAGCTCGGGGCGCTGCAGGCTGGAGCTGCTCGTCACCTGGCCGATGCCGGGCAGCGCGCGCAGTTCCTGCTCGACCTTGGCGGCGTGCGCGCCCAACTGTTCGCCGTCCTCCCCGGCCAGCACGAGCTGGTACTTCTCGCTGGAGCCGCCAAAGCTGACCTTCAGCCGCGCGCCGGCAATGCCTTCCACCTGCTCGCGCAGTTCGCGCTCGATCTGCTGCTTGGTGGTGCCGCGGCGGTCCTGTCGTGCGGTGAGGTTCAGCGTCAGCGTGGCCTTGCGCGATTCGGCCGCGCCGCTCATCGCAAAGGGGTCGCTGCCGGCGCTGCCGCCGCCCACGGCGGTGTAGACCAGCTTCACGTGCGCATGCTTGGCGGCCACGGCGCGGGCCTGCTCGGCGATGGCCGCCGTCTGCGCGTAGGTGCTGCCGGGCGGCAGCTCGATGCTGATCTGCGTCTGGCTCAGGTCGTCCGGCGGGATGAAGGCGCCGGGGATCTTGCCCATGAACAGCGGCGCGCAGGCGGCCAGGCCGAAGGCGGTGGCGATGGCCAGCGTCTTGCCCTTGTGCGTGAAGGCCCAGCGCGCGGCCGTCAGGTAGCGCGCCATCCAGAACGGCTCCTTGTGCGCGCGCTTGGGCGGCTTGAGGATGTAGGCCGCCATCATCGGCGTCAGCATGCGGGCCACGACCAGGGAGAAGAACACGGCGATGGCCGCCGTCCAGCCGAACTGCACGAAGAACTTGCCGACGACGCCGCTCATGAAGGCGGTAGGCAGGAAGACGGCGATCAGCGTGAAGGTGGTGGCGATGACGGCCAGGCCGATCTCATCAGCCGCTTCACGCGCCGCCTCCATCGGCGTCTTGCCCATCGTCAGGTGCCGCATGATGTTCTCGATCTCGACGATGGCATCGTCCACCAGCACGCCGATGACCAGGGACAGCGACAGCAGCGTCACGACGTTGAGCGTGAAGCCCATCCAGTGCATGACGAGGAAGGTCGGGATGGCCGACAGCGGCAGCGCCACGGCGCTGACGAAAGTGGCGCGCCAGTCGCGCAGGAACAGGAAGACCACCAGCACGGCCAGCGCCGCGCCTTCCAGCAGCAGCTTCATGCTGCCGTCGTAGTTCTCGATGACGGGGTCGACGAAGTTGAAGGCCTCGGTGACCGTGATGTCGGGATGGGCGGCCTTGAGTTCTTCGAGCCCTGCGCGCACACGCTCGGCCACGTCCACCTCGCCGGCTCCCTTGGCGCACACGATCTCGAAGCCCACGACGGCCTTGCCGTTCAGGAAGGCGCCGCTGCGGCGCTCGGCCAGCGTGTCGGTCACAGAAGCGACCTGGTCCAGCCGCACATGGCGGCCATTGGTCAACGGGACGTCCATTGCGGCCAGCTCACTGGCGCTCTGCACGGTGGCGATGGTGCGCAGCGACTGCTCGGCGCCGCCCAGCTGCGCGCGGCCGCCGGGGGCTTCCTGCTGCACTGCCTTCAGCTGGCGCGACACCTCGGCGGCGGTCACGCCCAGGGCCAGCATGCGGGACGGGTCCAGCTCCACGCGCAGCTCGCGGCTCACGCCGCCCACGCGGGCCACCGAGCCCACGCCGCGCACGGACAACATGCGCTTGGTCACCTGGTTGTCGACGAACCACGACAGCGCCTCGTCGTCCATGCTGCTGCTGGAGACGGTGTAGGTCAGGATGGGCGAGCCTGACAGGTTCATCTTGGTGATGACCGGGTCGCGCAGGTCGGCGGGCAGGTCGGCGCGTATGCGTGAGACGGCGTCGCGCGTGTCGTCCAGGGCCTCCTGCAGCGGCTTCTCAAGCCGGTACTCGACGGAGACCGTGGCCGAGCCGTCCTGCACCTTGGTGTAGATGTGCTTGACGCCCTGGACCGACGCCACCGAGTTCTCGATCTTGCGGGCGACCTCGGTTTCCATCTGCGCGGGCGCAGCGCCTGGCAGCGAAGCGCTGACCACGATGGTGGGCAGCTCGATGTCGGGGAACTGCTGGATCTTCATCTGCTTGAAGCCGTAGAGCCCGGCTGCCGTCAGCATGATGAACAGCATGATGGCCGGCACCGGGTTGGCGATGGACCAGCGGGAGACGTTGAAGCCGGATCCGGCAGTGGACTGCTCGTGACTCATCGTCCTGTCCTTACTGCGCAACGCGAACGGTGTCGCCATCGGCGAGGAAGCCGACGCCGGACTCGACGACCGCAGCGCCCGCTGCGAGACCCGAGCGCACCTCGACGCGGTCGGCCTCGCGCCGGCCCAGTTGCACCTTGGTCTGGCGCACCTTGCTGCCGTCGATGCGGAAGACATAGCTGAAACCGTCGCGCAGCAGCACGGCGCTCTGCGGCAGCGACAGCGCGGCGCTGTCGCCCAGCACGAAGTCGCCGCGGGCGAACAGCCCGGCGCGCAAGGGCTCCACCGCCTTCAGGTCCACATAGACCAGGCCGTTGCGCGTCTGCGCGTCCACCTGGGGCGCGACGCGGCGCACGCGACCTTCCACCGGTGGCGCGCCGCTGGGCTGCACGCGCACGAGCTGACCCGCCTTGAGCTGCGCCAGCTCGGCGCCCGGCACTTCGGCGCGCCACTCCAGGCGGCCCTGGCGCTGCAGGCGGAACAGCTCCTGCCCCGGCTGCACCAGCGCGCCCGGTGTGGCGATGCGGGCACTGATGATGCCGTCGTCCGGCGCGGTGATCTGCGTGTACGAGAGGCGCAGCTGGTCGGCCTGCATGCGCGCCTTGGCGGCAGCCACACGGGCCTGGCCGGCGGCGTCGGCGGCCAGGGCCTGGTCGATGGCCTGGGGCGACAGCGCGTCGCTGCCCTGCAGCGTCTTCACGCGCTCGGCGGTCAGGTGGGCCTCGCGGGCCGAGGCCTCGGCCTCCAGCAGCGCGGCCTTGCTGGCGGCCAGGTCGGCCTCCAGCGTGCCGGGCGACAGGCGGGCCAGCAGCTGGCCCTTCTTCACGCGGTCACCCACGTCGACATTGAGCACTGCCAGCCGCTGGCCGCCGATCTCGGCGCCGATGACGACCTCCTGCCAGGCGGCAATGGAGCCGGTGCCGGACAGCGTCTGCGCCCAGCTGGCCTGGCTGGCGACGACGCGCTTGACGGTCAGCGCCGGCTTGGGCGCCGCGCTGGCGGCGGTCTGTGCGAAAGCGGGGCCGCCGGACAGGGCGACGACGAAGGCCGCGGCCAGCGCGAGGGTCAGGGCGGCGGTGACGAAGGGAAGGCGGAGCTTCATGGCGTTCAACGGTTGGATGCAGTGGTGTTCGAGATGGCGTCGGCCGTCCAGCCGCCGCCGAGGCTGCGGTAGAGGCGGATCCATGCGAGTGCGTGCTCGGCTCGGACGCTCAATACGGCGTCGTAGGCGGCCAGGGCGTTGCGGTAGGTGGTGTTGCGCTGGGCGCCGCTCTGCAGGCCGGCCTGCGACTGGGCGCCGGAGCGCAGCGCAATGCCCAGCCACTCGCGCTTCACGGCGTCCACCTCGCGCTCGCGCTCGGCACCGGCTGTCACCCGCTGCAGCGACTCCTCCACCTCGGCCACGGCGGTCTGCCACCGGGCCTGCAGTGTGGCGGCCGCTTCGTCTGCCGCGGCTTGTGCGCCTTCGCTGCGCGCGGCACGAAGGCCGCCGTCGAACAGCGGCAGGCTCAAGCTCGGGCCAAAGGCCCACAGCGACGCGTTGCTCGTCGCCCCGCCCACGCGCAGCCGCGTCTCGCCGGCCAGCGCGGTCAGGCTGAGCTGGGGCCAGCGCTGCGCCTCCACGCTGCGCTGCTGCTGCACGGCCGCCAGCCAGCGCTGGTGGGCGGCGGCGAGGTCGGGGCGCTGTGCCAGCAACTGGGCTGGCAGGGCCGTCACATCGAAGGCGGGCACCTGCGGCTGGCTGCGGCGCAGTTCCAGGCCTTGCGCTGCGACGGCCGGCGGCGCCAGCTCGGCGGCCAGCGTGTCGCCGCGCTCACCGCACAGCAGGGCCAGCGTCTGCAGCGCGATCTGCGCCTCGGCGCGCCACTGGCTGCGGTTGGCCGAAGCAACCGCGCGCTCGGTGTTCAGCATGGCGGCATCGGTGGCGCTGAACAGGCCGGCCTGCTGCTGCTGGCGGGCCCAGCCGGCAAGCTGCTCGGCAAAGCGCGTGTCCAGCTCGGCGGATTCCTCCCGCGCCTGCGCCAGCCGCAGTTCCACATAGGCCTGGGCCACGTCGGCGGCGAGGCTGACGCGGGCGGCATGCCAGTCGGCCGTGGCGGCGCCGGCCTGCAGGCTTTCAGCGGCGGCAGCGGCGCGCTGGCTACCGAACAGGTCGACCTCCCAGCTCGCATTGAACTGGGCGCTGGCCTGCGTGCTGGTGCCAGGTACCCCGTTGGCGTTGCGGCCGCGCTGGGCCTGGGCGCTGGCGGACAGCTGCGGCAGCAGCGCGGAGCGGGCCTGGGCGGCGCCGGCCTCGGCCTGGCGGCGGCGGGCGGCGGCCTGGGCCAGCGTCGGGCTCTGCGCCTGGGCGCGGGCTATCAGGCGGGCCAGCTGCGGGTCGCTGAAGGCCTGCCACCAGTTGGCCAGCGCCGCCGTGCTGCCGCCGTGGGGCAGCGGCGAGCGCCAGGCTTCAGGGATGGCGGTGGATGTGCGCGGCGCGGCGGGCGGCGCTGTCGTGCAGGCAGCGAGCAGCACGAGAAGGGGCGCGAGGAGCAGATGGCGTTTCATGTGGGCGCGTGGCGTTTGCGTTCGTAGTCGACCAGCGCACAGCCCCAATCCGCCAGGCGGTGGCAGGTCTGTTCCAGCAGCGGGTCGTCGGCCAGCAGTTCGGGGTGGAAGGCGTCCAGCATCGGCCGGGTCATGGAGTAGTCGTGGGCCATGGCCTGCAGGCCCATGGCGAGCTGGTGGATGGCGGCCGTGGGTTCGTCCAGGCCGGCGTGGCGGGCCAGCAGGCCGGCGAAGCGGTCGAAAAGGGGCCCGACATCGCGCGCCACCGTCTCCATGAAGATGGGGCTGGGTGCCTGCATCTCGCGGAAAAACAGCTGCGCGCTGCAGGCGCCGTCGTCGAACAGGAAGGGCTGGATGAAGCGGCGGATGGACTCGTGCAGGCTCAGACCCGTGTCGTCGAAGCCGGCCAGCTGCTGATTCAGCTCGACCACGGGCAAGCGCAGCACCTCGCGGTACAGGCCGTCCTTGTCGCCAAAGTGGTAGTGGATGGCACCGGGGTTCACGCCGGCGGCCGCGCAGATCTCGCGCGTCGTCACCGCGTCGAAGCCGCGCTCGCCGAACAGCCGCATCGCCTCGGCCAGCAGGCGGTCGCGGGCGGGCAGGGGGTCGGGACTTGGGGGCGCTTCAGCGGGCATGGGGCCGGACTGTAGCAGCCAGTCAAGCGCTTGCTTGGTCTCGCCGGGTCGCGTTTTGTTTCGTTTTATCTCGGCGTCCTCAAGGCTGTGGATGCCGTTTGCCACACGGTCAGCCCGGCGAGAGGGCCTGGTTCAAGGCCTGGGCCGGCCGCAGCGAACCCACCTCGGTGCCGCGCCAGTTGCGCAGCGTCAGGTGGCTGTAGCTGTGCAGCAGGTCGTCCTCAGTCCTCAGCAGCGCTGCTGCGACGGCCGCCATCGCCGCCTCGGCGGCGCGGGTGGCGCCGTCGTCGATCTTCAGCGCCACACCCAGGCCCAACTCCGGCAGCGCCGCGCAGTAGACGCCCTCGGCGCCGATCTTGCAGAACAGGCGCTCGCCCAAGGCCTGCATGACGAGGGTATCGAAGCGGTCCGTGCCGCCCACCATGAACGGTGCCTTGGCGACGGCCTCGCGCAGCCGCCGCGCGGCGCGGGCGTTGGCGGCCGACAGGCCCTGGCCCGTGCCGGCGCGCGCAAAGGCCAACGCCAGCGAGCGCAGTGGCAGTGCAAACGTCGGGATGGAGCAGCCGTCGATGCCGCGCGGCGCCTGCTCCACGTCCACGCCGGTCGCTACCGACAGCGCGGCCGACACCTCGCGCATGACCGGGTGCTCGGCGGCCACGTAGCCGCGCGCGAACTCTGCTGGGTCGGCGCCCGCACCGCGTGCCATCAGGCGAGCCACGCAGACGAACCCGCCGTGCTTGCCCGAGCAGTTGTTGTGCAGCGCCGTGGCCTGCTCGCCACGCGCCACCATGCCGCGCAGCACCGGCTCGCGGCCGGGCCATTGCGTGCCGCATTCCAGCGCGGTCTCGTCCAGCCCCAGCTTGGCCAGCACCCCGGCCGCCGTGGCCACATGTTCAGGCTCGCCGCTATGGGAGGCGCAGGCCAGCGCCAGCTCCTCGTCTTTCAGCTGGAAGGCTTCCGCCGCGCCGCTGGCCACCAGCGGCAATGCCTGCAGCAGCTTGACGGCCGAGCGCGGGAAGATGGGCCGGTCGATATCACCCAAGGCCGTGTACACGGCGCCCGAGGCGTCGACGATGGCCAGCGCGCCGGCGTGGAGCGATTCGACGGCGCTGCCGCGCAAGACTTCGATGAGGACGGGGTTCATCGCCGCATCATCCCCAAAAGAAGAGGCCCGGTGCACTGGGCAGCGGGCCTTCCGTGTCGGTCATCACCTGTAGAGCAACTCTTCAGCTGCAACTCTGGCTCTCGACATCTCAACTATCGGCGACGCGTGCCGGGCAGGCTACCGGGCGGATGCCGCGTGCGCAGGTAGGCGCGGCCCTACATCGACCGCAGGCCCGGGCTCAGCGCTTGCCCGCCTCGATGCGCTGGACCAGCCGTTCGACCTGCGAACGCAGCGCGCCCGTTTCGGCCGAGGTGGGCAGGACGAGCGCGAAGCTCAGCATCCGGCCCTTGGCGGTGGCATTGCAGATGGCGAGCTTGACGGTGGGCAAGACCTGATCGCTGCAGGTGAGTTTGACCGGGTCGGTGCCGGCCGGGAGGGCCACGCTGGTAACGGACAGCGAGGGCAGGGGCGCGTCCTTGGGCGCCATGACGCAGGTGTCTACGCGTTGCTTCGGCGCATTCTTCGTGGCGGGCACGTCCTTGTGGTCCGGCTTCTTCGTGGCGTTGCCGAGCTGGAGGGCGGTGAGGGCCTCGGCGTCCATGACGTTGCAGGCGGCGCCGGAATCGGCGCGGGCCGACAGCGGCAGCAGGGCGGAGGCGAGCAGCAGGGCGAGCAATGGGTGGCGCATGGGAGGTGCAGTCAGGGCTGGGTTGGGGGGGAAGGTTGGGGCGCTCAGACCGCCACCGTCGCGGCCTCACGGCGGAACCACAGGCGGCCCGGCGTGAGGAAGAGCAGGTAGAAGGCGGCGAAATTGAGGGCCGGCCCGGCGGTGGTGACCAGGCCCTGCAACCCCTCCGGCCTGGGTGAGAAGGCAATCTGCGCGGCCAGGCCGGCGGCGGCGAGCAGCAGACTGGTGATGCGGGCCCAGTTCCTGCCCCGGGCGATGGCCACGTTCAGGCCGCCGGCGACGACGAGCCAGGCGAGCGGCATCAACAGGCAGACGAGGGTCGCGTTGCGCCCTGGGGCGTCTGCTGGCGGCATGGCCTCCAGCACTGCATCCATGCCGAGCAGGTACTGGGCGGTGGCGATGGACAGGCCCAGCCACAGCAGCCGGACGGCCCAGATCACTTCGGCGGGCGCGGCGGCGGGGGTGGGGGAAGGCGTGAGAGAAGGCGTGGGGGGCGGCATGGTGTCGGTCATGGCTAGGCTTCGGTGGCTTCGTGTTCAGGGTGGATGCGGCGCGCGGCCTGCGCCTGCAGCTGGGCCCGGCCGGTGCTGCCGGGGAGCGTCGGGTCGCCGTCGGCGAGCACGTGGCGGGCCTGGGCCAGGGCGGCGGCGATGGCCGGGCCGACGGCGGCCGTGTCACCGCAGACTTCGAGTTCGCGCAAGGGCCGGATCGTGTCCAGCCCGGCGGCCTTGTGGCGCTGCAGCGCCGGCATAGGCGCGTTTTTGCGCGCGGCCTGGCGGCCCAGCCAGGCGTCCAGCCCGCCGGCGGCTTCGCCGGCCCAGCCGCCCACCCAGGCACGCACCTCGCAAGCGGCGTTGACGAAGCCGGCGCGCAGTGCCGGGTCGTCGAGCAGGGGCGTCAGTGCCCGGTCCATCGCCGGTGCGTCGGAGTGTGGGCCGGCGGCGGCGAGCACGGCGTTGAGGTCGAAGCGCCCGGCCTCCTGCGGCGGCGGCGCGTGGCCGCCGCCCGGGAAGTGGCCGGGGTCGCTGACGAAGCGCTCCTGGGCGCCGCGCGTCCAGATGCCGCGCATGGCGGCCAGCCAGGCCTGCAGCAGGGCGGGCGGGCAGGCACTGGCCATGTCTTCCGTCAGCCCGGCCATGCGGGCCATCTCGATGGCAAGGCGCTGGCGGAAGTGCTGGTCGTAGGCCACGGCCAGTTCGTCCCGGCTGAAGATGCCGTGGTCGCGCAGCGACGGGCGGTATTTGTCCAGCTGCTCGCGCAGGTGGAACAGCGTGCGCAGCGGCCAGAGCGACTCCGTCCACGGCTCCTGCCCGTGGGCCCAGCACTGGCGGCGGTAGGCGGGCGCGAAGCTGGAGACGCCGAAGTCCAGGTAGGCGCCGTCCAGCGCCATGTTGGAGCAGCTCAGCGTGCCGTGCGGCAGGCGCTTGGCGAAGCCGGCGGCGCATTGCCAGGCCAGGCGGCGGGTCAGCTCGCGCAGGCCGGCGTCCAGCAGCGCGGCTTCGTCGTGATCGGCCTGCGGAAGTGCCAGGCTGGCCTTGAAGTTGGCGGCCAGGCAGGCCATCGCTTGCGCGGTGCGCCAGGCGTCGGCGCTCAGCCCTGGGGCAGCGTCGCCGGCGGCGAGCAGGCCGGCAGGCGCCATCGTGTTGCGCATGAAGTGCGCGGGCCGCGCGACGAAGGGCCGCATCACCAGCGCCCTCACGCAGGGCGCCTGGGCCTCGCTGCCCAGGGCCCGTGTGTAGCGCCCGCCGGTCAGTGCGACGGCATGCACTGGCACGGCGCCGAAGGGCAGCGCGGCCTGGTAGACGCCGGCGAACACGGCCTCGGTGGCGGCCTCGAACAGCATCGCGGTGCCGCTGGAGTGGAAGGCATCGGCGCACGGCGCCACCAGCGGCGTCACGCCCACGCCCTTGGTCTGCAGGCCGTTCAGGGCCGAGCACCGGCCGCTGCCGCCGGCGGCGCCGATGCCGGCGCCGCCATAGCGGTCGGCCCATTCGGTGCGGGTCTCGGGGCCGTACAGGCCGTCGGCTTCATAGGCCTGTGGGCAGCAGAAGAGCGGCCCGAGGTCAGGCGACGCGGCCGACTGCCAGAGCACCTCGGGGCGCGCCAGGCGGCGTGTCGGCACGGCCACGAGGGACGTCGGGGGCAGCAGCGCTGCCGTCATGCCGGGGCCTCGCTGCGGCCGGCGGCCATGAAGCTGCTGCGGTCGTCGCGGCTGACGCGCTTGCAGGCGCGACTGTCGCGGCGGGTGCGCCAGTAGGTGAGCTGCGGCTGCGCGCGGAAGACCTCGTCGCGGAGGTCGCGCAGCACGTAGGGCAGGGAGCCCGGCGCCACGGCGAAATCGAGGATCCACGGGCTGGTGCCGTCGTTGAACTCCCATTCGGCCAGGGCGCGCGGCGTGCCGGCGATGAACTCGTTCTCCACGTCAGGCGTGAGGAAGCCCCAGACGACATAGCCGACGCACTCGTCGTAGCCGTTCAGGTAGACCTTGAGCTGGCCCACGCGCAGCGCGTTCTGCAGCAGCGTGACAAGCGCGCCGACAGGCGTGTTCGCGTGGCTGGGCTGGCGTGCGGCGAACTGGCACACCAGGCCCAGGTCCAGCCCACGCCTTGCGGCGGCCGAGCCGGGGGTGATTTGCCCGCCGATGGCGGCTGTCGAATGCATGCGTTGCTCCTAAACCGCGCCGCCCAGGGCCTTGTAGAGATTGAGCTGGTTGAGCCAGGCCTTCAGGCGCAGCTCGATGGCCTCCGCCTGGGCGGCCAGCACCTCCTGGCGGCTCTGCAGCACGTTCAGGCGGCCGTAGACGCCGGCTTGCTGGCGCCGCAGCGCGATGGCGTAGATGTCGTTGCGCTCGGCCTGTCGGGCCTGCAGCGCGTCCTGTTCCTGCAGCCAGCGGTCGCGCTCGACGAGGGCGTTGTCCACGTCGGCCACGGCCTGGCGCACGCTGGCGCGCAGGGCGAGCGCCGCATCGTCGAGCATGTTGCGGGCGATGTCGCGCTGGCCGTCGAGGCGCCTCCAGTCAACCAGCGGCACGGCCACGTTCAGGCCCAGCGTGGCCAGCGGCTGGCTGAGCCAGTCGCGCCAGGTGCTGCCGCTGGTCTGCACGCCCAGGCTCATCCGCAGCGAGGGGTAGCGCGATGCCTCGGCCACGTGCAGCCGGGCCAGCGCCGCGTCCACGGCCAGCCGCGCCTGGCGCACGTCGGGGCGCCGCTCCAGCGTATGCGCGGGCGAGCCCAGCGCGGGCTCGGGCGGCTCGCCGCCCGGCAGCCGCGCGGCGTCGGCCAGCGCGGGGGTGCCGTCCAGCAGCAGGGCCAGGGCCTGGGCCTGCAGGCGGCGGTCGGCCTGGGCGCCGGCAACGCGGCGGCGCGCCTCGTGCTGCTTGGTGACGAGCAGGTTCACCTCGTCGGGGCGCAGCTTGCCCTCGGCCAGGCGCAGCAGGCCGATGCGGTGGGTCTCGTCGGCGGCCTCGGCCAGTTCGGCCAGAAGCGGCAGCTTGGCGTCCAGCGCGGCGATGGTCCAGTAGGCCTCGGCCACCTTGGCGCTGACGAGCCAGCGCGCTGCGCGCAGGTCTTCGCGGCGGCTCTCGGCGTCGGCCGCCTCGGCACGCGAGGCCTGTGCCAGGCGTTGCCACAGGTCCCACTCGTAGCTGAGGCCGGCCCCGGCGCCGTAGCTGCGCGACACGCCGGTCTGGCGGCTGACGGGCACGCTGACGCCGTTGACGACGACGGTGGAATCGCCCGCCGTCTGCAGTGGGTGGTTGGCGTTGGCGCCCAGGCTCAGCGTGGCAGCGGGCTGTTCGTCCAGCGTCGCCAGGCGCACGCGCAGGTTGGCGCTCTGCCAGGCGATGGCCTTGCGCTGGGTCTCGATGTTGGCCTGCAGGGCCTGGGCCTGGAGGGCGTCCAGCTGCGCGTCGCCGAGGGCGCGCCACCAGGGGGCGTCGGCACTGCTGACGACGGCGGCCGCGGCGTCGCTGGCCGCGCCCTGCCAGGCGGGCGGCGGCGCGGGCTCGGGCGGGCGTTGCGGCGGCTGCGGCGTGGCGCAGCCGGCCAGCAGGGCGACAAGGGCCAGCAAGGCGGGCAGGGCGGGTAGAGAGCGGGTGAGGGATGGCTTCGTCATGGGGCGTCTTCAGTCCCGTGCCAGCGCCGCGACCGGGCTCAGCGTGGCCGCGTGGCGCGCCGGCATGTTGCCGAACAGCAGGCCGATGAGGGTGCAGGTGCCCAGGGCCAGGGCCAGGGCATCCCAGGAGAGGGACAGCTGCAAGCCGCTGCCGGCGGAGTTGATGGCCAGCGTGGCCAGCCAGGGCAGGGCCAGGCCGGCCAGGCCGCCCAGGCAGCACAGCAGCACGGACTCGATGAGGAACTGCCGCTGCACGTCGCTCTGGCGCGCGCCGACGGCGCGGCGGATGCCGATCTCGCGGGTGCGCTCCGACACCGACACCAGCATGATGTTCATCACGCCGACGCCGCCGACGAGCAGCGAGATGCTGGCGATGGCCGTCAGTACGCGGCCCACGGTGGCCAGCACGGCGTCCAGGCTGCGGCGGATCTTCAGGCCGTCGCTGACGCTGAAGTCCTCGACGCCGCCGTGCAGCGCGCGCAGCCGCTGCTGCACTTGGGCGAGCAAGGCCTCGGCGTCCTGCCGGGAGTCGAAGTGCACGCTCAGCGCGTCAGTGACGGGGCGGGTGTCGATCTGGCTCGTGTAGGTGCTCTGCGGCAGGTAGATGGCGCCGGGCGCCGGGCCGGTGGGCAGCCTGGATTCCGACACGCCGACCACCGTCAGCGTCAGCGGGCCCACCATCACCTGGCGACCCAGCACGGGCTCGTCGGCGGTGAACAGCGCGTCGCGGGCCTTGTCGTTGAGCACCGCGACCTTGGCCGCGCTGTCGATGTCCTGCGGGCGCAGGTCACGGCCGAGCACGATGGCCTCGTTGCTGCGCGCCAGGTCCCCGGGATTGCTGCCGTTGGCGTAGACGTTGGCGTCGCGCTGGCCGTGCCGGGCGGGGAGGTTGGCGACGTAGCTTGCCTCCACCGCCGTGACGCCGGGCAGGGCGCGCAGCGCGGCCTGCTCGCCCGGCGTGAAGGGCCGGGCCACGGCGCCCGGCGGCAGCTTGAGGTTGCCCTTGCTGACGAGGAAGTGGTTGGTGGCGAAGCGGTCCAGCGAGTCCTGGATCTGGGCCCGCATGCCGCCGCTGAGCGCCATGATGCTGACGACGGCGGCGATGCCGATGCTGATGCCCAGCATGCTCAGCGCGCTGCGCAGGCGGCTGCCGTTGAGCGCCCGCCAACCCATGGCCACGGCCTCGCGCCAGGGCACGACGGCTCGGGCCAGCGCCTGCAAGGCGCCACGCGCGGCGGGCGGCGCGGCCACGGGCGCCGGCGGGGGCGCGGCGGTGGCGGCTTCAGGCGCGCGGCTGTCGCGCACGATGCGGCCGTCGCTCAGCTCGATGACGCGGCGCGCGTGGGCGGCGACCGAGTCGTCGTGCGTGACGAGGATGACCGTGTGGCCGGCGGCGTTGAGCTCCGCCAGCAGGGCCAGCATCTCGGCGCCGCTGCTGCGGTCCAGCGCGCCGGTGGGTTCGTCGGCCAGGATGATGCGGCCGCCGTTCATCAGCGCGCGGGCGATGCTGACGCGCTGCTGCTGGCCGCCGGACAGCGCCGACGGCTTGTGGCCCAGCCGGTCGCCCAGGCCCAGGCGCTGCAGCAGGGCGATGGCGCGGCGCCGGCGCTCGCGGCGGCCGTGGCCGGCGTAGATGGCTGGCAGCTCGACGTTGCCGACGGCGTCCAGGTGGGCGAGCAGGTGGTAGCGCTGGAAGACGAAGCCGAAGGTGTCGCGGCGCAGCGCCGAGGTGCGGTCCGACGACAGCGCGGCCAGGTCGTGGCCATCGACCGTCAGCCGGCCGGCGGTGGGCTTGTCCAGGCAGCCGAGCAGGTTCATCAGCGTGGACTTGCCCGAGCCCGAGGCACCCATGATGGCGACCATCTCGCCGGCGTCGATGCGCAGGCTGACGTCCTGCAGCGCGCGCACCGTCACGCCGTCCAGCGCGTAGTGGCGCGACACCTGCTCCAGCTCGATCAGGGCCATGGCTGCCTCATCGCGCGGACGACGCCGCAGCGGCCGGTGCCAGCAGTACGCGCTCGCCGGGCTGCAGGCCGTCCAGCACCTGGGCGTGGGCCTCGTCGCGGATGCCGATGCGCACGTGGCGCGTGGCCTCCTGCCCCTGCGCGCCGAGCACGCGCACGGCGTAGCGGCCGTCGCCGTCGCGCCGGTCCAGCGCGACGATGGGCAGGGCGGGCACCTGGCGGGCCCGGGCCACTTCCAGGTCCACCTGCACCGTCATGTCGCTGAGCAGTTGGCGGTCGCCGTTGTCGATGTCGAACAGCACGTTGTAGAACAGGCCGTTGCCGATGCGCTCGGGGATGGGCTGGATGACCTGCACGCGGCCCTCATAACGCCTCGCCTGGGCGGAAAGCGTCGTCAGCCGCGCGGCCTGGCCGGGTTGCACAAGGCCCACCTCGGCTTCGGCCACGCGCGCCCTGACGGTCATCTGGCCGAGCTGGGCCAGCGTCAGCAGCGTGGGGCTGGCCTGCAGGGCGCTGACGGTCTGTCCCTCCTGCACGGCGATGGCCACGACCTCGCCGTCCATGGGCGCGTGAACGTGGGTGTAGCTGAGCTTGAGCTGCTTGTCTGCCAGGTCGGCACGGCGCTGCTCTAGCGTGGCCTGCTGGCCTTCGTATTCGGCTTCAAACTTGGCCAGCGCCGTGTCGGCCTGGTCGCGCTCGAAGGCGGTGGTGGCGTTGCCGTCAAGCAGGCGTCGCTGCCGCCGGGATTCGAGGCGCGCGGCCTCCATCTCGACGCCGGTGCGCTTCATGGTGGCCGCCTGCTGCGCCAGCGCGGCGCGCGCTTGCTGCACGGCGTTCTGGGCGGCGTCGGGGTCGAGCGTCACGAGCAGGGCGCCCGCCTTCACGCGCTGGCCCAGCTGCACGTGCAGCTTGCGGATCTGGCCGCCGAGCTGGGCGCCGATGTCGACCTTGACCTTGGGCTGCAGCAGACCGGAGGCCTGCACGGTCTGCGTGATGTCGGCCGGCGCGACGGTGACC
>Ga0187843_10001033_pt1 | contig 18116 bp, 22 predicted proteins | sample SpaLakP09_SKY_43_FD_134516 | JGI IMG/M metagenome (GOLD analysis project Ga0187843, IMG submission 134516) | Oligotrophic lake water microbial communities from Sparkling Lake, Wisconsin, USA - SP09_SKY_43 | ecosystem: Environmental > Aquatic > Freshwater > Lake | place: USA: Sparkling Lake...
CGCGCCCTACACCTCTTTGAGACCCCCGACGTCGATTACCATTGGCGGATCATTCTCAAGCCTGAAGAGTTAGCCTCGGCGTTGGCTGCCCTAGCGGCGACGGTCGATTACCCGAACTTCAAAAACGAGATCCATAACAGCGACACCCAAGCTGAAAAGCTGGATGCCTATAGCGACCTCTGGACCGCCCTTTACGATCTCCAGTCCCGCGAATCGTAACCTATTTTCCAGGCTCCCACGCAGTCACGTACTCTTCCTGCTCCGGGGTATTTGGAGTGTGCCAGAAAAACTCCATCTGTTCAGCCGTAAGCTCCTTTAGGCGAAATAGCACGCCTTCTTTGGTGGCATATCGATTCCGCACCAGCCAGCAGCCCACCACTGTGCCGGTCCGGCCTTTACCACCCCAGCAGTGGATGTAAGGCACCCTCCCGAGCTTCAGAAGCTCATCCACCTTGTCCAAAATCTGAATCATATAAGCTTCTTCCGGCACTTCCTCGTCGGGGATCGGGAAGTTGTGCATCATTGGCTTTATTCCTTTTGAGGCGGCGTCCCGGTAATCGTTGATATATCCACGAAAGGATTTCCCGCCCATGCCGGTTTCATTGTCCCACACCAAGTTGATAAAGTCGGTAATGCCGCACCCAATCAGGGATTTGATAATTTCACGGTGCTCTTTGTTCTTAGGGTGTGCCGGATAAGCGCCAGCCATCAGCTTTCCAGGTACAATCCAGTAGGTCTTTTCGGGGGCTTCTTTCATACCACTTCTCAAATCTCCTGGAGCCCCGGATACCATGTATAAAAACCCCCGTTACGGATTGGCATTCCCTCGATTGAAGGACCCATAAGACTTACTGCTGCAAAAAAACACCTCTCTTTTCTTTTTCTGTGGCCCTCGATTCTAAGAAAAAGACCAGGAATATCTTCTATGGTTGGTTTTTTTGGGGCCATGGAAACTGCTAAAAATATAAAGACATGCTCATGGTTCTCGTCTACGGCAATAAGAAGATCATCCAATCGTTCCACGATCTCGAAACCTTCTTTCTCAACTGCATTCCATATTGTCTCCTTAACAAATTCAAACATTTCGTCTTTGGACATTGGCTTTCTCGTATTCACAAAATATTTATGCCAATCAGTAGGTAGAAAGGAAGGTGTTAATCTACCAATTACACAAAAACACCTACCCCCGTAAATGTCCTACCCCTACTTGTATGGTGATTGAATGACCAACCATCCTCAGTCTCTAAAAGTCGACGGACCGTTCACCCACTCCAACCTCTCCCTCTACCTGCTGACCCTGCCGGAGACCCAGACCGTCACCGGCTCCCAGTATCTGCTTCCCTTGGACCGGGCCATCCGGGAACAAACCGTCGTCGTCCATGAGACCGGTCAGGTCGGCCTCCTGGAGGTGGAAAATCTCTCCACCGACGTGGACGTCCTCATTCAGGACGGAGACATCGTCCGTGGCGGCCGGCAGGACCGCGTCGTACGGATCGATTTCATCCTGCCCGCTAAGTCCGGTCGCCTGCCGTTGCCTACCTTCTGCGTGGAGAAACGTCGCTGGGGGCGGCGCGGAGCCGAGGCGGCCCACAAATTCAGCGGCTCCGGACATGTTTTTTGTCTGCGGGCCATGCGCACCGCCATGCGAAGCGGTCGTACGAGCCAGGCGGCGATGTGGGAAGAAGTCTCTCACATGCAGTCTAAGCTATCGGCGTCGATCGGGGAAAACGTGGCGGCCGCTTCCTCACCCAGCAGCATGGATTTGTCCCTAGACCACAAAGCTCTCGAACGGCGCCGGAAGGCTGTCCGGGAGGAGCTGGGCTCCTTGCGGGAAAAACATCCGCAGGCGACCGGCATGATCGTGGCGATCAACGGCCGAATCGCCGGGGGCGACCTTTATTTCAATGGCGAGCTGTTTGGCCAGTTGTGGGAACGTCTGCTGGATGCCGCCGCCAACGAGTCTGTCGGAGAACTACTGCAGTTCACCAAGGCCCAGCTGGAGCGTCTGCCCACAGCTCCCCAGCTGGCTGAGGTCGTGCAAAAAGGGCTGAAGTTGAAGGAACAGGGATTGCATGAGCTTCCTCCCCGTACGCGGATCACCTTGCGCCGTGGCCAGGCCCAGCGGGTCTTCACTACGCGCGATGCCGGCCGGGCCGGTGAACCCGTCCGCACAGCGATCGAATTTCTCCAGGCATGAAGAACTTATACTATTACATCATAGGTGTTGTTATGGCATGTGGAGGTCAGGCCAAGGCTCAAACCCTTACGGCTGATCCCGGATTGGAGACAGCGATCCGGTTGTATGGGGAACCAATCATATCGGCCAACCCGGATCTGCTGAACTCCACCTCAAACGATGCGGGTCCGTGGGGGGCGCCGGATTTCCTCTATTCGTTTGCCAACGATGTGGGGCCCTTGGGGTCGCCCGATATGCTGAACAGCGTTACCAATGAATATGGGGAGGGTCTTAAAATCCGACTTTTGGACGCACCTCTGGAAGCGCCGTTGGATATTGAGGCGCCTTGATAAAACCGGATTTAAGATGGGAAATCGTAAAACCGGCAGGGGGGTGGGGAAATGGGTGCGTATAGGAGCCGACAGGGGGAGGGGGAAAAGAAAATCACTGGAAGTGATTGATCCAGAATGGATCAGTTTCCGATGACCCGCCCGACCCAAAAGAAGAAAGAGGTAATAAGAATGAGGAAGATTCTGATGCTTGTTGTGGCTTTAGGGTGGTTTGGGCAAGGAGTAGTCTGGGAATTGATGCCGGATTGGGCATGGCCCGTTTGGGGTAGGGGTGGGTTTGAAAATATCATTTCCCGAATCAAAATCTTCGGCGAAAATATCGTTTAAGGATGCCTTGAGAATGAATTCTTTAAAATACAGTCAGCTTGATCTGCCGATGGAAATTCAGGAGTCAGTACCGCGCCCGGTTAAATCCTCCGTCATGGATACGTGTGTCCTATTTATTTACTGTAATCGGCTAAATTACTTTCGGTCGTATAGCAAGGATCGTAAGGCGGTCTGCTTTGAGCTGCCCATTTTTAAGGAGAGGATTAAGCCGTGGGTGTGGATCGAGGATATTATGAAGAAGAGGCAGCTTCGCCTAACCACCTACAATACCGATGTGGCACTGCGTAAAGACGTGAGGGAGGCGGTGGAGTCAGTGGGGGAACTGTGGAGGATGGAGAACCCGAGGAACAAGTGCCAGATCTTGTTTAGGACCAAGTATGTCCGGATCCGGAAGATCGTTCCTTACAATCTCCGGGAAGAGAAGCCTCTCTTTGAGCGCCGTCTTACGGATGGGATTGTCGGAATCCGCCGGGCGATGGAGTACATCTTCCCTGAAGCGGCAAAGAACATCACGTTAATCCACCGCGTGGCATCCAACTGGCCGGATCCCAAGCGGCTGGAAATCCTTTGATAATAGAAATATCTCAGTAAAAGTTCGTAAATCCCTTTTAAAACATGGAAGTAAACGTATTTCGAGAAGAAATCATTCAGGCTGTTCTAGGGCTTGAAAGGCGATGGAGCTCAAAAGTAAGTCATGAGAAAGAAGCTTTTAGCGATCTTGCGCTATCTCAATCCACCTTATTCTCTGTATACGATAACTCATGTGCGCTTGGAGAAGAGCTTCAAGATTTTAGGGAAAGAATGGTTAAGTCCGCAATAGGTCAATTCGGATTCGATCTTAAAGATCCCGACCAAACATACCAAGCAAGGCAAGACGCCAAGGGCCAAGGTTTGCTTATTATTCTAAATGAAGGTCAGTTAATTGAGATGCGATTGGATCAGGCCGCTCATGTCAGAAGGTGGGGTATCGAAATCTCTCCACAGGATAAAGTTCAGGCAGATATAGTTTACTCCTCCTTGATCCAGGGAGCAATGGGACGGCTTGAAAGTAACCTTCGACAAATCAATAAAATGTGCCTGAGTTTGGTAACAGGCAATCTTTCGCATCCAGATGCCATTTATTGGACGTGCGCTGGGCCGGGATTTCTAATGGAGGAGTTGGTAATCGATATTCTTAATGAACATAGTGAACATGCCAAAAGGGCCAACCTTCATGAAGATCTATTCGAGTGGACGGATTTACGTGTCAAATATCCTGATTTGGGTCGCAAAAATGGTGCGCGTGTTCAAGTGCGCCTTTCCACATCGGTCAGCAAGCAGGCCTCGCCTCGCCACGATGTGGGTGCATACGTGGTATTAAGCCCATTCAAACTTTCAGACTATTTGGGTCGTTTGACCGAAGGTTCCATATCGGGTTCGATCAGCAAAGAGTTTTGGGATCTTTTTGAGGTGCCTCCCATGGATGAAAGGGAGCTTGGCCGAGCTCTCCAGACAATGTTCAGGCGTGCGCTAGAAAGTCCCTCCCTCGGGCCGCTCGGCCCGATCTCGAACGTGCCTCGCCCCATCCGTGAGGTGATTCAGGCGTATGTACACAGTGAAAGTCTCGATTCCTATGAAAGAACCCAGGAGTTATATAAAAACAAGGAACTTGGAACCCCAGATCATCCATTTTATACCCGAAGGATTAGACCTTTCCGGCAACCTCATTCGACCAAAAAAAGAGAAGCTTCAGGAAACGAATTGCCAATCAGTGAGGAAAAAGAGCCAAAAACCCCAAATATAAAGGTTAATTAGAAAAATAATGGCACAACGAAGAGACTTTGAAAAAGCAGGGCGTATCGCAAAGGTTAAAAAGGCTGATTTTGATCGCTACCAGGAGGAGGTCTTTGGCAAAGAGCCCAAAGCTCGGGGTAATACCGGCGCAGAGAAAAAGCTCACCAAAAACGAACGAATCATGCAGGCCTATTTCAAGATCATGCGAAAACAGAGGGAGCAGACAAAACGTGCCGCCGAAGAAAGGGTGAGACAGGAAAAAGAGCAAAAAAAGCAGCAAAAAGAAGCTCAACGGAGGCTAAACGGGGAAAAGGCGGTTGATCTTATATTTACAGCTATCCATTCAGGAAGGATCGATTACGGAAAAGTTCTTAGTGAGGACTGGCGTTTCAATTCCGAAAGAGTGGCCGTGTATTCTAATCAGAAAGTAGAGGAACCTGTTCATGCGGAAAAATCCGAATACCTGTGTCTGGGGTTTCCCAAAAAACTAGTGGAGCAACTCGAATGTGAAATCAGGAGTCACCTTCAAAAAACGCCTCACGCAATTATACGTGTTGAACGCATCCTAATAGACCGGCTTAGCCAGATTTCCCGAAGACAGTGCTGGCAGCGAGTATCCGAATCTACGATTAGGCAAGTGTTTCAGATTAACAAAAAGGCTCTGAAGAGGGCTCAAAAGTGTTGGCCTGAAATTTACCAAATAATTAAAGAAACATCGTGAAACAAAAACAACTCACGAGTGCGGGCAATTTGGGAACTCGATTGGGTCGGTTGCGGAGGCATGTCCCAAATGGGGTGAAAAGAGTGCTGTGCGGCATGATGGGAAGAAGTTCCTTGAGGTGGACGTTGCCCATGCAGGGGAGACAGTGGAGAGGACCTTCCCTAAGTTGAATCAATTAGTTGGCGACGTCTTAGCGATAGGTAGTCAGGGGTAAAAAGTGGGCGGTATAATAAGGAGATGTCTTATGCGTAGACTTGAAGGGTGTATTATGCGATTTCTTGAAGGTTCTGAATCGCCTCCTCTAAAGATGAGATTGAGTCTTGGCTATTTTGACCGCGCTCACTTTCTTGTAATCCCTCCGGCATACTATCAAAGGAGTCCTGCTCCTCCTCAAGGACACCTTGAAGAATCGTGATCGCTTGATTGATGAGTGCCCGACGAGCAACATTCATATGTCAGTTATACCTTAATAAACTGAATAATATGAAGCAAGAAGCCAATCTTACTGGATGAACACTTTTAACGTTTCCGAAAAAACTGGGGCGCGGCTTGTAATCAAGTAATCTCAATGACGTGGTTCATCTGTGAAAGCTCAATGAGTCTTGTTAAATCCAAAAAACGAGTTGCTGATCATGGGGAAGTGTTTACACCTCCTTGGTTGGTGGAGTCTATGCTTGACCTTGTAAAAGATGAAACCGAGCGCATTGATTCCCGTTTCCTCGAGCCAGCATGTGGAGATGGTAACTTTCTTGTGCAGATTCTTAAGCGTAAGCTTGCCTCTGTAGAGAAAAAGTATGGCAAATCGGATTTTGAGCGCCGGCACTTTGCCCTTTTTGCTTTGATGTGCCTTTATGCGATTGAGCTGCTTTCGGATAACATCTCCGATTGTCGTGCGAACCTTCTTGGAATCTTTGCTGGGTACCTAAAACTCGATCCATCCAATGACTTTTATCGGGCCGGCTTCTATGTATTATCGCAAAATCTTGTCCATGGTGATGCTATGAAAATGCGCACGCATAAAGACCATGCAATTACATTCGCCGAGTGGGGATATTTAGGTAAAGGTCGCTTCCAGAGACGTGATTTCCGATTGGATAGCCTTGCTCAATCTTCAGAATTCAGTGCAGAAGGTTCACTTTTCGCTCAACTTGGTAGGCATGAAATATTCACGCCTACTAAAACATATGTCTCAATGACAGTTGGAGAACTTGCAGACCTTGCCCCCAAGACACTTGTATGAATGCTCAAGCCCCGTTTACTTTACGCGGACGCAACCCTGATGTGCTGACTTGTATTGCGAACTTATCGAACGACGAGGTATTTACCCCGCCAGAACTTGCTAATCGGATGCTAGATACGCTTGCCGAAGCCTGGGCGGCCAACAATAAGGGGGCAAACATCTGGGCCGATAAGTCGGTGACGTTTCTAGACCCATGTACTAAAACGGGCGTATTTTTACGCGAGATTACTACTCGCCTCAGTAAGGGTTTGGAATCTGAAATTCCTAATTTGGAAAAACGTGTGAACCACATCCTAACCAAGCAAGTTTTTGGGATAGGCATTACCCAAATCACTGCTTTGCTCGCTAGGCGTAGCGTCTATTGCTCAAAGAACGCCAATGGCAAGCACTCCATCGCTAGATCCTTTTCAAACGAGGAAGGAAATATCTGGTTCAATCGCACCAAGCATATCTGGGATGGCGACAAATGTAGGTTTTGCGGTGCGGGAAAATCTCTTTTCGACCGAAATGCGGGACTTGAAACCCACGCCTATGCATTTATTCATGCCGACAATATCAAATCTCGGCTTGGCGAGATGTTTGGAGGAAATATGCAATTTGACGTAATCATTGGAAACCCGCCGTACCAATTGGAAGTAGATGCTGCAGGTCAGAATGTGGCTCCTATTTACAACAAGTTCGTGCAGCAAGCAAAAGCACTTGCTCCTCGGCTCCTCTGTATGGTGATTCCTTCTCGTTGGATGGCAGCAGGTAAAAGTAGTGGGACACTTGGCCAATTCCGTGAAATGATGCTGAATGATCGCCATATCGCAGTTCTTGTTGATTACCCAGTTTCTAGTGAAGTGTTTGCGGGCGTTGAAGTTAAAGGAGGCATTTGTTATTTTCTTTGGAATTCTTCCCACAACGGCCCCGCTGATGTTTCGATGGTTCGTGCTGACAAAGTATTTGGCCCGGAGCAGCGCAATCTTAACGAATTTGATGTATTTATCCGGGATCCAAGGTCAGTCGAAATTCTGAAGAAAATCTTGGCATTTAACGAGCCATCCTTTAGCGATATTATTTCGCCTAGGGACCCGTTCGGCCCCTTATTGGGCTCAAAATTCAAGGACTTTCGGAAGTCGCGAGCTACCGGCGACATTAGGCTGTATATGAACTTGGAGGCCAAGAGAATTGAAGTTTGGGTCAGCCCAAAAAAGGCGACAAAGAATCGGGATCTCATCGACGCCTGGAAACTATTTGTTCCAGAAGCAGGTTCCGACGGCGGGCAACGAATACCCGATATTGTCCTTGGCAAGCCCATCCTGGCGGGTCCGCCCTCAGTTTGCACCTTGACCTATTTAGTGATTGGACCATTTGGATCAAAGCAAGAGGCAGAGAGTGCTAAATCGTATTACACTACTAAATTCTTTAGGTTTTTGGTTTCTTTGCGAAAAATAACTCAGCACGCAACTCAAACCACCTACGCATTTGTACCCCAGCAGAGATGGGATCGTGCGTGGACAGATATTGTTTTGTATAAGAAGTATCGCTTAACACAGGATCAGATCGACTACATCGAGTCGGTGATCAAACCGATGGTAGTTGGTGACGAGGATGAGTAAGACAATCGAGCAGATCCTGGCATTGAAGCCGAAGGTCCGTCCGCGTATCTACGCCTACTCGATTGACGACAGAGCGCATGCTGGCCTGCTAAAGGTGGGACAAACTACTCGTGACGTTAAGCAACGCGTTGCTGAGCAGCTTAAAACTGCGAATATCCAAAACTATAAAATTGAGTTAGATGAGGTTGCCGAGGGTGGTAACGGTTCAATAGTAACTGACCATCAAGTCCGAGCAGCACTTATCATGAAGGGTTTCGAAAACACCGAACTTGAGTGGATGAGATGTACGGCAAAAGATGTTAAAGCTGTTTTGCTATCTCTGCGTTCAGGGCAGGATATTACAGGAACGCGTGATTTAGATTTTCCTATGCGGACCGAGCAACGTGCCGCTGTCGAAAAAACGCACTCCTACTATCACTCAATATGGAAAGAGGATATGCATGCTGTCCCACGCTTCTTATGGAATGCAAAGATGCGTTTCGGCAAAACATTTACTGCCTATCAGCTCGCTAAAAAGCTTGGTGCCAAGCGTGTGTTGGTAGTTACTTTCAAACCTGCTGTGGAAGATGCATGGCAGACGGACCTGGAATCACATGTAGACTTTGAGGGCTGGCAGTATCAATCACGAAACACCGACAGTGATCCGACAAAGGTCGCTGCTAGTAAGCCTCTAGTTTACTTTGGGTCGTTTCAAGATCTTTTGGGGCGTGATGATGCTGGGAATATTAAAGCCAAGAATGAATGGCTGCATAAAGTAAAATGGGATTTAGTTGTGTTTGATGAATATCACTTTGGCGCATGGCGTGAGTCGGCCAAGGAACTGTTTGAGGGTGAGGAGGAAGCCGTCGCAAAGAAGGAGTTAAAATACTCGAAGGATTTGGAAGATGTGAATGAAGATCTCGAGGTGCTCTCTGAAAAAGAGTCCGAGTTTTTGCCAATCACTACGAAGGCGTACTTATACCTGTCTGGGACACCTTTCAAGGCTCTAGCGACGGGAGAGTTTATTGAAGAGCAGATCTTTAACTGGACCTACACCGATGAACAGCGAGCTAAAGAGGGTTTTGCTAAAATGAACCCTGATAAGTGGAATCCGTATGGCGCATTGCCCCAGATGCGCCTACTTACGTACCAGATGCCCGACGAGCTGGTAGCAATCGCAAGTGCGGGAGAGTTTGACGAGTTTGATCTGAATGCTTTCTTTGAAGCCTCTGGCGTTGTGACAAAAGCTCAATTTAAGCACAAGACGGATGTCCAAAAGTGGTTAGACATCATAAGAGGGGGATATGCTCCAAAGGCCCTCGAGCATCTAAAGACAGGCACACGCCCTCCATTTCCTTATTCCGATGTCAGGCTTTTGCCTTATCTCCAGCATTCATTCTGGTTTTTACCTAATGTCGCAGCTTGTCACGCGATGGCCAACCTCTTGGCAGAAAAGCAAAATGTCTTTTGGCATGACTACACTGTTATTGTAGCTGCTGGTGCAGCTGCGGGAATTGGGCTGGATGCCCTCCCACCTGTACGCAGAGCAATTGGAAATGGTTTTGATACAAAGTCTATCACGCTTTCTTGTGGAAAACTTACTACTGGCGTGACGGTGCCACAGTGGTCCTCGATCCTAATGCTCCGAAACTTAAAATCTCCAGAATCCTATTTTCAATCTGCTTTTCGTGTGCAATCCCCTTGGTCAATAAAAAATCCGAATGGTGATGATCCTAATGAGGAGGAAATACTGAAGCCCGTCTGTTTTGTTTTCGACTTTGCGCCAACACGGGCTTTACGACAGATCTCTGAATATGGGATCGGGCTTTCACCTAGTGAACCCAATCCTGAAAATGCGGTAAAAGAGCTCGTTTCTTTTCTGCCTGTTCTGGCTTACGACGGAGCCAATATGACCCAGATCGATGCGGGTGGCATTCTGGATATTGCCATGGCCGGAACCTCGGCCACGTTACTGGCCCGGAAGTGGGAGTCGGCCATCCTTGTTAATGTCGATAACGACACCTTGCGCCGGATCCTGGATAACCCTGAGGCGTTGGCAGCCGTTGAGCGAATTGAGGGCTGGCGCTCGCTCGGCGATAACATCATAGAAACCATCATCAATAAGAGCGATGCTGTTAAGGATCTAAAAGAAAAGGGAAAAGACGGACGCCTATCTGCTAAGGAAAAGAAACAACTCACCGAGGAAGAGAAGGAGTACAAGTCCAAGCGCAAGATGGTGCAGGAGAAGCTTATCAAGTTTGCTACGCGCATTCCGGCGTTTATGTACTTAACTGACTTCCGTGAGAATACCTTACAGGACGTTATTACGAAGTTGGAACCTGATCTGTTTTTGACGGTGACTGGGCTAACCGTAAAGGATTTTCACCTACTAGTCCGCCTCAAAGTCTTTAATACCGAACATATGAATCAGGCTGTGTTTGCGTTCCGTCGTTATGAAGACAGCTCGCTCCGATATACGGGCATTGATAGCCACGAGGGACTCACCCGAATTGGTGGGTATGACACTGTAATAGCGAAGGAGTGATTGATCTTAAGAGCAGACATACATAACTGAACTTTCTATGAAGCTAATGCCTGGATGTATTTATTAATAAATGGAACCATCAGTACTTGATCGTATAAAAAACTCTCAGGGTAAAGTATGGGATTTAATTATCTCATGTTGTAACCTATACATTCACGCTGCAAGGATTGTCGGTAATCTGAATGAAGATTATGATAGAATTCGGGAGTATAAGTTAAAAGGATGGGATTATTATCATATTTCGATTCTTATGCCGTGTTATAATGTAATATGTGCACGGTACATAAAGGAACTCATTGACCCCCAGATAAAACTATTTCCCAATGAAAACTTTGACCCCGTTCAAGAATGGGAGTCATGGTTCTGGCATAGATTTCGTCCGATGATTCTTACAAACGAAGTATTTATTCAGAAAGTTCTGAAGACCATAAAACTTGTCTACAGTCGAAATCCGGGGGCAGATCTAGAGGATCTCAATAAAGAAGTTCTAAAAACAGAAATACAAAGAGAATACGATATCTCTTGTTATAAACCGACAATATATATCAGATAAAAAAACTGTATTATTGCTATTTCCCTATCTTCTAATAAAAGAATATGAGCCACATCGTTTGTCAGCATCTCGAAAATATCTCCCGGGATGCCTTAGAGAAGCATCAGAAGATCATCAAACAGTACGTTCGGCGTAGAAACGGGGTCTATGCCCTTTATCGGAAGGAGAAGCTTTACTACGTGGGACTGGCCAAGAATTTGCGTTCACGGCTGAAAAGCCATCTCCACGACCGGCATGGCAGTTCCTGGGACAGATTCAGTGTCTATCTAACCATCGGCGAACAACACCTAAGGGAACTCGAGTCGCTGATTCTCCGAATCGTTCAGCCCAAAGGAAATAAGCAAAAGGGCAAGTTTCCAAAGTCGGAAGATATCCGGCGCCGCTTTGCTCGTGATGTGAAGGATCGTCTGAACTACGAGGTAGCGCTTCTTTTTGGGGATAAGCCGATAAAGTCCGTATCTCAGGGCAGGGAAGCAAAGCTTCGTAGAATGAAATTGAGGGCTTGGTTTAAGGGCAAGAAGCTAAGGGCTCAGCTGCTCAAAGGCGGTAGAGTACGGTTTGCTGGGAAGGTTTTTGAATCGCTATCTACGGCTGCGGCTAAGGCCTGTAAGCGCCGCACCTGTAACGGTTGGACGTTCTGGAAGTACCTACGCGCTCCTGGCGATTGGGTAACAGTGGATCATTTGAGGAAGTAATTATGGATGCCATGGGGCTGAGGGCAGTCATTGAGAAGCTTCCTAAGCACGGTGAGTATAGTCAAAAGCTAGAAGCCAATTCGCTTTTAGCCATCAATCGGGATCCTTGGTACAAAAGCCAAAAAGAGCACTGGCTGGGGTGGCTCGGCGATTACGATGGCCCCGGATTTTACCAAAGGAAAACTCACGCCGGACGTGATGCAAAATATATCTATAATCATATTATGTGTTCACCAATGCTGCTTTATTTGCCCGAGGCGCTAGGGATCTCAATCGAACTTATAAGAAATGCATACGATGCAGTCATTAAAGCCAATGACCCCAAGATGGCAAGCCAGTGCAGAACCATCCGGAGCATTATTCCGTTTGAAGTGGTTAAAGAATACCTTTTTAAGTAGAAACAAAGCACAGAAGGCTGTGATTTCTTAACCTTGTCTTAGCGAGATCTAAAGTCTTACAGAATTAATATTAATCTTCTGTGTCATATCGAAGCCCCTGCATAAGAGAACTGCAGGCAAAGACTTGTAGTGAAAGCCAGTCGGCTTAAGAATATTAAAAGCACTCAATATAAAACCTTTCTTATTAAAATGGTTGAGAACTTGTCTTAAAACCTCCAATTCTTCGAAGCCGTCTATTAAAACGATGAAAGACCTCTCGTCTGCAAGGTCACATAGTACGTCGATATACTTTGTTTCGTCTAAGTAGCACCCAATAGCCTGAAGGCTGATTAGACCGTCTGGCTTAGGGTCTGTTTTAAAGTTAAATGCATTATGGCACTCAAAAGAAAGCTTCTCTATGCCCAGATGTTGTTTCAGTTTATTAGCTTTCTCTATCGCTGGTTTGATGGGGTCATACCCAGCAAACCTCGAGTTTGGTCTCATTCTTGCGCATGCAGCAGTCATGTGTCCCGTGTTACATCCCAACTCAAAAACTAGTGCATTTTCGGGGAGAACCCGGTCTAGCCAAAGGAGTTCCTCTCTAAACAGTGCGAACTTTGTAGAGTGAATTAAGGAAAAATATGGGTCTTGAGCACATTTCTCTAAAAGGTATGTTTCTCCGTCTTCGTGGTCTCCGTTTAAATAACCTGCCAGTTCAATCATGGCATCTTCTCCAATCAACTGGACGCCCTTCTCGTAGTGTTCGGGAACACTCTTAGTTTCGAATAAACCAATTTCCTGCAGGAGTTTATCGGCTTCCTCTGGTGTCATTAGGCGAAATGTATGCGTGAGTAGTTTTGACCTGCGGCTAGCAGTGCTGGGGCAAACCATGGGGCGATGGCCATAATCTTATCGGATTTTGATAGGTTACATCTAGCGCAGAGGATCCGGACATTGTTTGCGGAAAGGCTGGTGCCGCCCTTGGAGTAAGGGATGTCGTGGTCAAAGTGCAGGTTCTTCTTTTCTCCACAGAGAACGCAGCAGCCTTTGTCCCTGGTCCAAACCTCTAGCTTTACCTGGGTGGGGATCATCCGGGTGAAGGGAATATCCACTACCCCATGTAGGAGCTTTTTTTCGACCGGATGGAGGTAGTACTTAAAGACGTTCCGCACTCCATCGTGGACGATCTTTACATCCACCAGCTGGAATACGCCTTTGTAGCACCAAACGCCTGACATGATCTTTTCGTACACCTTTACCATGTGGGCATCTTTAACTAGGCCGGTCTTAAAATCTAATGCAGCCCGGTAGAACTTTCCGTTCTCAGTCCAGGTGCCCTTGGGATATGTCATGGGTTGGTCGACGCTCTTGGGGTCCGGCCCACTCTTGCGTCGAGGGGCATCATGGCCTTCGTAAATAAGGTTGCCGGATTGAGTGTCGATCTCGTCCCGATACGGCGCGCCCTTACGGATCGACATGAGAAATATGGAAGAGCGGCTGCCGGAGGCATAGTTCATGCCCTTTTGGAGTTGAACGCCCTCCTCAGCGACAATCTTGGCGTAGGGGATGATATCGTCGGGTTTCATTAAAAAATTATATTCTTTTTTTCTTCTGGAGTCGTAGGCCTAGGAAAGGTTCTTTGAGGATTCGCATTCGGTCGCTCGATCAATGGAGGTAAGGGTTTTTTACACTTAAATACTTTCTCGAATAAGTGCTTTGCCTCATCCAAGTCATCGATCCAACCGCTCAAAACATCAAACGCTTTATAAACTTCCGGTGTATTTCTAGGAATTCCGCACACAAAGAAAAACGGACTATATCTCTTAAGGTTCTGCTCCACTAGGTTTCGCTTCCAATCATATAATTCATAAAGTAGTGCAATAGGCTTAACCTCAATAATTGCGCCAACTTTCTCAATAAAGAAATCTGGGATGTAACTTCTGTTGTTTGGGGCCACAAACTGAATCTGTTCATAATTATAATCTAGTTTTTCTCTCCTGAGCCATGAAGCAAACCGACGTTCTTCTTCAGATCGAAAAGCCATAGGAATTACCCTAGCTCTGAGCAATCTGAGCAAAAACCATCATTTCCAGGCACCTTAGGCCTCTTCCCGCAGCTATTGCACATTCCTCCGAAATCCGGGCTAGGATTATGGTTTTTAACGGCTCTGGGCCGATCAGGCTGATTTGCGTAGAGGCCAGGGCGAACGTCCGGTTCGGTACTTTTCTTCGGGTTCGCCTTTGGCGCTTTGTTTTGTGGGGCAGTCGGTGCTTTGTCCCTTTTATTGTGATAAGTACGTATGTGTGACTGAAAATAGGCGTCTTTTGAATCAGCCGTCAGAAAATCATTAAAAACTTCCTCGGGAACCATGAAGTACCGATAGATTGAACCATCTGTTAGCCGTATATGAAGAACCTTGTGTTCCGGATAATACCAAACTCCGCGAATGGTGGAGGAAATAATCGGGATTTCCTGAATCTCGTCATCATGAGGCTCTTGAATCTCCTCAGGTGATGTAGTAGCCCGGGTGATCGCGGGCGTGTCTGTTGCTGGGGGCAACTCGATTTCGGGGGTAGTTACGGAATGGTCTGTCTCAAGAAATGAGAAGTCGGTAAGATTGCCGCAAGGCACACAAAGGAAAGTAGTTTTCATCGGATCCATCGGGTTGACTCGGCACGCAACACAAAGACCATCGAAAGGAGGTAGCCCACCCAGTTCCTCAAGTTTTTCTGGTTGGTTTGTACTACTCTGCGGTGGTGGGGGTGGAATCGGCTTCGGTTTTGAGATGGGAATATTAATTACTGGTGAAAGTTCTGGTGTGACGGGGACCAAAGGTGCCTGGTGTTCAGCTGGTGGAGCTGGGGGAGTTTCCTCCAATACTGGTTCTACGGTAACAGGAACATGTTTAGCCCTCTTTGGTGTGAAGACAGGTAGGACGCCATAAACCAGAAGAGCCAAAACGACGACGACCAACGCAAAAAAAGCGAATGTCTCGTTCAATTCGGTACTCCAACATGCTCCGCGACAAATGCGGCGACCCTTGGGCCTAATTCACCAGGAGGCATGGTGGTTGCATCCAAAAACTCCTTCCGGTCAGCGTTCTGGATAAGAACATCGAAGTGACTTTCCTCGCAATTTATTCCAAGCCCCGGATCCTCGGCTGTTCCTTTTGCGTAGATCACCACGAACACTGCTTTTCGTCCGTCCGGTTTTTTGCGGAGGACTCGGCCCATCCGTTGGATCATTTGTCTCCGTTGTTTTGTTCCGGCCACAACCACGCCTAGGTCGAGATTGGGAACATCTACACCCTCATCCAGGGTGTGTACGGCGACAACCCCGTGCAAACCGCCGTGCTTAAGGCCATCTAAAATTCCAGACCTTTCCTGATCCGGGATGCCAGAATGATGCGCCGCCACAAGGAGGCCTGAGGCCTGCAGGCGATTGGCGATTGATTCGGCTGCGATCTGGGTTTCACAAAAAAAGACGAATTTGTTCGCTGTCCTGGCGGCAGGGGCAAGAGTCTCAGCACAACGGGTTTTTACCGTAGATTCCGAAAGAATCTTTCGGCGCTGTGTCATCGCATGGATATATCCTCTTGCCGCCAGCCCCTCGCCATCGTTCTTTTGGGATGCGAGCACTGCCTGTGCGAGAAACTCTCCAAAGGAGACCCCGTCGTATTTATCGGGCCAGTTATTCTTTAGGTAGTTTCTTTTCTTTGTCATTACCGTTCCGAATTCTTGGTACTGCTTCTGCTCCTGCGGATCTAAGTCCACTCCGATAAATACAGCTCCATATCGTGCCACCACGTTTTCCTTTCTTGCTCTTTGAAAATCGTAAACGAGGCAGATAGTTTCATTAAAATACGGCTTTAGAACCTCGCCCACCCCATCATCAGAACGTTCGAATGTGGCAGTTAATCCCAGCCTAAATGAGGCAGTATCCAACAAGGCCCGGCGAAAAAAGCTAGCGCCATAGCGATGAGTCTCGTCTGCAATAATCAGGTCAAAATGCCCAGTATATAATGGTGCGTTTTGCGCCACCGAATTAACAATCCCGATTGTAATCGGAGATTGTTGACGATATCGGTATCCGGGGCCACCGCCTATATGGGAAACGGTATCAAAACCTAGGTGTGCTTTTATTTCTCGGTGCCATTGCTCCTGGAGTGCGGTGGATGGAACCAAAATCAGGGAACGTTTTCTGGCCTTGATGAAATGATAGAGAAGTTGGATGGCAACCATGCTCTTGCCACTTCCAGTTACTGCTTCCACCACGCCGCGTCCTCCTGAACTTCGCCAAACTTGTAATGCCTGAACCTGCCAAGGAAAAAGCGGTCTGACAGGGCTTGTAAAACGATCTGGGATCCCTGGTGGCGGCGGTAAGTTTCTGCCTGGAACTACTTCAAAGCCTGGCAAATTAACATCAGGAACGCTTGCGCCCACACAGTTATCATCATCGATTGGCTTTTGAGGGTTCTCAATCCGACCGAGGGATGCAGTGCGTAACGTATTCTGGCCATTTATCGGTAAGGGTCGTGAATCTACTGGGGCACCTGCATCAGGCACTGAATCGTCTTTTAATCTCCAAAACGGAGGATTACTCCCAACAGGAACGAATAGATGCCTGTTGGCATAAAGAATGGGATTTATATGACTTTTCTTTAGATCTGAGATTTGCAGCTTGTGACGAAGAAAATTGGCGATGGCTTTGGCTGAAAGCGGGTGGGGGTGTTCCTGCAAAAGAACAACAATCTCTTGCACCATAGAAATCAGATCTTATGTCTGCCTGTTGGGCGGCCAAGCCATCCTTATCTATTAAATTAACACCTTATTACTTTGCAACACATCAACGTTTAGATCGGTCAAACTGGGGCGGGGTTAATTGGAATAAACTCGGTAACCTTCATCACGCAGGTATTCCGCCTCGAGAGCTTCGGCCGTGGTCGCGTGGCCCGAGGTCTCATACACATCGGCAGGTTCCAGATCCTCTCGGCGATGGAGCAAATAGTCCCTGACAAGCGTTGAACCACGAACCCTTGGATTGTCTTTGGGCCCGGGGCCATGGATGTGAATGCGGATACGTTTTTCGACATTGTCAGTAGAACCGACATATAGGCAACCCAGGCCAGGATTCTTTCGGCAGTCTGGGTTTTGGGCCAGAAACCTCGGTTCTTGTAGAACTTTGGGATCAAGTTCTAGAACATAAACGCGGCCTTTGTAGATGTATCTGGGTTTGCGTGGCGTTTTCGTTTGGCGGGTCGGCATGTTATGAGTTTATTTTTCCAGTGGTTCGGAGACAAGGTAAGGGTTGGTGGCGCTCTCGGTGGAGTATTCGCTGCCGTAGAGGCTGTAGGGGTTGTTAATGCTGGTGGCGCTGTACTCACTACCATACAGGCCGAAGGGGTTGGAGGTGGAGTTAAGGTCAAAGGGGTTGGCGCTGTCGACACCGAGGAAGGTGCCGTCCTCCGCGACCAGGACGGGAGGGTTTGCCAGAACGAGGGATTTAGTAGAGATGGAGATGAGGACTGTGATGAGAATTAGGTGGTTCATGGGGCTTCCTTTCAGTTTAAGTTGAGGTTGAAGTGATTGGGTTAGACTTTACCGGGGTAGCGGAGTTTTTTGAGACAGGTTTGGACGGATGAGCGGTCGAGATGAAGGGCCTGTCTGTAAAAGTATTCGAAGGCGGGGTCGATCTGGTCGTCCTTGGCTGTGGCTGCGAAGGAACGCCAAGCGAGAAGGAAAAGAGCACGAAAGAGGCCTGGGCGGTTATGGGGAAGGAA
>Ga0187843_10001034_pt1 | contig 18094 bp, 15 predicted proteins | sample SpaLakP09_SKY_43_FD_134516 | JGI IMG/M metagenome (GOLD analysis project Ga0187843, IMG submission 134516) | Oligotrophic lake water microbial communities from Sparkling Lake, Wisconsin, USA - SP09_SKY_43 | ecosystem: Environmental > Aquatic > Freshwater > Lake | place: USA: Sparkling Lake...
CTCACAGGATATGAAGACAGATCTTACGCCACTCTATGTTCTCCAGGGTATTGAGCGTCTTATCCAGCGCACCCAGACCTACCATAAGCTCTGGGCGGCGCTCCTTCGCTTCATGCTCGCCCCACACAAGCTTATTGTCAAGGAGCGCTTTACGAAGAAGGCCTTCGATACACTATGCGAGATGATTATTGTGAAGAACATGCAGAGCTGGGTGGTTCCTGGCGAACAGGTGGGAATCATCGCAGCGCAGAGCATTGGCGAACCATCTACCCAGATGACACTGAACAGCGTAGATTGGGATACAAAAATCATGATTGCCAAGAACGGTAAGATTGTCTGCCCGATGATTGGTGATTTCATTGATTCATATCTTGCTACTGCTGACCCTTCTCGTATTCAACATCTTGAGAACGACCAGCTGTATCTTGCTCTCGATGATGGAAACGATTGGAAGGCTGTCTCATGCGATGAGAATGGCAAAATGATGTGGACGAAGTTGGAGGCTATTACAAGCCATCCTGTTGTCAATGAAGATGGTTCTAACACGATTCTTGAGGTGAAGCTTGCTTCTGGTCGTACGGTGAAGGCCACGAAAGGTAAGTCATTCCTTACGCGCATTGATGGTAAGATTCAATGCATAAACGGCTCTGAGCTTTCTATCGGCGATATTCTACCTATTGCAAACTCTCTTGCGATTGATGAGGTTGACACAGTAGAGACTGTTTCAGTACGTGAGTATCTATCGCCAAAGGAGTGGCTCTATGGTTCAGATGTAGAGATGGCTCTAGATTGCCTTAATAGCCTAGACCGCCACTGGTTTCAGAAGAATAATGGAACTACCTTTACAGTTCCCTATAGTCGCAGTGATGCCTTCCGTGAGGCCTTTGTTGATGGCAAGAATAGTAATGCCTCTAACATTAAGAAGGGGTTCGTATATCCTGCACGCACTCGATCAAATACTTCACAGATTCCTGAGAGTATTCCGTTAACAGAGAATTTTGGCTTCTTTGTTGGTGCCTATCTTGCTGAGGGCATGAGTAATGCTACACAGATTAATATTACAAACAATGATGAGAAATATCTTGAGAGAGTCAATGCATTAATGGGTACATGGAATGTAGGAACACATGTTGTATCAGCTGACCGTGAAGCTAAAAAGACTGGTATTAAGGGTCACACAACAAGCCTAGTAATTCATTCAACTGTACTAGCGACTTTTATGCAGAAGGCATTTGGGCGTGTATCGTATGAGAAGACACTACCTGATTGGGTCTTCCAGGCACCCATGAACTTTATCAATGGCCTAGTCGATGGCTATTTCAGTGGTGATGGTACTGTAGAGAAGAAGACGGGTTGTGTAAAGGCTACTTCCGTTTCAAAGGATCTGATTGTTCGTATTGGAACTCTTCTTGCACGGTTTGGAATCTTCAGTACTGTATCAGAGCGTCTTCCTGAGGTTGGAGTCTTTGATTCAGTACGAACCAACTATACTCTATACATTCCTGTCAAGTATAGCAATGTCTTTGCTGACACTTTCAAACTTACAGTGGAATCTAAGCAAACACTTCTAGAGGAGCACTTTCCCTCGCCGAAGGTGTGCCGTCGTGAGACCACTGGTGATATGGTATGGGATACTATTGTTGATATTACAGAGGTGCTACCGATTAATAACCGCGTATACGATCTTACGGTTCTAACTACCCGTAACTTTATGACACTAGACTGCCTGGCATGCAGAGACACTTTCCATTTAGCTGGTGTTGCATCGAAGTCGAATGTTACGCGTGGTGTTCCGCGCCTGAAGGAGCTCCTCAAGGTCACTCAGAATCCGAAGGCGACTTCACTGACGATTTATCTCAAGCCTGAGTTCCGTGGATCAAAGGATAAGGCGCGTCAGGTGGCGCAGGACCTGGAGCTAACGCTTCTAAAGGATATCACAGTAAAGACTGCAGTCTATTATGATCCGAATGATGATGCTACGGTGATCGAAGATGACGCAGATCTTATCAAGTTCTACAAGCTGTTTGAGTCCGATGAGGAGGGTGTTACAGAGGGAGAGACTACGAAATGGAGTGCGTGGCTTCTACGCTTTGAGATGGATCGTGAGCGTATGTTCCGTAAGAATATCAGCATGGATGATGTAGCCTATGTTCTTCGTACGAAGTTCGGCGAGGCTCTCCACCTCATCTACAGCGACTACAATAGCAATAAGCTTATTATGCGTATGCGTCTGCCCGATGAGATGAAGGGCAGTCTCGATGATATGACGAGTCTCAAGAAGTTTCAGAATCGTATTCTAAATGGTATTGTCTTCCGCGGTGTTCCTGGTATTAAGTCGATTACCTTCCGTGAGGATAAGGATATGCTTGAGCTAGTCGACGGATCTTACAAGCAGATTACACAGTACGTTCTTGATACTGACGGTAGTAATTATCTCCAGGTAATGAATCATCCATATGTAAACTCATCAAGACTCATGTCATCTCACGTACATGATATCTATGATATTCTTGGTATTGAGGCAACGAGGGCGCTTCTACTGAATGAGATTACAACACTCTTTGAGGAGGCTGGTGTTAATAATCGCCATCTTGGTCTACTGTGTGATGTAATGACGCGTGCAGGCCGGCTAATGTCAGCAGATCGTCATGGTATTAATAAGACCGATATTGGTCCTCTTGCAAAGGCCTCCTTTGAAGAAACGGAGAAGATTCTTCTAAATGCGGCTCTCTTTGGTGAAATGGATCCAGTCACGGGTGTATCTGCGAATATTATGACAGGTCAGCCCATTCGCGGTGGTACAAGTTTCTTCAATGTGCTACTTGATGAAGGCGCCTTCCTTCGCCTACAGGAGGGTCTACCGCCTGTAGAGGGAGACGAGGAAGAGAAGGAGGGGCCGACACAGGAACAGATTGATGCTGTAATCTATGAGGATGATAGCGATCTGTGTTCGTCGGCGCATCTACGTATGAATATTGCTATGCCAAATGGTAATAAGATTCTTGAAGAGCCTGATGTAGAGATTGATGTGATTGATGCGAGAGATGAGGATTAGTAAAGCCAAGTACTTGGCGGTACTAGATATTACACCTTATCTAAACCCCAGTTTCTATTATAATACATGGATGCATATATACAAGAAAAACCGCCTTGGAAAACGGTAGAATGGATCAAAAGTCCATTTTGGACCACAATTCCAGAAATCCAGTATGTTGATTGGATATCAGATGCAAATGAAAATGCTGTGAAAATCAAAGAAGAAATTCGTGAACTTGATAAGGAGCATAAGTGGGAGCTTGCCAAAAAAATGGTTAATCCGTATGAACTTGTTTATACGCACGATGATGATAGATTACCTCCATCTCTAAGTTTAGAATATCCTTTATCACGATCATTTTTTAAGATGATTGAGATTCTGAATGTTTCAAACTTTTTTGAGTCTATGGGAAAAAATACAAATAATTTTCGATCGGTGCATGTAGCAGAAGGGCCTGGTGGATTTATTCAGGCCCTGCATAATCGTGCTGAAAGTAAAAACAAAAATATTACAAATTCTTTTGCAATGACTTTAAAACCGACAAATCCGCATGTTCCTGGATGGAAAAAGGCAACTCAGTTTCTACAAAAATACAGACAGGTAAAAATTCATTATGGGGTCGATGGTACTGGTGACATATATGTCAATGAAAATCAGGAATCTTTTATAAATATGTGTGTTCCAAAGGCCCATATTTTTACCGCGGATGGTGGATTTGATTTTAGTGTAGATTATGCTCTTCAAGAACAACGTGTTTTTAATTTACTTATATGTTCCGCTACGATCGGTGTAAGAAGTCTTATCAAGGGAGGGCAGTTTGTTCTTAAATTATTTGACTGTAGTTCACCAAATACAAAAAGTCTAATCCTCATACTTTCAAGATGTTTTACAGATTGGACTCTTTATAAGCCGGCAATGACACGCCCATGCAATTCAGAGCGATATTTTATTGGGCGAGATTTTCGTGGTGTAAATGCCAATCATATTGTTAAATGTCTATTAGAAATTCAACAATATAGTGCGAATGATAAATATCCAATTTTTTCACATGAAGTTCTTTCTGAAATCAAATTTTTAGAAAAACACATTCAGACTACAACTGATCTACAGATTGATGCAATTAAACTAGCAATATCATTAATTAAAAGTCCAGAAGAATGGTGGAAAACATGGTATGCAAAATGTTTAAAAAAGTCAAGTCTATGGTGTGAAACATTTCGTGTACCATACACATCTGAAAATACACATACATCAATGACAAAACTTCGATTTCCGAGTTATTTCTGAGGCGCCGAGTCAGATCCAAACTTTTTATAGAGACGTTTTCCTACAATTACAGAAGCATCGTGCTGTGTTAGATTTCCAGTGTCCATATGATCTAACATAGCAAGCATAACCTGTAGATTACTTGCATCATAACCGGCCGGATCAGTAATCATATCAAAAAGATGTTTATAGTCCGCTACAAATTCAGGTAGAAGTTCTTTTATTTCATTAACGGGCCGTCTCTGACGAAGATATTCCTGTGTCGTTGATACCATTGATCGTATATAAACGGCCCGTTCTTTTGCATTAAATTCATGAGCTTTCTTGGCGGCGGTGGCGGCGGCGCTTTCATAGCTTTCACGGTCTAGTTTGTTTCCGGAAATGGGCATATCTAGATTTATTACGGATTAAGTTATTATAAAAAACACGAGAGATGAAAAGAATGGAGGGTGGCAGAGGTCATTCAGAAACTGTACCTGTAATTTCAGAACTTGATAAAGAAATTCCTCATCTTCCTGTTGAAATAACCAGATTTAGAGATGTTCTCAATGATTATAAGGATAAGATTCTCGAATCTTTAACACCACATAATATTGATGAATCACCCAATGTAGCACAAAATATGAATCTTTTTGATAGTGCTGGTTCTAAAATTCAAAGATTGGCAAATATTCTTGAAGCAATTTTATCAGAGACAAAGGATGAAATAGATTATACAAATGTTATTACAATTGTATTAAGTAATAAACATTTGGAAGAAGATCGTAATCAGCTTATGGATGACATTGATTCAATATTTAAAGTATTTAATCATAAAAAAGTATCCCTTGATAAACTTCGTAGAGATGATAGCTTACGAGATGATTGTTTACATTATGTAACAAATGATTTAAAAGTGCATATGTTTAGTCTAAAAAATCAACCTATAAACTAGAATGTCTGAGAAGAAACATAATTATGAAAAATCACTAGGCTATAGTGCAAAAAAAAAGTGTAAAGAAGGATATTATAAGAAAAATTCATACATTTCACATTCAGGAACTCGTGTCCCTGCAAGATGCGTTCGTTCGACAACAGTTTATAAAAATACTGGAAAACATAAACGGTCAACTGTGTATGTTCCATCAATAAAAACACTTGCAAAAAAGGCATGTCCCCCCGGTATGATTGAAAGAAAGGCTTATACACGTAAATTTTCAAATAATATTAAACAAAAGGGGTACACAGTTCGTAGATCTTCCGGAACAGTCTATCTAGTACATCCAAAAGTACAAGGATCTACTGTCAAACCTACATGCATAAAAGATAGGGGAAAGCCAAAAACGAGAATTGTTGTCCGTCGCAAGGGCGAGCTTTCAAAGTTTGGTTATTCATTTAGAATAAGTGACGATAAACGCCATACGGCTCTACGGCAGGCGGTGAATGAATTTGGAGCTCTAGGTGTTTATAGAAAACTAGATGCTGTTGCAAAACTGAGTAAAACCACTATTCCAGAGGCTTCGCGTATATTTGAAAATGATAGAGAGTGGGTAAAATCCCATTTTGGTCCAATTACAGATTCTAAAAAATAGTATTTATTATGAGAAGAATATGAAGTATACCTTCGTTGTATCAGCACTAGTACTTCTTATTGTTGCGAACGTTTTAATGTTTTTACAGTTTTCAGATATGACTGGATTTGGTGAGGGATTTCAGAATGCTGTTGCTGCCGCGTCACCACCTCCTAGTATGGTGCCACCTCCTAATATGATGCAACCCTCTGCCAATTCGACAGTATCCATGGGTGCAAATGCTCCTACTGCTTCATTAGCCGAGGGATTTACATCATATCTTCTTGAAGATGGCGCAGGTGCCAAGGATAACTACCAACCTATGGGCGCATATGATGGAGTCCAGCTGAAGACTGGTAATACGACATCAACATGGCGGTATACTGCTCCCAATGAGAAGCTACTTGGTGATGAGTTTGTACCAGGTCCTGACAATCTTTTCTTATTTAAGAATAATCAGTGCAAGCCTGAGTGCTGTGGAGCGAGTTTTTCATGTAACGGTGGATGTGTCTGTACATCTCCCGAACAGCGGCAGTACCTTGCTTCACGCGGTGGAAATCAGACGGCGCCTGGAGACAATCCTTAAAGAGGCATTATTAGATCCTCCCCAGTACCGCCAATTACTAGATGTTATAATATACCTAACTTTATCATTAAATGCTAAAGTTAAGAATATTTCACTAGATAGCAGTAATCTAAAAAATAAATCTTAGAATTAAAGACACATGTATTCACACTGTATTATCGGTGCAGGAACAAGTGGCTTACTACTTTTACTACTTCTTATAGAACATGGAATTAATCCATCAACAATTCTAATAATAGATCCCTATTTTGATGGCGGGGATCTTCGCAGAAAATGGGGACAAGTTATTTCAAATACTCCCTGGTCTAAAACATATGAAAGTTTAAAAACCGCCTTTCCATCTCTAAAAATGCCCTTATGGGCCACGGAGATATCATTAGATAATTTAACACCTCTTTCGCAAATTATTGGTCTTATTCATGAACTTGCATTACCAATTCTGTCTAAAATCAAAATGATTCAAGGTACTGTTAAAAAGGCCGAGTATGATAAAGTATGGAATGTGTCGGTACAACATGAATCTGATGTTAGTGTAGTGGATACTGAAAATATTTATTTTAATATTGGTTCAGAGCAAAAAACACTTGATCTTTCTATACCATCTATTCCAATAGATATTGCTCTTAACATAACATCTCTCCGATCATATGTTAAATCAACCGATAAAGTGATTTTATTTGGTACAGCTCACAGCGGAACTCTTATTTTAAAAAATCTAGCGGATCTTTCAATACAAACAACAGCAATCTATCGCGCAACTAAACCCTTCTTTTTTTCACGTGACGGTGAATATAATGGTATAAAGGGTGATGCTGCAGTATTTGCTGATGAGATTATTCAAAAGAAATACCCCACCCTTAATGTTATATCAGCATCGCTTGTATCATCTGTAATTCGCGAAACTCGTTCTGCAAATTGGGCGATCTATGCAACAGGATTTGAACCTCGTAATAGTATTGAAATAAGTGTAAACGGTGAAAAAAAATCCATAGTAAAATACTCCCCAACGACTGGTAAAATTACAGATTGCCCCAATGCTTGGGGCTTTGGAATAGCTTATCCAAGTCAAGCCCCGGATGGAATACATTTTGATGTTGGTGTAGCATCATTTATCGAACATATAAAGTGTGCCTTGTTCTAAATCTTACTAGTGCCTGCCATCAAATATGAAAGTTAGGGTGTGTCTAAAGTAATGTCTTATACCATCAAATACGCTCTTTGAATTCTTAAGAATACTTAGAGAGTTCTACTATGAACAGCGTATCAAGTCTTAGTAAGGCCAAAAATAATACTCTAAATTCTTTAACGAATTTTGCTACAAAAACAATTCCAAATGCTACTGTAAGTGCCCTTAATTCTGTTTCGGATTTTGCTACAGAAACCGTACCATCTGCTCTTAATTCTGTTTCGGATTTTGCTACAGAAACCGTACCATCTGCCTTTAATTCTGTAATAAACAGTGCTACAACAACTCTTAACTCAGCAATACCAAGTGCAAATAGTTTAATTCCATTTTCAACGAATAAAAGTGCCAATAAGAATAATAGCACTAATAAAAATGCCAATGCTAATACTAATGCCAATGTTTTTACAAATGTAAACTCTGCTGTTTCTAAAAATTCTTCAATGTTTTCTGGCTGGAAATTTATAGCTATGATACTTCTTGTACTTGTAGCAATTATAACAGCAGTTATTATAATATTTAAAGATCAAATAGCCGAGGCCTATAAAAATTTAGTTGTTTCATTACGTAATGCATTTGGAATGGATACAACTGATGTAACCGAACAGCCTTTATCATCTGTCACAGGTCCTGTTGATACTCCTAAAGATGTAAGTTACGAAAATAAACAGGCTTCAAAAAGTATTATTCAAAAAGTTCTTCCATTTGGTACAGACGAAGTCTTCAATGTAAGCTCAAATGACTATAACTACTATGACGCTGAACCTCTATGCAAAGCTCTTGGGGCTGAGCTTGCTACATATGATCAGGTGAAGGACGCTTGGCAAAATGGCGCAGATTGGTGTAATTATGGATGGGTAAAGGGGCAGGTCGCTGTTTATCCAACACAAAAATCAACTTGGGAAAAGGTTCAGAGTGGAGCTGAAGATGAACGCGATGCGTGTGGACAGCCAGGTGTAAATGGTGGATTTTTTGATAATCCTGAAATGCGGTTCGGTGTAAACTGCTATGGTAAAAAGCCAGATCAGTCAACAAATGATGAACGCGTTTTAATGATGAATGGATCTATACCAAAAACAGCACAGGCTCTAAAGGTTGATAAAAGAATAAATGAGTTCAAAGCTGAAGCCGATAAACTAGGCATTTTACCATTTAATAATGATAAATGGGAGTCACCTACGTAACGCCCAGAACTCAGTTTATTTTAGTTGCTCCACTAAATGCCATCCATCTTGCTAGATCATTCTTTTTTATCTTTTTAGGATCGAGAGGCACACCTTTTAATTTCCAGGCAACCATTTCAGGAAATTCATTATGCATTATTTTTAAGAACTCCTTTTGTGTATGCCTATAATCTATTTTTGAACCTACCCCAGTGTAATATATCATTATAAATTTTTATAGAGCTATATTCCTTAGACCGACGTTAAATTAACAATCTTAGTACTCCTGAGCCTCCTGTAAATAAATATCAATACGGCTTGAATTTTTATCATCTACATCATTTTCATAATGATCTTCCAACATTTCATTCAAAATCTTTGTTTGAGGAGAACTTTCTAAATCGAGTTGTCCCCAAATAAATTCTTGTACATCAAATCTACGATCCTGCCCTCGCGTATCTTCATGAAAATCAGTAACATTACCCCAAACATTCCAAAATGTATCCCATGCATCATAACTGATATTATAATAAAAATGTGACTTATGATCTTCATTTGTTTCTGTATTTGGAAAGCCATAATTCCAGTTACTTGCTAGACATGAGACTCCCATATTTTCATAAAGTCCTGTAGCTATGCAATTTCTTAAATGATCTTCAGTTATAGCCCACGAATACCCTTTTGATACAATAAAAGGGTAGAGGCCATTTTTAATAAATGCAGTTAGCCAAACCTTCCGTTTTAAAATGCATGCATTATTAATTCTTATTGGTGCATTTAGCCATGCTTCAAACTTCATATGACCTTACAATACTGGTTCTATATTATTCTTGTGTAAAAACTTTAGACCAGTAGTCACTTCAGCGTGTACGTTTTAGTCGTTTTAATAATTCAAATGTTCTATTATCTTTTATAAACTTTAAAATATCTCCAGTTTCATCTTTTTTGCCTGTAGTTGATCTATAGTATAAATGAAGAAGCTCTTCTAACGATTTAAATGTAAGATTCTGATACTGTTTCTCCTCATTTACACTAAGTCTACCATTTTCAATTTGTATTATTGCCTTCTCGTAGTTTGCCTGTTTTAGTTTTACTAGTATTGTTTCTTCATATCGATCTCTTTCTCGCCTAGCATCATTTACTTGTTTGTTATAGTTTGTTATAAGTGTATCATAATGAACCCAGTGTCGCACAAGATTACCAAGATCATTCATGTTTAGTGATATTGGAGCTGTCATCCTACTGTAGTAAATGGCTTTATATCAATGTTTCCCGCGCGAATTTGGAAAACAATTACGCCAAGTGTGATAAGTACAGCTAATAGAAGAAGTGCAAACATTACACAAATAAGTATAATATATGGAAAAATCTTCTTTAAAATATGATTCAATATTGGATCTAACATTTTCGATTTAATCGTTAATTGAACGGTATCTTTATTAAAAAACTCAATAATTTTTTGCAGTATTCCTTGACTCCATTTATTTGTATTACTCATTTCTATATTGTTGTTTGCCTAAAGTGCTACAGCTTAAACCGCATAGATGGATTTTGCAAGTCCAATAAAGGAACCAAACGGCTCCAGTAAAATACTCATTGAAACAATGAATTTCTTAAAGATTGAATACGAATCAAATGAAACTGAAAAACATACGACTCCACCCTATGATTCCCCACATTTTCAGAAATATATCGGTGAAATTGCACTATTATATGAAGTGTATTCACAAAAATGGTTTTCACGACCGGTAATGCCAGCATTCTTTCTATCACGTTTAATGCATTCATGGAATACTGAAAATCATTTACCATATTGTGGAAAATTTAAAAGTGTCAATGATTCAATTACAGTTTATCAGGAATGGTGTCCGGAACAACTTATAGTTCAACTGCAAAATTTCACAATTGTCTGGGGACTTCAGAATGTTACATACAATACTCCAAAAAATACTATCTCCGGGCCGATTGAGATTGAACTAGAGCATATACCACTCACTGACTCTACAGTCTTACCACTTGAAAGAACTCTCCGATCAAGAGCTCTTCGTAAAGTTCGAGAGGCTCGGCTTATAGCATGTATTTCCAAATCTAGAGCTGATACTTTAAGTTTACGATACTATGAAAAATACGGAAATCTTGAAACTCTTGACTCGGATTCAAATTTGTCTTCTGACTTTGAATAAAAATAGTGTGTAGCACTATTACAGAAGCAACAATGGCCCCTCATCACAAAGGACTTTCCCCAATGCTCGTTTTAGCTGCTCTTGTTGTAGCAGTTGTTGCAGTAGCCTATTTACAGCCATCACTCTTCTTACAGAAGGATGGGTTCCAGTCAACTCTTTCTGCTGCCTCCAACTATTCAGCTCCTGCTGGTGGAGTTTCAACGGGTGGAGAGCAACGTGAGGCCTTTGTTAAGAATGCCCCCGAGGTGATGCCAGTCCCCTCATCTGGCCCCGCGAATTTCGGCAGTGCGGAGCCCCCATCTGGATGCTATCCTCGCGATCAGCTCACACCCAGTGAGCTTCTTCCGAAGGATCCTAACAGCACGTGGGCTCAGCAGAATCCCATGGGTACGGGATCTCTAAAGGGTAAGAACTTCCTTTCTGCAGGTGCTCTTATTGGTGTCAACACGGTGGGTCAAAGTCTCCGGAATGCGAACTACCAACTTCGCTCTGAGCCTGCTAACCCCCAGGTCCCTGTTACAGTCTTTAACGTTCCAACAATTGAGCCAGATGTTAACCGTCGCTCACTTGAAATTGCTTAAATACTTAGCGGGCTGTCTGTGTAAAATCATGATTCAGGGATTACGCTAATCCATCAATCAAGACTCTTTCCCAACTATTCTCAGAGAACGTAATGAGTGATCTCATGTCATCATTACAAAATGCTTTAAATCAAACAAAACAGCTTTTTTACGGTGGAGGAAAATATCCGATGGTATCTGTTAAAAGTAACATCGATGGCTATAGCTATAATGTTCGTGACTTGCCTGATAAGCAAGAGGCATCAGATATGATGGCTCGTATCCGTCTAAAGATGAAAAAACTAAAAATTCATCTAGAATCTAAATTTCCCGATAAGCCTCAGGTGCAACAACTTGTTAGAAATTTTGACGCTGAAGCACATCGTCTAGGAGAGGCCACACCCGATGATGAATTTACAAGTTACAGTGTAAATAAAGGTGAATCGGTTCATTTTTGTCTCCGACAGCGTGAAGGATCAAATGAATCAATTGTTAATGAGAACATTATAACTTTTGTGGCAATACATGAAATGGGACACATTATAACAAAAACGGTGGGACATGGTCCAGATTTCTGGAACAACTTTGCTTGGCTTTTACAAGAATCAGAAGCAATCGGTATTTACAAGAAGGAGAATTTTGCAGCGCATCCAGTATCATATTGTGGTATGAAAATAACAGATGAACCTACCTACGACCCCTCTAAAGATGGTACTGATCTCTCAGTAGGCACTGCTAAATAAATCCGCTATTAGCTTCTCATTCTAGCCATCAGAGCCAAGTACTTGGCGGTATCCTGATGTGGAGTTAATACTACAAATCAAGACCTAACTACCAAATAGATGGCAAGTGCCGACGAAATTCAATCGTATATTGAATCTATTTTAGATCCAAAACCGATTGATTCATTAGATCCTGTACGAGATCTACATATTTTTATATATGAATCTCCAACTGAAGAACCACATGAATTACATCTGACTTCTATATACCCATTTATGACTATATTAGATGTGAAACTTGCAATTTATGACAAGCTTAAAATGGATGATAGGGCCTTACCTGAGTTTGTTTTTCTTGGTAAGAGAATTCTCCCTGGCAAGAAACTCACACCAGTCGAATTTAACTGGTCTTTATCAACCCAGCCTACTGATGCTGTATCATTATATCCGCCTTTTAGTCTTACGGCACCAGATCCGCGATTTGTAGACTCAAATGGTACTAAAATACAAAATGGGCGTACACAAACAGATCGTGTTACCTTAGAGGATAAATACAGTGATGGTATACCAATACTATATGCGTATTTATATTCTGCGGTCGAAGCCTCTATTCAAGGGGTTAGACCTCTCAGTGAAAGAGATTGGAATGGACGTATTTATCCATATTTTCCTAGCATCCCAATGACAAATGATAGACCAACTGATATTCAGAGAGATACTGCTAAAAAACTTACAAAGGCCTTTATACGTAAACGCCAGTTTTTTATGAAATTAAACAGTATTTTAAATGGTGGGGATCCAATTTACTATCTCTCTTTAAAGGCTGTAGGATCTATTCTACTTACTTTTAAAAATCCTGAAAAAATCTCGGGTATAGAACATATTTTCTACACAGTTCCTGTTACAGATCTCGTGCCATATATGCGTCTTTTACCAGTTGAAGGTGAACCTATTTCAAAGGTTCATATGATTGGAGATATTCCTGATGTTGAAAATCCTGATTATTTACGTCAATGGTCTCAAGAGAGAAATCCAACGCCTGAACGCGACTTTGTACTTGTTAAAGTAATGATAAAGAAGGGTACTTCACCGTTATATTCGACAATACGTCTATATGATGATGGAACTGCCGATATTACTTTAGAGCCGAGACGTGGTATTAGTTATTTGGATACTGAAATTGAATTGGAGGGTTTTTCTCCTGCAATTGTTTCTGCAATTGCAGGATTCTCGTATCTTACGCGTCCTCCTCAAATTACAAATGGAACTTTTTTATTTGATATTAATTTGAGGGATGTTTTTAAAACAAAATTAGATGCCCGTATAATTCGCGGGCGCCTCCCAATTTTTTCAGCAATTTTTCAGGAAATTCGCGCGCCTCCAGGAGATACTGCTGAAATTGTACTGCGCTATAAATTAGTTAGTAACTTTTTAAGAGAGGATACAATTGAATCCTATATAACAATGATAAGGAGTCGTAAATTATTAAAGGGTGACTCATATATTGCAGATTTACCCGATTTAATTTCAAATGAATTTCAGATCTCAAAAGAACGTGCTAGGGAATATCTTGAGAAAAAATTGCAAAGCGCCAGTGATATTATTATGGCAAATCCAGAAACGAAAGAGTACACCTTAAATAATAATACTGGAATTGATATTGCTATATACACAAACGAACATCCAACATACAAAATTAAAGTGTTTAATGTGAATTCATACATAAATATGCAACGTTTAATCACATTTGTATCACTATTAATGAGTAGACCAGAACAGGAATTTGCAGTACCTGAAGAACATGTTGCTGAATATGAATTAGCTGAGGTTGAGGAAGAGGAAGAGGCTGAAGCAGAAGCCGAGGGTGTTGCAGAAGCAGAAGCTGTGGGTGTTGCAGAAGCTGTTCCTGAAGCAGAAGCTGAGGGTGTTGCAGAAGCCGAGGATGTATTTGAAAATGATGATAAGGGGAGTGTTCCAGATGAACTTCCAGACTATTTACTTGATTTCGCAGGTGATAACATGACCTTAGAACAGGAGCATGCTGAAGAAGAGGCTGCCGCGGCAGAAAAGATTGAAGGGACTGTAATGCCAGAGCCACCCTTACAAAGTAAGTTTGCAATGAAAAAACGTGCAAATGTTGCTGCCGCTGCGACCTTTGCAGAACCTGAAGTAACAAGCAAGTTTGCACTGAAAAAACGTGAAAATGTTGCAGCCGCTGCGACTTTTGCAGAACCTGAAGTAACTGGTCGGCGTTCAGGAGGTCTCGAAACATATTTTTCAGATAAATTAAAGGAAGCAGATCGTCGCCTCTTTGAATTTAAACAGACTGACGGTTCCGCAAAAACAAAATATGTCGTACAATGTGCCTCGAACTTAATGAGACAGCCGGCAGTTCTCAATGAAGTACAATATCAGCGTATGAAAGATGAATATAAAGATCTTCTCGACAGCGGTGAAATTACATTTTTTCAATTTCCACTAGAAAGAGATAAAAAGGCATTTCCATACAATCCTGATCCTAAAAAAGAATATTACACAATTATGAAATATGGTTCATCACCTCGCGTACAGAATTATTATATATGTTGTAAATATTTTTGTATTCGTGATGTAATTATGATTCGTGAAAAAGAATTAGAGGGTACTGTTTTACGTAGAGCTGTAAGACAGGCAGACGGATCAGAACGTAAGACAAAGGAGCCTGGTACATGTCCTTTTTGTGAAGGAACTGTTGTAAAAAATAAACGTTTTCCTGGTGTAAATGAGGTTGTTATAGAGAGAAAACGGAATATTGGTAATGGTCGCGACCTATATATTCGTTTTTTAAAGAAAACGAATCATCCAGAGGGCCTTTTTCTCCCCTGCTGTTTTTTAGAGGATCAGCCAATAAGAATAGGACAACATCCAGCCTTTCAAGAAGCGGATCAAGTTATACAGGGTGCGATTGCATCCCCTGAGGCAGCAGCGGAAGAAGTAGCACAGGATGAGGGTCTAATAATAACAGATGAAACAACACTTCTTGAAACTATTACAGTTTCTTATGAAACCACCCTTCTCACTGCTAGAACAGCTTCAATTGTAGGGGCTGAGAAACTTCCCCTAGATCCCGCATTAAAAAAGATTAGAAAGGTATTGAGATTTGATAAAACAAAGGGTCGTAGAGTCGATCTTGAGGAGGAGGCTGGTAAACGTCTCCCTCCTGAAATTACCCAGCCCCAAATTGGAATTCTTCCAACTCAAATTAATGAATATTTCTCACAGAATCCCACTGATATAGTTTCACGCACATTTAATCCTCAGAAACTTACGCCAGGATCGAGAGGATTCTTACGTATTGGAGTACAAAATTCAAGCCGTCATAGAAATGATTCGTTTTTGGCAGCTGTTGCGATTTATTTTTATAAAATGGATACTGTTGATGAAATTAAAGAAATGTTAACTGATGTGATTCAGCCCCGTGTATTTTTATCAATGAATTATGGTAATTTCGCACTTGAAATGTACGATCCAATGTGGGTTCCGCGTACAATTGTAGAGAATCCAAAGGGTCTTCCTCCAACTCGCGAACAAATTAAGAATTGGGCCTATAATTATTTAAGAATTCGAAAACTAACTGCCAGAAATGAGGATCTTGTTAAACGTGCATATTTATCATACGATAAATTTCGCTGGTGGCTTGCCTCTACAACTACACGGAAGGAATATAGACATTTCGCACATTTTTTCTCACTTCCAGGACTTATGAATATTGGAAGGCGTTCCTATGCACTAGATTCCTCTAAAATCTCAGAATATCGTAGACCAGGCGTTATTTTCATTGTTCTAGATATTTTAGAGTCTGGTGAACTGAAAATTCGGTGTACCCCATATGCAATGCAAAATGAGGTTTTAGCCACCTCTGATATTGGATTCCTTTTTCATCACTATAGCGGTATATGGGAGCCAATATTTTATTATGATAATAAGGCTCTTCTCAACGGTGAACTCAATCAATCCTATCTTACATTTTCGGGTCTAAGAGAGGGCGATCTACTTGATGGTAAATTTCCCCCTATAATCCGCAAGAGACTTGAAGAATTCAGAACACAATGTTCCTCTAGAACAGGTGGTCTCGGTATCTATACGAGTTCAGCTGGTATAAAGTCGACGAAGGTAGTAGCCCTTTCAATAGTAAAAAAGATGCTTTCAGCCCAGCAATTATACGGATTTATACGTGATGCGTATAATCATATTGTGGCACTTGTTTATAGAATTGAACCAACGGGACTTATTGCAGTTCCTGTAATTGACGACGGCCTCAGTTTTATAGATTTAGAATATAAATTAATTATGGATTGGGACGATTTTGAACCAGCTACAATAGGCCAGGTAGTATCTTTTTACAGGAAGTTTGTTGAACCCGTTTTCCCTACACTATATAAAATACAGCATGCTGTCAAAACGGCCTCTACACAGCGTATAGAATCGGTCCAGCTTTCAAATGGTCTTTATATTCCTGTAGGTGTTGTGTCAAATCTTCCAGAGGGTCTAATTCTACCAGAACCAATTCAAACTATTGAAGAAATGGAATGGAGTATTAATAAGAAGATTGTTGTAGAGTCTACAGTTATACCGGAACAATTTGATGATAAGGACCTATTGAAGACTGAAGAGTTTAATGAGAGTTTCGAATATCTTAGAATTACATTTTCAAATTGGTTAAATTCTAACGAGGACGGTGGAAATTTTAGGCGTGAATTAGAGGATGTAATTTTTTCCAAAGAATTTCCAATTTATGAAAAACGGCGACGACTACAAATTAAAATTGCTCCAATTGTTGAAAAGTGGATTGCTGAGAAAAATGAGGACAAGCCCAGACAGATTAGTATTTTAAGAAAGGATTGTACTCTACTTGCTGAAAAAGACTGCAAGGGACTTTGTTCTTGGAAAACCGATTCTGGAAAATGTTTGATTCATGTATCAAAACCCTCCACTACAACTATAGATGGGCGCGTCCAGGCCTCAGGTGGATCGATTCTACTTCTCCGTTTAATTGAAGAATTGATTCGGTTCGGTGGAAGACGTAAACAGATCTTTGAAGGGCGTGTATCTGAAATTACGGTATTAACGGGTCCAATACGTGAAAACGATCAATATATAATTCCTGAAAGATCTTATACATGGACTGAAATGTTGCGAAATGATTGGACGAAAGTTGCAACAGATGAGCCGGTGTTTATTGAAGAAATGGTGAGTGATACAAATGAAATTGTGGCGCCTGTTGCAGTTACGGAATTAACAAAGCTTCCAGATGCCGTCTCTAAAATCTTGAATCCATCTGGAACAGATCCTCTTGCCGATAGGCTCCGTCTGTATCCATCACCAAGTGGTATTATACCTCTTCTAGCACTTTTACAGGTAACAGGAGCTGATATTGGATTAGTAGATCAGAAAAAACTGGATGATAAGACAATGACTGCACTTGTTAAGAAATCACTTATACCAGTTATACAGATTGATTTACAGGAGCGTGACGCGTCTAAACAAATTATGGCTAGACGAGCACCGCGTGATAGATTTTATAAGTATGCTATTTTTGTAATTAAAGAAGACGGCTCGCCGAATATTATAGTAACTGATCCTGAAGCTCCTGCACTTCTTCAATCTGGTGATATTACTGCAGAAACGAGAGCTATTTTTGAAAATAAAGCGATTACCAAGACTGTGTTTGTATTAGCCAAGGGATAACGTTATGCTATAACGTCTAGTACTGAAGTTAAGTACTCCCCATGGATAAGGCCACAAGGTGGCCTTATGACATTGGATTGACTTTAGCTTCTCGTTCTAGCCATCAGAGCCAAGTAC
>Ga0187843_10001037_pt1 | contig 18046 bp, 20 predicted proteins | sample SpaLakP09_SKY_43_FD_134516 | JGI IMG/M metagenome (GOLD analysis project Ga0187843, IMG submission 134516) | Oligotrophic lake water microbial communities from Sparkling Lake, Wisconsin, USA - SP09_SKY_43 | ecosystem: Environmental > Aquatic > Freshwater > Lake | place: USA: Sparkling Lake...
AGTCCGGTCAAGCCGACCCTAAGACCTCTTATACAGCGCTACTCTTTTCTAAGGGTGACGATGGAATCTTAAAAAAGATTGGTGAGGAGGCTACAGAGGCGGTGATGGCCGCCAAGGATGCTCGCAACGCTAACTTGGCTCCGGAGCAACTAAAGCTTTTAGTGGGCGAGATGGCCGATCTTTGGTTCCACTGTCTGATTGCCTTATCCCAGTTTGACTTACGCCCAGAGGACGTCATTTCTGAGCTAGAACACCGTTTGGGGACCTCAGGGATCGAAGAAAAGGCCGCCAGAAAAGCTGCCAGCAAGGAGTAATTAATGCCTCACGATGCAAATTGCCTGTTTTGTAAGATTTCTCAAGGAGCAATCCCATCCCAAAAGGTGTATGAAGACGAGGAAATCTATGCCTTTAAAGATATCAACCCAGCCGCCCCTATCCATTTTCTAATGATTCCTAAGAAGCATATCCCTATGCTGGAGTCAGCAGAACTAGCAGATGCGCCATTGCTAGGTAGAATGATGGAATTAGCACCACGTTTGGCCAAGGAGCAGGGTTGCCGTCCTGGAAAAGATGGTGGCTTTAGATTGGTAGTGAACAATGGCGCAGATGGTGGGCAAGAGGTTTATCACTTGCATTTGCATGTGATGGGCGGTCCGCGTCCCTGGAAAAAATAGTTCGAGGAGATTAAAAATGGGTTCATTTAGCATTTGGCATTGGTTGATTGTTTTGGTGATCGTGATGTTGGTATTCGGTACCAAAAAATTGCGGAATATTGGTACTGACTTAGGCGGTGCTGTAAAGGGATTTAAGGATGGAATGAAGCCGCCTGAAGCAGGTGAAGAGCCCAAAGACCAAATCCAGCAAACTGCTGCTGCATCAACAGAAAAAACGGTCGATGTTCACGCTAAGGACATCAACAAGTAATTGTTGATAGAAATAATGCATAACTGCAATGATTGATCTTGGAGTTTCAAAACTTGCACTTATTGCAGTAGTTGCATTAGTGGTGGTTGGTCCCGAGCGTCTTCCTAAGATTGCCCGTATGGCAGGCAATCTATTTGGACGGGCGCAACGTTATATGGCGGATGTGAAATCTGAAGTGAGCCGCCAGATGGATGTTGAAGAATTCAAAAAGCTACGTGAAGAGAGTACTTCAGTCTTTAAAGATGTAGAAAGCTCAATTCAGTCAACTGTTCAAGAGGCTGGCGCCAATCTAAGTGATCAAGCGGATATTTTTGAGAATAATTTCACCAGAGCTCCGTTAGATGAAAAAGAAGTGCTTGGTAAATCAATTCGCCAAGGGCGCAAGAGTTGGGGTGTAAGACGTGCAGCAAGGCCAGTTTGGTTTAAACGCTCCACTGGTATGCGCACAAGGGTTCAGTCCGGTGCCGCTCGCATGAAGCGTTTTCATCACAGTGCCATCAAATAAATTAGCCCAAAGAAAAGTAAAATTTTTTATCAATGACGCAAAATAACTCAACAGAAGATTCGGGGCTACAAGAATCGTTTCTATCGCATTTATATGAGTTGCGTGATCGCATTATTAAATCAGCCTTAGCCATCATTGTGGTGTTTATCAGCCTTGTGTACTGGGCGCCAGATATTTTTCATTTATTTTCACAGCCGCTTCTCGATTCTTTACCTTCAGGTGGAAAAATGATTGTGACGGATGTCACGGGATCATTCTTTGTGCCTATGAAGGTCACGATGTTAGTAGCCTTCTTAATCGCATTACCAGTAGTGATGTATCAGCTTTGGGCATTTATTGCCCCCGGCTTGTACCAACATGAGCGCAAGCTAATCGTGCCATTAATCGTGAGTAGTTATAGCCTCTTCATCTTTGGCATGGCATTCGCCTACTTTTTAGTATTTCCCACCGTTTTTGAATTTATGGCAAGTTATAACGCACCCTTAGGTGCTGAGATGTCTACTGACATTGATAAGTATCTGAGCTTTGCTATGAATACTTTCTTAGCCTTCGGCGTTACTTTTGAAGTACCCGTCGTGGTTGTGGTCCTAGTACGCATGGGCATGGTGCCATTAGAAAAGCTCAGAGAAATTCGTCCCTATGTGATTGTTGGCGCATTTGTGATTTCAGCGGTTGTGACACCACCAGATGTGTTGTCTCAATTACTGCTGGCTGTGCCAATGAGCTTGCTTTATGAGTTAGGTTTGCTAATAGCTCGCTTCTATGTACCAAAGCCTTCTGAGGATGACAATGCAAAAGATACTGAATCTAAGAGCGCGGATCCTCAAGCTACTACTTGATCTCGCGAGAATGTAGTTTTAAGCCACTCAGTTACTTTATCAAATCGATAGCGTCTTTGTCGCAAATTACCTTCTTGATCGGACTCAATGCTGGAAAATACCTTGCCGGCAGCAAGCAAGGAGCGACGTTGTTGAGTAGTGTCAATCTGAATTAGCCTTGGCAAAATTTTTGGTAATTCATAGCGAATATCAACTACAACACAGTGCTCATGTTGTAACTGACTTATTTCGCATAAAAGCAATTCTGCTTTACTCAAATCAAATAGATTAGCAATGATGATTCGATGGCATAGTAAGACCCAATCAATATCTAATTTATGCTCCGCATGATGAGTTAAAGCTCTCTCTGCGAAATTGGCGAGCTCATACCAATCATTTTTCTCTGGATTCGCAGCACTCTCTAGAATTTTCCCCAACAACTCTTTAGCTTCTAGACTGCCTTGTTGATGGGCCTGCCAAATCCAATAGGAAGCTTGGAGACCGCGCACCTTCTCTTCTATTTTTTCGCGCTTACGCCACAAGTTCGCACCCCTCCTGAGTTGGGATTGCGTATGACCTAAATCAGCTGCACGATCAAAACAGCGATCACTCTCGACTGCGCTGTATCCAGAGAATTGTGGGCGACGGTAAACTTCGCCTAATGCAAACCAGGCATCGCGATCTCCATCCTTGGCGGCTAGCTCCAACCAGTAGGCTGCTTTCTTAAGAGAGGCGTTAGATTTACTGCTAGACCCATCCAAGTCTTTTCTAACAGAATCCTTTTCATTAAATTGCGCTAGCTTTAATCCAAGAGTAAATTTCGCAATCGTGAGGCCAAGCTCCGCAGCTTTTAAAAGGGCACCTTCATTTTTTTCAACAAGCCAGGCATTCCAGAGTGAAGAGAGGGACTCATCTTTGGGTTGTAACTGAATGAGCAGTTCTTTTGCCAATTTAGTGAAGGGGGTTTCAGTCTCACTTAGTGCAAATAAAAAATCTTTGGCAATTTTTTGAAGTGAAGAAAAGTCATATCCATCACCTTGTCTAGAAACCCAGCTAACAAGTTCTGCTTGGAGACCTTTTTTCTCGGGATGTAAAAGTAATTCAGCAAGTTGCCATTTGGCCGCATAACTCGCAGAAATATCTATTGTTGTTAACTTCCAAAAAGATTTCCAGCCAAAGGAAAATGCTGGCGAATTAAAGGTAGATGCTAGGGGAACGCTTGTAAGTTGCACAAGGATCCCCCGAATTTCTGGCTTATCAATATCCTGCACAGCAATTTCAGCATTGCTTAAGTAATTAGTACCAAGTGATTGATTTAAAATGGAAAAATAAGATTTTTCTAACCAAATCAAAGCATTAGCTGGCTGTATAGGTGTTTTAAAGGCCCCAGTAAGATAGGCAGAGGCCAAATTTTGTTGTGCAGAAACATCACCAAGACGAGCAGATTGTAGGATTTTTAAGAATTCACGGCTTGCCATGTGACAATTTTGGCATTCAGATGGCTAAAAGGACAGAAATCTATGCTCTTGTTGCCCTGATACAACGAAGAAAGCCAAAAAACTGCCTTTTGACAAGCAAAAATAGCGCCTAATTACCCTTACCCCAAGCCTAGCTAGGCTCAACAAGCAAAATACAACTGTCCCAATTTTTATTAGGGCATTACTTTCAATTTATGGAGATTTAAAGAATGAAAAAATCGCTATTCGCAATGGCTGCAGTAACAGCATTTGCTGGTGCAGCTCAAGCTCAGTCATCAGTGACTGTATATGGTATTTTGGACGTTGGTTTTGCTGGTACTACCAGCCGTGTCCCTTCTATCAATGATGCTGCAGCATACAAAACAAACGCAACTTCATTTAACGGCGGTGGTAACGAGTCAACCTCACGCTTAGGCTTCAAGGGTAATGAAGATTTGGGTGGAGGCGTTAACGCTTTCTTCACTGCAGAAATGCAATTAAGTGCTGCAAACTCAAACAACTATATCAACATGACAAACCGTCAAACTTTTGTTGGTTTGGGCAAAAAAGGTTTGGGTCAAGCTGCAATTGGTACTCAGTACACACCAATTCACTTAGCTGTTGGCGCAACAGACCCAGGTCAAGCTAACAACATTATGGGTAACGCGATTTACTCAGTAAATTCAACTACTGCGAACGCTTCATCAACCTATGCATACACAGTTCGTCAAAACAATGCGTTGACTTTTGCAACGGCCAGCTTTGCTGGCTTCAAATTAAATGGTATGTATGGAATTACTAACTCTGATAGGACCCAAGTAGGTACTGATAACCAGTACACTACAACACAAGCTACAGCAAGTACTGCTGGTGGTAACACTAACAACACTGCGTGGGGTCTTGGTGCCGATTACACATGGAACAAATTATCTGCTTCCTTGGCATACCAAAATATCAAGAATGAAACAAATAATAGCCAAGTTAACATCACTGCACAAACAAGTACTGTTAATACAACAGCGAATGAAGTTGGTGTTAACGTTTCAAGCACTCAATACTACGGTGCTGCGGTCTATGATTTTGGCATCTTGAAGGCTTATGCTCAATACATCAACAATAAAACTACGAGCACTTTAAGTTCTGCTGTATATGCAAAGCGTACTGCTCAGCAGTTAGGTGTTCGTAGTTTCGTTACACCTACAATTGAAACATGGGCTTCAGTAGGTAATGGCCGTATTAGCGCATTTGGTACAGACGAGCCTACAGCTAACTTCACTGCCTATCAGTTGGGTGCTAACTACTACCTTAGCAAGCGTACGAACCTTTATGGTATCTTCGGCTCAACACAAACTAGTACTGTAAACAACTCAAGCACTGCTTCATCTTATGATGTTAAAGGTGCAGCAGGTAACAGTGGCTATGCAGTTGGTGTACGTCACACTTTCTAATTTGATGCTAGCGTAAGCTAGCCAAAATTAGTGATGCATTAAATTAACCCATCATGGAAACATGGTGGGTTTTTTCCACTTTAATGATGATGAGAGCGTTAAATTTAGTTATTTATAGCCGAATAAAAATATCTCACATTGCATCTTTACTTATTATCAGGTTGCAATTTAGGCTAATATATTTTTTAGCGGGTAGTTAATTTTTTAAGCTATCGCGGATTTCTCTGAGCAGAGTAATTTCTTCTGGTGTTTGAGGTGCCGGTGGAGCATCTATGGTCCGGACTCGATTGACCACTTTTACCATTTGGAAGATCACAAAAGCTAACAAAATAAAGTTAATTGAAATGGTAATAAAGTTTCCATAGGCAAAGAGAGGTATGCCTGCTTTTTTGAGAGCATCAAAAGTTCTAGGAACCCCATCTGGGACCCTACCAAGCACTAAAAATAGATTGGTGAAGTCAATGTGACCACCCAGTAGGGTGGAAATGACGGGCATAACGATATCATTTACCAGGGAGTCAACTATCTTTCCAAATGCACCGCCGATGATCACACCAACAGCCAAATCAATGACATTGCCTTTGACTGCAAAGTCTCGAAATTCCTTTAAAACAGGCATAAATACCTTTCCTTTCTTTTGGATTGAGATTAAATCAAGATTAACCCCATAACTTTCTTGCTTCCCTAAATTTTTACTTTAAAATTCTACCTTTATGTAATTTTCACCTATCAATGCTCTTCCAAGGAATTTTGTAAATGAGTGACAAGCCCAGTATGGACAAGGACCGTCGTAATTGGTTGATCGCTACGTCAGCGGTTGGCGGTGTAGGCGCAGCTGCAGCCCTTTACCCTTTCGTGGACAGTTTTCAGCCTTCTGAGCGTGCCAAAGCCGCGGGAGCTGCTGTTGAAATCGATATTTCTGGTATGCAGCCAGATGAAATGCGCATGGTTGAGTGGCGCGGTAAGCCTGTTTGGGTGGTACGTCGCACCCCTGAGCAGGTTGCAGAACTATCAAAAATGGATGCAGAGCTTGCAGACCCTGATTCATTACGTGATCCAGCTCAATACACACCACCATATGCCCAAAATCAGTGGCGCTCAATTAAGCCTGAATACATGGTGGTAGTCGGTATTTGTACACATTTAGGGTGCTCCCCTACACCGAAGTTTGAGGCAGGTGCCCAACCTTCTTTGCCTAATACTTGGCAGGGTGGTTTCCTATGTCCATGCCATGGATCTACCTTTGACATGGCAGGCCGCGTATTTAAGAACAAACCGGCGCCAGACAATATGGAAGTACCGCCGCATATGTATTTAAGCGATACCAAGATTTTGGTCGGCGAAGACAAGAAGGCCTAAGGAGAGATAAATGGCATTTCACGAAAAACAAGTCCCGGCAGACGCCTCCGCCGCTGTAAAACTAATGGCTTGGGTAGACTCCCGTTTGCCTGTCACCGAAGCCTTTAAGCGTCACATGAGCGAGTACTACGCTCCTAAAAATCTCAATTTCTTTTACATCTTTGGTGCGTTAGCCATTGTTGTTTTGGCCATTCAGATCATCACTGGTATTTTCTTGACCATGAACTACAAGCCAGATGCCGCTAAAGCATTTGAGTCTGTTGAATACATCATGCGCGAAGTTCCATTTGGCTGGTTGATTCGCTACATGCACTCGACTGGCGCTTCGATGTTCTTTGTCGTGGTGTATCTGCACATGTTCCGTGGTTTGATCTACGGTTCTTATCGCAAACCACGTGAACTCATTTGGATCTTCGGTTGCGCCATTTTCTTGGCCTTAATGGGTGAAGCCTTCTTTGGCTACCTCCTCCCATGGGGTCAAATGTCCTACTGGGGTGCTCAGGTGATCGTGAACTTGTTCTCGGCTATTCCCTTGATTGGTCCAGATCTTTCTTTGTGGTTGCGTGGTGACTATGTCGTTGGTGATGCCACTCTCAATCGCTTCTTTGCATTTCATGTCATTGCTATCCCATTGGTATTGATTGGCCTGGTTGCCGCCCATATTTTGGCTTTGCATGAAGTGGGCTCAAATAATCCTGACGGTGTAGAAATTAAAAATACGCTAGATGCAAATGGTCATCCAGTTGATGGCATTCCTTTCCATCCTTTTTACAGTGTCCATGACGTCATGTATCTGGGTGGTTTCTTGATCATTTTTGCCAGCATTGTTTTCTTTGCACCCGAGATGGGTGGTTACTTTTTAGAAGCCAATAACTTTATTCCTGCCAACCCATTTGTGACCCCAACGCATATTGCGCCGGTTTGGTATTTCACGCCGTTCTACTCGATGTTGCGCGCGACTACTACGAACTTCCTGCTGCCATTATGGATTTTCTTGGCAGTGATTTTAGGGATGTTTGCCCTGCAGTCAAAAGATATGAAGGTAAAGGGTGCTTGCGCAGTGATTGCAGTTGTTTTAGCGGCTGGCTTTTATGCGCTTGACGCCAAGTTTTGGGGTGTGGTGATCATGGGCGGATCTGTTGTAATCCTTTTCTTCTTACCTTGGTTAGATCACTCCCCAGTCAAATCGATTCGTTATCGTCCTCAGTTCCATAAATATATTTATGGAACCTTCATCGCAACCTTTGTGGTTCTGGGTTACTTGGGTATCGAGCCACCATCACCTCTGTATGAAAAGATTTCTCAGATTTGTACCATTTATTATTTGGGCTTTTTCTTAGCAATGCCGTTCTGGAGCAAGCTTGGTACTTTCAAACCAGTTCCAACCCGCGTTACTTTTAAGTCTCATTAATGAATGCTCAGCACATTGGTAAAGAGAAATTAGGAACTAGTATGAAACGAATTCTGCAAAATTTGAAGGGCATATGCCAGGTAACTATTCTAGTTACTACGCTTGGTTTTGGCTTAAATGCAAGTGCAGGTGAGGGCGGTTATCCATTAGATAAGGCACCAGACCGTATTGGACAAAACGCTTCTTTGCAAAACGGTGCAAAGATATTTACTGCTAACTGCGTTGGTTGTCATTCTGCAGCAAGCATGCGTTACAACCGCCTGCGTGACATCGGTTTGACCGACCAGCAAATCAAAGAAGGCTATATCTCAGGCGATGCCAAAATAGGCGATCTCATCATTAGTGCACTAAATCCAAAAGATGCTAAAGCGGCCTACGGTAAAGCTCCCCCCGATATGTCTGTTGAAGCACGTGCACGCGGAACCGACTGGTTGTATACCTACTTTAGGACTTACTACAAAGATGACACCACTCCATCTGGTTGGAATAATTTAGTGTATCCAAACGTTGCTATGCCACACGTGCTGGCGTCCATGCAGGGTATTAGAGTTGCTAAATTTGAGAACCGTAAAGATCTGCATGATCCCGAAAAAGTAGAAAGGGTATTTGTCAAGTTTGATCAAATAAGCCCTGGTTCAATGACTAATGAAGAATTTGATAGCAACATGGGTGATTTAGTGTCATTCCTATCTTGGATGGCCGAGCCAGTTCAACTTGAGCGTAAACGTCTTGGTATTTTTGTGCTCCTTTTCCTAGCGATCTTCACCCTGTTAGCGTGGCGCTTGAATAAGGCTTATTGGAAAGATATTAAATAAGGAGTTTGTCAGTAACTTACTGATTTCTTCTAGGCTTGGCTGTGCTAGTTACCATTAGCTTCTGATATGTACATCAAGAGTGGCTTTCATAGGGATAATTTTGAGCAATCAAAATAGCCTTAGTTAAGATAGCAAATTAGTACTTTATTTAAATATATTAAGGGAAGTGAAAGATTGCTCTTTAAGTTTAAAAGAGGTCAGATTATGAACGTAAAAAATATCATTGGCTCTGTTGAAAATTTATTTCTAATCATTATTGCAGTTTTTACCATTGCAGCAATGGGCCAAGAAGTTTTTTCTTTAATCAGTGCAGGTCGCGTTGAATTACAAGACCTATTGCTGATGTTTATTTATGCAGAGGTACTTGGTATGTTGGCAGCTTTTTATGCCAGCCATCGCATTCCAATAACAATCCCTTTATTTATTGCGATGACTGCATTGAGTAGGTTAATTATCCTGCAAGGCAAAGACGGAAATCCTGCAATGTTGCTCTATGAGAGTGGTGCCATTATCTTGATTGCAGGGGCTTGTTGGATCATTAGTCGTGTCAATATAGACAAAGAGAATGAGTAGTATCAGACGAATTAGCTATCCCAGTACCCAGTCCCTAGTCGATTTCGCTCTGATACTCTAAGAAACTATGTAACCCTAATCAGTCATGATGGAGGTTTTATCTTTTGAGTGTTACTTTAAGTAACGGTTGTGGGTCTCCATTCAGCCTTGGGTTTAACGGTTAAAGTTCACAGCATAAAATTTCTTTTTATCTTAATATTGCGCCATATCAAAAATACACCTTACGGGAATCATTATGTTTGTTAAAACCATACTCAGCGTTCTTGCTTTTGGCATAGTAATAGTTGGCTTGCTGCAATTTTTTAATAGCGGTGAATATTTAACTTTTGCTATTGGTATGGCACTGTATTATCTAATTTCTGTTTCAGGTGCCTTTTTTAAGAAAATGCATGAACAAAATCCTTAATAGATGTCATTAGTATCAGATTCTTGTCTAGGAGCAACCATTAAAGAGCAATTTTTAATAGGCAGATGATATGGTTTGGCTACTAAGCATGAAGCATAAAATTAAAAATTAAGCCCTTAACTGAATGAACTTATTTCTATGACAACCGTAAAACAATGTATTGAGAAAAAATCTAAAACTATCTTTTCAGTAAATTCATCAGATCCTGTAGAAAAGGTATTGATATTGATGCGCGATCATCGAGTGAGGGCTATCCCAGTCATTGACGGTGACGATTTGGTAGGTATCGTTTCACAAGGTGATTGTGCTATTAAGGTATTGTTGCCATTTAATAACCCCAAACAAGTCCCCGTTTCAAAGATCATGACGGTAAATCCTCTTACTGTTTCACCTTCAAATTCATTAGAAGAGTGCATGGCGATAATGGTACACAAGCATATTAGACATTTGCCTGTGCTTGAAGGAAAGAAAGTGATTGGAATTATCTCTGTCGGGGATACAGTTAAGAACATTATTGAACACCAAGGCGATCAGATTAAGTTTCTGGAAACCTATATTAAAGGCCATGGAAGCTAAGCTTTATATAGGAAAATTTGTAGCATTAAAGTACCCAAAAAGGCATCCTCGGCCATGGTTTGTTCTCCGCAGAAGTTGTAGACTTTAATGGCCTCAACCATTAACTAAGTAGGGTTAAATAGAACACTGCGGCAGAAAGCTTAGATCAGTTCCATACTGAGTCTAAAAACGTTTACGACAAATATCATATGGAAATCACTAAAGCTGTCAAAGTGGCTCTCTGCACCTTAGTAGATATTGCAAATCACTCTACCAATGGTCAGCTCGTACCTGTGCCAGAAATCGCTAAAAGGCAGCAACTATCAACCAGTCGCATTGAGCTATTGTTACGACCTTTAAGGGAGTCAGGACTTGTGATTGGTATTAGGGGGCGAGCTGGGGGATATAAACTTTCAAAAGATCCTAGCAGCATTTCCATCAAAGACATTGTTATAGCGATGAATCGTATTAAAAAAAGAAAAGTAGAGGTGTCAGATATTACAAAAGAACTCTATCAGTCGCTTGAGACTTATATGACAAATTGCTTTTCTAATGTTACTTTGGCTTCAGCTATAAAAGATTACATTCCGTGCTTTAGTGAGGTGCAAATTGCTCCTGTAAGAATGCCGTATTTTCCTGCGGAGTCTAGAATAAAGACTAGTCAAGAACCAAGCCTTAAAAAAGAGAGTAAGAGGGTGGTGGACGCTTCATTTAAAAAAGTTGAAGTAATTCCGCGCGGACCCAACTCCATTTTTAATTTTGCTGACTATCTCAATAAAAATTCACCTGTAAATTAAACTTCTAAAGACATTTGACGTGAACATCAAGCAGGTTTCGTATCCTGATTTAGCTTTTGTTGATATTGAAACTACTGGATCTCACTTTGATCGTGATCGCATCACAGAGATTGGGATCAAAACTCTAGCTAGCAATCAAATTCAGGTTTGGGAACAATTAATTAATCCCCAAACCTTTATTCCTCAAAATATCCAAAGACTAACTGGCATATCGCCGCAGATGGTTGAAAATCAGCCAAGTTTTGAGGAAATTGCCCGAGAGTTAAAGCAAGAGCTTGAAGGAAAAATATTCATTGCCCACAATGCCCGATTTGATTACGGATTTATCAAGGCTTCTTTTAAGAGAATTGGCATAGACTTTAGGCCAAAAGTTTTGTGTACGGTAAAACTTTCAAGATTACTTTTTCCAGAGCAGTCTCGCCATAATCTAGATACCATCATTAACGCCCATGATCTGAAGGTTAGCGCCCGTCATCGTGCGCTAGGTGATGCAGATTTGTTACTGCAGTTTTGGCGAGTGTGTGAATCTAAGCTTGGTAAAGAAAAACTCAATGAGACAATCAATCAACTGGTTGGCAATCCTAGTCTACCGCCTAATTTAGATAGGGACTTAATAGACTCTATTCCTGATGCTCCAGGCAGTTATATCTTTTATGGAGAAAATAAAACTCCACTGTATATCGGTAAGAGTGTTTCTTTGCGCAGTAGGGTCATGGGGCACTTTCAAGGTGCCTTAACAAAGCGAAAAGAAATGAAGCTTTCTTTACAAATTCGCGATATTGATTGGATCCAAACTAGTGGAGAGCTTGGCGCTCTTATATTGGAGTCTAGATTAATTAAAGAGCGTATGCCTAGTATGAATATAAAGCTTCGCCGATCTAAAGATCTTTGTGGCTGGAGTTTGGTTGAAAATGATCTTGGAGTGCTTACTCCGGTGCTAGTAACACATCATCAGCTGGCTCCAGGATTGCAAGATAACCTATATGGTTTGTTTTATAGTAAGCGAGAGGCACACTCTTACTTAAAAGCGATAGCTAAAAAGCATCATCTTTGCGAAGCACTACTTGGACTAGAGAAGAGGATTGAAGGTAAATCTTGCTTTGGATATCAAGTAAAGCAATGTGGTGGCGCCTGTCTGAATCTCACCCCAATTGCCTTGCATAATTTACAACTGAAAACAGTATTAGATCTTTTTAAGGTAAAGGTATGGCCTTATCCCGGGCCTATAGCAATTAAAGAAGGTGGTGAGATGATCGTGATTGATAAATGGTGCTATCTTGGCTCCGCTATCAATGAAGCTGAGTTATACGAGTTAGCGGAATCTGGAGAGGCTGAATTTGACCTTGATATTTACAAGATAGTGAAGAAGGCCTTATCAGGGCCTTATAAGAAACAAGTAATAGAACTACCAACTTATTCATAAAAAGATTTCGGAGCAACGAGGTGGAATCACACTTAGTCATTGCACAGTTTATTACACAGTCCCGATCTAAGCGTCTAAGTCATTGACATCATTAGACTTTTGAACAGCCACGAATTCTTCTAAGGCGTAGGTCGCACGTTCGAATCGTGCTGGGCAGGCCAAATTTCATATCATTCAATAAAACTTCCTGAAATTAAGTTTGGTAGGCGAAAAAAGATTCCATCAAGTTATGTTCGTCCCCCAATGAGTACGCAACATATCGTGCCTGATTTTTTTTGATTAGTTTGATTGACTTAGTTTTGTAATGCCACCATGTAAATTTGAGCTTTTCATCCATCTTCGTACTTTCATTCCACGGCATAGAGAGGCCCTCCTATGCAAAACTGTAAAGTATGTGTCCAGTTTAAAATGTTAACTATGTGTCTAGTCGTACACAATACCAACCTTCAGGTTGGTATTTTTTGAGCGTTACTTAAGGTAATGGTTGAAAAAAGAGATGCTATCTACCCCATTTTTTTAAGAGAATATTTTGAACTTCTTTCAGGACGGCAAAGGTGATCTTACCTCTAGTATCTATAAAGACTCATAGCATATGGCTTACATGAAAGGTCCCGAAGTTATTGTGGTACGGCATTGATTTAAGGGAAATAGCGAGTGCAACAGGAAGCAATGCGTAAGCGGTCTTGCCGAAGTGGTGCATGCTTTTATAAAATCTAGCCACTAAATTTGCTCAGCCATTACATTCCCACGGGATAACCATCTTTCCTGTGGTCTGAGGCAACACAATAAGCCCCATTTTCAAGCTTCATCGCTATTTGAGCGCTGCCAAACTCTAGATCTAATCTAGAGGCTTTAGTAACAGAATGACCCCGCGCTATGAGACCATCAATCACACCTTGGGGCATATTCCACTCGACTGTAATGGTTTTGTTATCGTCCAGAATGCGCCAACGCGGAGCATCACTCGCAGCTTGTGGATTTAAGCCTTGGTCCACGATCCTGCCTGTAATTTGCACATGACCTTGAGCCTGTATTGATCCACCCATGACACCAAATGACATGAGTGGTTTACCCTTTTTCATCAAAAATGCAGGAATGATGGTGTGAAAAGGGCGTTTATTAGGCATTACTTCATTAGGATGACCGTGACGCAAACTAAAACCTGAGCCACGATTATGTAATGCAATACCAGTGTTAGGAACAACAACACCCGATCCAAAGCCTTTGAAATTAGATTGGATAAAAGAAACCATCATGCCGCGACTATCAGCAGCAGTCAAGTAAACTGTTCCCCCGCTATATGGATTGCCTGGTCGAAATTCAGAAACTTTTAAAAGATCAATTTTTTTTGCTCGATTTGCAAGGTAAGCGGTCTTTATTAAATTATTAACAGAAACAGATTTCATATATTCAATATCAGCAACATATTCATGTAAATCAGCAAAAGCCAACTTCATTGCTTCGATTCGCAAATGAGCTGCAAGCCCAGGATCGGAAATTTCAATGTTCTTCATATCAAAGTTATCTAATATGCCCAGTGCCATGAGCGCGCCGATGCCTTGACCATTAGGACCTATCTCACATAACTCCACATCGCCATACTTAATGCTAATTGGATCAATCCATTCGGCCTGGTGATTTGCTAAATCATCCTCAGTCATTAATCCACCAGTTAACCGAGCATAATCTGCAATCTGTTTTGCGAGCGTGCCCTTGTAAAATTCATCACCTTTTGAAGCGGCAATTTTTTCTAGGGTTAGCGCTTGGCCTTTGCAAATAAATCGCTCCCCAGGCAGTGGCGGACTTCCATTATGAGTAAAGGCTTCTAAAAACCCTGGCTGATCCTTTAGCTCTTCAACTTGTTTTGCCCATTGCCTTTGGACAGTGTTTGAAACAAAAAAACCATGAGTTGCATATGCAATCGCCGGCTGAAAAAGATCTTCAAAAGGCAATGAACCGAAACGCTCCCATACTGCGCGCCATGCAGAAACAGTACCAGGTACAGTAATGCTATCCCAGCCTCGATTGGGCATCTCTGAGTAACAACTGAAATGCTCTCGCGTCCAGGATTGTGGGGAGCGACCCGATGCATTTAGCCCATGCATTTTCTCGCCATCCCAAATGAGGGCAAATGCATCGCCACCGATTCCATTCATGCAAGGCTCTACAACACTTAGGGTAATGGCAGTAGCTAAGGCAGCATCCGCTGCGTTACCGCCTTTCGCTAGCATTCTTAGTCCTGCAGAGGCGGCCAATGGCTGTGATGTTGAGACAACATTTTCAGCAATAAGGGGCATTCGTTGTGAGGTATAGGGATAACTCCAGAAAGAATTAGGGTTTAAATTAGTCATATATTTTTTAGTAAATTCCCTTTTAAAACAATTAGTTATAGTCCTTTGAACAGAAAATATATTGGTAGATCTTTTTAGTATTATTCTGTTAACACGAACTATTATGTTTAATGTAGTATGAACTGAGATTTTGTATTAAGTTAAAAATTTTATGTTACTTGGAGAAATTCAGCATGAATACTGTTACTGATATTAAGGATCTAGGATTAAGCGAAAGTTTGTATTCTAAAAATGCTCCAGTCCGTGGGCTGCATAAATTAAATATGCTTGAGAAAAGATTTCCTCTTTCAATAAAACGCACTAATCCAAAACTTGCTGCAATGTGGACCCAAGCCAAAACACTGACTTGGGACGCTGAAACTGATATTCCTTACAGCACATTTGATAAAAGTAATTACAGTCAAGAACAATTAGACGCAGCTCGACTTTGCTGGAGTCGTCGGGCATGGACTGAATACACGGGAATTGTTGAGTCGCCAGCACTTTGTATTCGTTTATGTTTGGAGGGGAATCAGTCAATCGAAGCCAAATTTTTATTAGCAGCCAAAGTATTCGAAGAAGCAAGGCATTGTGAAGCTTCCTTTATGCTCGCTGATGCTATGGGCGGATATATTGTTGAGCCTCCCCCAGGTGATGCAATTCAGAAAATGTTGGTAGCAGGCTTTAGGGATCGCATGGCATTTAACCCCGAGGTCATATCTGAGGCAGCTATTGCTGGCTGGCATTGTATTTCTGAGGGAATTGCCTATGATATTTTTCTCGCGCGCTATGCTCATACTACCGAACCCGTCACTAAGGAAGTCATTCGCCTCATCTCACAAGATGAAGTTCGTCACGTTGAGCTGGGCTGGGCCTACCTAGAGGAGCGCACGAAAGATTTAAGTAAAAGCGACATATTAAAAATTGAACAAGTTGTGCGAGACGTGATTGAAAATGTTGAGCTCAGAGGGTTTCATTCAACCTTTATGTTGAATGATGCTGAGACTAGCGTACTCAGAGAAGCTGAAGCAATTGCCGCGGATGCTAGACTCGGATTTTGTACTGCCGATCAAGAGCATCAGGTCTTTGTAAAATCGATTCAGCGTATTCGTGAGCGCTTCGCGCCAATGGGTATTACGATTCCCTTGTATCCGGAACTTGATTAGCTTTATGAGCCACAGTAATCAATGACTGTTTGATCTAGTCTGACATCATGTCTGCTATCGACTTTCATGCTTACTACCAGCCCCCTGGTTTCTTAGATTACCTGCGGAAGCGAAAAGATTATCCGCGGGTTGAAAAAACAGCCCAAGGTGAGTCTGTATTTACGAGCGCTAAATCAGCAAGAGTTATCCGCCCCGACCAGTTAGACCTAGATTTACGTATTGAAATGATGGATAAGTCTGGGGTGAAGGCGCAAATATTGCGCCTTCAAAATGTCGGCGGCATTGATGCATTTCCTCCAGCAGAAGCGATTGATATGGCTCGCAGCATTAATGAAGAGCTGAGTCAAATTGCTCGTAAATACCCAGGTCGATTTATTCCTTTTGCGGCAGTGCCACTCCAGGATCCAGAAAAAGCAGTTATTGAGGTAAGTTACGCTGTCTCAAAGCTCGGCCATCAGGGTGTTGGAGCCTCATGTCAGATTAATGGAGTTGGTCTAGATGATGAGCGCTACGCAAGCTTTTTGAAAACAGTAGAGCATTGTGGTGTTCCAATTATTGTTTTGCCAAATCATCCATCACTTCTAAATTATTCTCTAGAAAATTACCAATGGCTGTCAGGTGCATTTGGATTTCAGGTTGACTTAACTTGGGCAGCACTCCGGTTACTAGCTTCTGGTACTTCTGAACAATATCCAAAACTAACCGTCATTATTGCCAATCTTGGTGGGGTCCTAACAAGTATTACTGAAAGATTAGACGAGTATTGGCAGCGGGTGCATGCAGGCAGCACAACACTAAAAGAAAAGCCCTCTGTCGCGCTTCGCCATTTTTATTACGAAACAGCCTCTTCTGATCATAGGACAATCGCTCTTGCAGCATCGATTTTTGGGAGTGATCGACTCTTATTTGGTAGTGACTATCCTTCATTCTCCTTAGATCGTGGTATGAAAAATGTTCTAGAGTGCGGCTTACCCAAAGAGGATATCGAATTGATTTTGCATGGTAATGCTGCAAAAATATTTCAAACTTAATACTGTATTTAGAAAGGTTAATTTAGTAATGTTGAAAAAAATCATTTTTTTATCCATCTTTTTTTGCTGTAATGTGGTGAGCCAAGCCCAAGGGTCCGATCCATTCCCCAATAAAATTATCACAATTGTTGTGCCTTATCCACCAGGCGGAACCGCTGACATTATTGGGCGCTTATTAGCAGAACAATTAGCTCTTAAAACTAAAGCATCGGTTGTGGTGCAAAATAAAGGAGGGGCAGCAGGTAATATCGCTGCTCAGTTTGTCAAAAGTTCCGCACCAGATGGCTATACCCTTATTCTAGGGAATGCTCCTATTCTTGCGATTAATCCCCATCTTTTTAAAAATCCAGGGTTTGATCCCATTTCTGACTTTGAGCCCATTGCTTTGGTGGCGGATGTACCCTTATTTTTAGTGACCAATCCTAAGGCCCCTTATAAAACAATAAAAGAATTTGTAGCATGGATGAAAGACAATCCAAAATTGGCGACCTATGCCTCTGGGAGTTCTGGTAGTACGACGAACTTGGCGATGATCATGTTTATGAAGCAAGCTAATTTTAAGTCGCTTGAGATACCATATAAAGGCAGTGGCCCTGCAATCGCTGCAGTGGTTGCTAATGAAGTTCCGGTTATGTTTGAATTAATGCCCTCCTCAATGAGCTTTGTTAAGGGTGGACTTTTGAATGCTATTGCCGTGACAAGCCCTAAAAGACAAGTCAATTTCCCAATGATTCCAACAGTGGCAGAATCTGGCTTTCCAAATTATGAAGTCAGTTCTTGGTTTGGCGTTCTTGCTCCTGCAGGGACCCCCAAGCCTATTGTTAATTATCTAAGTAACGCTATTACCGAATGTTTTGAAGACCCAAAAGTAAAAATGCGTTTACTAGAATTAGGTGCTGTTCCAACAGAAGCCCGACCTGATAAATTTTCTCAAATTATTAAGTCAGAATTGGGTAAATGGGGAGATATCATCAGGACTTCAGGGGCAAAGATAGAGTAAATATATGGGGTATATATCAGCTTAAGAG